>MDTC01164242.1_pt1 | contig 16357 bp, 18 predicted proteins | sample 811181 | NCBI WGS metagenome assembly MDTC01 (sample SAMN05326644, study PRJNA326480) | marine metagenome | isolation source: seawater | place: Pacific Ocean: North | collected 2011
AAGGAGACTTATTTACATTGTGAAATTTTAAAGTCTTTATAAATTTAAATAATTGTATATAAGTTTATATGGATACAATAAAAGAATCATTAACCTTTGATGATGTTTTACTGTTGCCAAAATACTCGAATGTATTACCTTCAAATACAAATACAATTTTAGATTTAACAAAAAAAATTTCTTTAAAAGTACCTTTTTTATCATCAGCTATGGATACGGTAACCGAGGCCAAAATGGCTATCGCAATTGCAAGGGAAGGGGGAATGGGAATCATTCACCGAAATTTAGATTTAAAAAAACAATCAAACGAAGTTAAAAAAGTAAAAAATAAAAATCTTCTCGTGGGGGCAGCAGTTGGAACAAATCAAGATGATTTAGATAGAGCAAAATCACTTATTACTAATAGGGCAGATCTAATAGTTATTGATACTGCTCATGGCCACAGCGAGAAAGTTCTAAAAACTTTATCAAAAATAAAAAAAATTGCAAAGGATGTACCAATTTGTGTCGGTAATATTGCTACCGGGGAGGCAGCCAAAAAGTTATATAACGCGGGAGCAGATATTATTAAAGTTGGCATAGGTCCAGGATCGATTTGTACTACAAGAATGGTAGCTGGAATTGGTGTACCACAAATTTCTGCAATAATTGAGGTAAAAAAAGCTCTTAACAAAAAAAACATAAAAATTATTTCTGATGGAGGAATAAAGTTTTCAGGTGATATAGCTAAAGCTTTAGCTGCCGGCGCAGATGCTATTATGATGGGATCAATATTTGCTGGTACAGATGAAAGTCCAGGAAAAAAATTTAGAATAAAAGGAAAGATTTATAAGCAATATCGAGGCATGGGATCAATCGGAGCAATGTCAGCAGGTTCTGCAAACAGATATTTTCAAAAAAATTTTAAAGATAAATCCAAATTTGTACCAGAGGGCGTTGAAGGACGTGTAGAATATAAAGGAAAAGTATCAAAAATTATTTATCAACTACAAGGTGGATTGAGATCTTCAATGGGATATATTGGAGCTAAAAATTTAAAAGAAATTAATAAAAAAGCAAAATTTGTTAAAATTACTAAAGCAGGATTTTACGAAAGTATGGTACACAGCGTAGAAATGACACAAAAAACAACTAACTTTAAGCTATGATAAAATTTTTTTTTATCACATTATACCTTTTGTTTTTTTTACAAAACAATTTATTAGCAAAATCAGAATATATGAAAAAAGGTATTGATTTATTTAATAAAAAAAAATTCAATGACGCAAAATTTAAATTTGAACAAGATATTGTTTTAAATCCAAAAAGTGAATTGTCATATTTATATCTTTCAAAAATATTTAATAAGCAAGATAAAAAAAATTTAGAAGAACAAAATTTAAATACCGTAATGTTACTTAATCCTAAAAATGAAGAGGCAGTTTATTATCTCACAAAACTTAAATTATCTAATTCTGATTACAAAAAGAGTAAAGAACTCAATCAGAAACTGAAATCAATCTGTAATAATTTTTGTAAACAAAGTGACAAACTAAAAATTGAAATTGAAAATTTATCTAAAAAATAAATGCAATTACATGCTAATAAAGATAAAATTTTAATTATTGATTTTGGTTCTCAAGTCACAAAATTAATTGCAAGAAGAGTAAGAGAATTAGGAGTATATTCTGAGATAATTACTCCCAAAGATGCTTATAAATTAAAGGAATATCAAAACATTAAGGGACTGATATTTTCTGGCGGTCCGTCTACCGTTACCAGTAAAAAATTTCAGAGTGTTCCAAAAGAAATATTTCAAAAAAAAATTCCAATATTAGGTATATGCTATGGTTTGCAATTAATAGCAAAGTTATGTGGAGGTAAAATTAAACCTTTGAAGAAAAGAAGAGAATTCGGAAGAGCGCACTTAATTCAAAAAAAACCATCAATTTTAACAAACAAATTTTTAAATTTTAAAAAATCTGTATGGATGAGCCATGAAGATGCTGTAATTAAGTTACCAAAAAATTTTAAAATAATTGCTTCAACAAAAAATTCAAAATTAACAATCATTGAAAATACAAAAAAAAAAAATATACGGAGTGCAGTTTCATCCAGAAGTGACACATACAGATAACGGAAAACAAATGTTTAAAAATTTTTTATTTTTAATTTGCAAAATGAAAAAAAAATTGAGTATTGCTAATCAAAAAAAAATATTAATAAAACAAATTAAAGAAAAAATTAAAAAAGACAAGGTAATTTGCGCGTTATCCGGTGGGGTTGATAGCAGTGTAGTTGCATTATTAATAAATAAAGCAATTAAGAAAAATCTTATTTGTATAATGGTAGATACCGGATTAATGAGAAAAAATGAATTTAAGGATACTTATGAAGTATTTAAAAAAAAATATAATCTAAACATTAAATTAATTAATGCCTCTAAACTTTTTTTAGAAAATTTGAAAAATATATCAAAACCAGAACAAAAAAGAAAAATTATAGGAAATTTATTTATTAAAGTTTTTGAAAAAGAGTCTAAAAAATACAAAAATGTGAAATATTTAGCTCAGGGTACACTATATCCTGATATAATCGAAAGCAAATCTTCCTCAGGTAGCAAAACTTCAAAAATTAAATCTCATCATAACGTAGGTGGATTACCCAAAAGGATGAATTTAAAATTAATTGAACCTCTCAAGGAATTTTTTAAAGACGAGGTCAGAGTATTAGGAAAATCTTTAGGATTGATTAAAAGTATTAATTATAAGCATCCTTTTCCGGGCCCGGGATTAGGTATAAGAATAATAGGAAATATTACCTCTGAAAGGGTAAAAATACTTCAGGAAGCAGATTATATTTATATAAATGAATTAATTAAAAATGGTCTTTATAAACAAATATGGCAAGCCTATGCTGCATTGTTACCAATTAAGACTGTTGGAGTTATGGGAGACACAAGGACCTATGAAAATATTTGCCTACTTAGAGCAGTTACGTCTGAAGACGGAATGACAGCTGATTATTTTAATTTTCCAAAATTCTTTTTAGATAGTATATCTAATAAAATTATAAATAATGTAAAAGGAATTAATAGAGTAGTTTATGATATTACATCTAAACCGCCTAGCACAATAGAACTTGAATAATGAATAAAAAAATAAAAAATATATTATTAAAAAAAAAAAGATCCAAAATTGTAAGCCTTACAGCATATTCAAAAAGTATTGCAAAAATTTTAGATAAACATATAGATATTATTCTTGTAGGAGACTCTATGGCAAATGTTTTATATGGACACAAAAATACTCATAAAATAAATTTAGAGAATATTATACAACACACCCAAAGTGTAAAACTTGGTGTAAAAAATTCTTTACTTGTAGTCGATATGCCAAAGGGAAGTTATAACAATACAAAATCAGCAAGAAAAAATGCAAATATGATAATGCGTAGAACTGGTTGTGATGCTGTAAAAATTGAAAGCAATAAAAAAAATTATCAAATTATTGAAACTCTGACAAAGATGAAAATTCCTGTGATGGGTCATGTTGGTTATACTCCACAATTTAAAAAGAAATTTAAAATTGAAGGGCAAACAGAAAATGAAGCAATGAAACTTTTGAGGGAAGCTAAGTTAATAGAAAAAGCTGGAGCATTTTCTATCGTACTAGAATGTTTATCTCCAGCCTCAGCTAAATTAATAACAAATCAATTAAGAGTACCTACTATTGGAATTGGTTCATCTGTGCATTGTGATGGGCAAATATTAGTGACAGATGATATGCTTGGTATTAGTGGTTTTTATCCAAAATTTGTCAAAAAATACGCCTATTTAGATAGAATAATTGAAAAAGCTATAAAAAAATATACTAGAGAAGTAAAATTAAAAAGATTTCCTCTAAAAAATAATTATTTAAATGGAACAAAACTTAGAAAAAAAAATAGATCTTAAAAGCAAACTAATAAATTTTTACAAATTTAATAAAGTAAAAATTTCAATTTTTGTAGGTGTTTTAGTAATTATTGTAATTTCGATTACTGCTTTAATATATCATAAAGAAAAAAAAAATATTTTGATTTCAGAAAAATATGTTCAGGCAGGAATTTATTTAGCATTTGATAAAAAAAAGAAGGCCAAAAATCTCTTGGAAGAGATTATTTTAAGTAAAAATGAATTTTATTCTTTGCTGGCATTTAACATTCTCTTAGAAAAAAATTTAATTTCTGATGAAGAAAAAATTTTAGAGTATTTTGACATTTTAGAGAACTTTATTTCATCTAAAGAAAATGCAGATCTTCTTTCTTTGAAAAAATCTTTATATTTCATGAAAATTTCAGATTTTAAAAAAGGAAAAAACTTATTAAAAAATTTAATAGATAAAAATTCTAACCTTAAGTCTATTGCTCAGGAATTAATTGAGTAAAATTTAATGAGATTTTTTTTTATTTTAATATTTATATTTTTTTTTAATAATTGTTCTTTTGATAATAAGACCGGTATTTGGAAAAATGAAAATTTAAACAATAAAGAAAAAAAAAACTCTTCAAATAGATTTAAAGAATTCAAGACTCTATCAACAACAATTGAGCCATTTGATCAAACTATAAATCTAAATACTGATTTTAATTTAAATCTTTTATCACCTGAAAAAAATTTTATTTGGCTCGATACTTTTTATAATACAAAAAATAATCTGACAAATTTTAAGTATGATAATTTAAACAACCTTATTTTTAAGAGTAAAAAAATTTCAAGGTTTAAATTAAGTGAAAATTTATTATTTGATAAAAATAAATTGATAACAAATGATGACAAAGGTAATATAATTATATATTCAATAAGTGAAAACAGAGTAGTTTCTAAATTTAATTTTTATAAAAAAAAATTTAAAAATATAAAAAAAAAACTTAATTTTATCATTGAAAATAACATTGTTTATGTCTCAGATAATTTAGGTTTTTTATACGCCTTAAATTATCAACAAAATAAATTAATTTGGGCCAAAAATTTAAAAATTCCATTTAATTCAAATTTGAAACTATCTAAAAATATACTTTTTGCTTCAAATCAAAATAATGATTTATATTTTTTTGATAAAAAAAACGGCAATTTATTAAAATCAATTCCCACAGAACAAACAATAGTAAAAAATAACTTTATCAACAATTTATCATTAAATGATAATTCATTATTTTTTTTAAATACCTATGGCTCTTTATACTCTGTTGATATCGACTCAATGAAGTTAAAATGGTTTTTAAATATCAATCAGTCATTGGATATTAATCCTAGTAATCTATTTTCAGGAAATCAGATTACCGTAAGTAATAATAAACTTGTTGTTTCTTCTAATGAGTTTACTTATATAATTGAAACTGACTCTGGAGCCGTTCTCCATAAAAAAAATTTTTCTTCTAAATTACAACCCACTATTTTAAACAATTATCTATTTATAGTATCTAATAATAATTTTCTTATTATTCAAAATTTAAATGATGGAAATATTATTTACTCACAAAATATTAATCAATTAGCTGATCAATTTTTAGAAACAAAAAATAAAAAAATAAATTTTAAAAAATTAATGATTATTAATGGCAAAATTTTTATTTTTTTAACCAATTCTCATTTTATAAAAATTAATTTAAATGGGTCTGTTATCGACGTAACAAAACTTCCATCTAGATTAGAGTCAAAGCCAATTATAATTGATAATTCTTTATTATATTTAAACGATAGTAAGAAATTAGTTGTTATAAACTAATTATTTGAATTTCCACTAAGTAAGGATAGCTGTCTAATTTTAAGTCCTTTTATATCATCATGTGGTTTGACTGGATAATCACCTGTAAAGTAATGGTCACTAAACTGCGGATAGTTTGAATTTCTTTTCTCTCCAATTAGAGCTTTATACAAACCATCTAAACTTAAAAATTCTAAGCTTTTAGCTTTTATATAATTACACATTTCTTGATTACTTTTTTTATAAGCTAATAATTCTTCCCTTGTTGGCATATCTACTCCATAAAAATCAGGGTATTGAATTTTAGGACATGCTATTCTTACATGAACTTCTTTAGCTCCACTTTCATAAAGCATTTTAACTATTTTATTGCATGTAGTACCTCTAACGAGAGAGTCATCAATTAAAATTATAGATTTATTTTTTACGATTGTTTTTGTTGAGCTCAATTTAAGTTTTACACCCAAACTTCTTATACTTTGAGTTGGCTCTATAAATGTTCTACCAACATAATGATTTCTGATTAAGCCAAGTTCAAATTTCTTCTTTGATTGTTCCGCATATCCTAATGCCGCGGGAACACCAGAGTCAGGAACTGGAACGACAAAATCAGCATCAAGATCGGTTTCTTTTGCTAACTCATGACCTAACTTTTTTCTATATTCGTAAGAACATATGTTATTAATTAAACTGTCTGGCCTTGCAAAATAAATATATTCAAATACACACGGCCTTGCTTTTCGCTTCGGAAACGGTTTAATAGATTTTAATTTTTCATTTTCAATAATCACTATTTCACCATTTTCTACCTCTCTTATGAATGTCGCCCCAACTATGTCAAGCGCACATGTTTCAGATGCAAAAATAAATGAATTTTTTAATTTACCAATCACCAACGGTCTTATTCCAAAAGGATCCCTAACTCCTACTAATTTTTTATTTGTCATACATACAAGGGAGTAACCTCCTTGTATTTGAAAAAGAGTGTCTATTAATTTATCAACAAATTTTTCTCTCTTTGATTTTGCTATGAGCTGAACAATAGTTTCAGTATCACTAGTTGTTCTGAATATGGCTCCATTCTTTACTAAGGTTTCTCTTAGCAATAAAGCATTTGTTAAATTTCCATTGTGTGCAACACTTAAACCACCTATATGCAAATCAGCAAAAAAGGGCTGTATATTCCTGAAAGAAGTTCCACCTGATGTAGAGTAACGATTGTGACCAATTGCAAAAAATCCTGGTAATTTTTTCAAAGTTTCATGATCTGTAAAATGATCACCAACTAATCCCTGTCTTTTTTCAGAGTGATAATTTTTTCCATCAAATGAAACAATTCCACATCCTTCTTGCCCTCTATGTTGTAGCGCATGCAAACCTAAAGCAACTAGAGCTGAGGCATCTTCGTGATTAGCAATGCCAAAAATACCACATTCTTCTCTTAATTTATCAGAACTAAATTTTTTCAATTTTTTCTTTTGTATCAATGAAATCTTCGCTTGAAGGAAATTCTTCTATTAGTATTTCACTGCCTTTATTAATTAAATTAAATGAAATTGCATCCTCAACTGATATACCCCAATTTTCATAAGGATAAAACCAATTAAAAATTGAAAATAAACAAACAGAAATAATATAACCCTTAAAAAAACCAAATAAAAAACCAAATCCTTTATCTATTGCTCCTACGCCTGTCCAAGTAACAGTTCTACTCAAAGTTTTACCAATGAGTATTGTTATAAACAGCGTAAAAATAAAAATAGTTACACCCAATCCAACACTATTTACAAACTCAGACTGAATATATTCACTTACAAAAGGCCGAAGTTTTGGAACCAGTAAAATGGTTATTACTGTGGATAAAATCCATTTCATAAATGAAATTAAGCTTAAAGAAAAACCTTTTAAAAAACATTGAACAACGCTGTAAAATAAAATGATAAAGAAAAAAATGTCAAACAAATTTATGTTATTTAAGATATTATCTAAAATATCAGACATCATATGACGTTGTTAACTTCTTGACCAAAAGGTTTATAAATAAGTATTAATTTAGGCAATAATGTCAAAACAGATATCATCGCCAATAACATTGCAATACCCGTAAATATTCCAAAATAAATAGTAGGGATAAAATTAGATAAAACTAAAATGGAAAACCCAAATACGATGGTGATTGAAGTATTTAAAATTGCGACTCCAACTGTGCTGTGACATCTATCAAGAGTTTTATTATAATTTTTTAATTTTTCAAATTCCTCTTTAAATCTATATATATAATGAATGCTGTTATCTACGGCTATACCAATAGTAATAGCCGCAATAGTGATTGTCATCATATCAAGTGGAATGCCGAGCAAGCCGATAATTCCTAAAATAAAGAAGGCTGCAATAAAGTTGGGAACAACTCCTATTAACGAAAGTGAGACATTTCTAAATAAAATAAAAAACATCAAAAAAATACCAAGTATAACTATACCCAGTGTAAGTATTTGAGATTTAAATAAACTTTGCAGCAAATTATTAAAAAGAATAAGCACACCTGACAATTTATATTCATCTTTTTTAAATCCAAGCTTGGTATTTAATTCAGAATTGATCTTATTTATAAGATCGTTTCTTCTTAAATCTTTTAAAGAGTCTTTAATTCTTACACTTATTCTCGCCTCATCTTTCTCAACTGAGATATAGGGTAATATTATTTCACTTTTTATCTCCTCTGGTATTTTACTATATAAAACTGCTATCTCTAAACTTTGTAATTTTTTATTATTTAGATCTTCAGCAACTCTTAAAATAGAACCAAATGATAGAACTTTTCCAATTTCAGGTAATGAGTCCAAATAATCATGAACTTTAATGATTTTATCCATCTTGTCTCTTGTAAACCAATATTTAGCTTTATCTTCATTAGCGTTATTTTCCTCCTCCCACTCTTCAAATTCATCATCCTCTTTATTTTCCATTTCTTGATTTACTTTTGAAAATTTGAGAATTATGTTTAATGGAGTGGTACCACCTAAATCTTCATCAATTTTTTTCATACCTTTATAAATTTCTGTTTCTTTATTGAAATAATTTATAAAACTATTTTCAACTTCAAGTTTGAATATTCCTACTATACTTGAAATAATTATAATTAAAGTAGTTCCAAAAATAAAAATTTTATTATTTTTTGTAAAAGTCGCTAAAGCAGATGTTATGATAGATTTTTCAGTATTTTTAAGACCAATTTCATTATCTGACGAAAGTAGATTAATTAAAGAGGGTAATAATAAAAACGTTACAATTAATGATACCACTAAACCCAAGGTCATCATCCAACCAAAGTCAATTATTGGCTTTATTCCGCTAAAAACTAAAGATAAAAATGCACATATTGTTGTAAGAACTGTGTAAAGAATAGGAAGCATCATTTTTTTACTTGCCTCGAACACAGCTTCTGCTTTTGTTAATTGAGGAAACTCTTTTTTTAATTGTAAAAATCTTACAGTAACATGAATGTTCATTGCTATGTTTAGTATAAGCATTAAGGCAATAAAGTTTGAAGAAATCACAGTTACTTTCCAACCTATCAATCCTAATAAACCTATCATTATCACAACTGAGGTTGCACAACCTAATAATGGCATTACTACCCATTTTAAATTCCTAAAGATAAACCAAAGAGTTAAGACAATAAAAATAAATACACCTATGCCAAACACTGCTATATCGCTTTTGATGTAACTCATCATATCATCAGCAATCATTGGAATGCCTCCTAAATGGATTTTAGCGTTTTCACCGTATTTACTAATTACATCTCTGATTTCAGCAATATTTTGGTGATTTCTAATATTGTATAAATTTTTGTAATTTTCGTATTCTTTAACAAAATTCTTATAATTTATTTTTTCCTCTTTCGATAATCCTGTCTCAATAGATTGATCAAAATATTTATCTTTAACTTTAATATATTCTGCTAATCTCTCATCTTTTTTGAGGTAAACAACAATACCTGATGTCTTGCCATCTTCACTAATTACATAATTTTTATATATCGGACTATTAATAATTTCATCAAAACCTCTTTTTCTATCTATCTCTGGATATGCTAAAGTTTTATAATTTTTTAACCTATCCATTAACCCCTCGTCTGTACTTTTTAAAAGAGGAACGTCAATTACAGTAATTACACTGTCAACCCAAGTTAACTTTTCAATTTTTGATTTAAGAAGTTGAAGATTAAGAATTGTTTCTTTATCTGTAAAATTTGAAATTGGAGCATATGTTAAAACTAAAAAATCCTTTGATCCATAGGTTTGATTTACCTCTCTCAAATATTTAAGGTCAGGATCTCCCTCGAGCAATAGCGCATCTGATGATGCATCTAAATTAAAATTTTTGGACTGGTAAAGAGAAAATATGATTAAAACTGTTAAAAAAAAAAGTGTTATTTTTGAAAAATCTGTAATTATTTTTTTATAAATGTTAGCAAACATGAGAACACTTCAGATATATCTTAATTTTTTTATAACTAAAGAAGAAATTGACCTTAATTTCTAGTCAAATCTTTGAATTTTGTATAAATTCCCTCAAACTCTACTTTTACAGTGCCAGTAGGACCATGCCTTTGTTTCCCTAAAATTATGTCAGCCAAACCATTAACATCATTCATTTTTGATTGCCATTCAGCATGTTCAATAGAACCTAGTTTAGGTTGTTTCCGTTCTAGATAATAAGCCTCTCTATACACAAACATGACAACATCCGCATCTTGTTCAATTGATCCAGACTCTCTTAAATCTGCTAATTGTGGTTGTTTATCATCTCTTTGCTCAACAGCTCTTGATAGTTGAGAAAGTGCTAATACTGGAATTGATAATTCTTTTGCTAAAGCTTTTAAGCCTTGAGTAATCTCGGAAATTTCTTGAACTCTTCCATCATTTTTATTAGATCCTGACCGCATTAATTGAATATAGTCTACAACTACTAAACTTAATCCAAATAATCTTTTAATTCTTCTAGCTCTATTACTTAATGTTGCAATAGTTATGGCTGGAGACTCATCAATATATAATGGCAGGTTGTAAATATTACGAGAGGTTTCTATGTATCTATTTATCTCTTCTTCCGTAACTTTTCCTCGTCTTATATCATCTGATTTAATTCTTGCTTGTTCTGAAAGAATTCTAGTTGACAGTTGTTCTGATGACATTTCTAATGAAAAAAAAGCAACAGATGCTTTTTCTTGTCTTTTCAAAATGTGTTGAGCTGCATTATAAGCAATATTAGTTGCTAAAGCTGTTTTACCCATAGACGGTCTTCCTGCTAAAATAATTAAGTCAGATTTATGCAGACCTCCTAGTTTTTCATCCAAATCTACGAGTCCAGTTGGAACACCAACAATACCCTGATCGTTTTGCATTGCTTGAGTTGCCATTTCAATAGTTTGGTCTAATGCCTGATTAAATTTTAAAAATGATTGAGAGAAACTTCCTCTTTCTGCTAAATCAAAAAGAGATTTTTCAGTTCCTTCAATTATATTTTCAGCATTTTGTTCTTGTGAATTTGCATTTAAAGTATCACTAGATAATTTGTCAGAAATCTGGACCAGCTCCCTCCGTAAATACATTTCATGAATAATTTTGGCATAATCAACAGCTTGTTTTGCTGAACCCGAAAATCTAGTAAGTTTAACTAAATATTCTGTTCCACCAACCTCATTAAGCATATTATCCTTTTCAAAGAAATTTTTTAGAGTTATTGGATTCGCAATCATCCCTTTATTATTTAAATTTTCAATTACTTCGTAAATTTTAATGTGCGCCGGATCATAAAATATATTTGGTTTAATGGAGTTAGAAACTTCATCAATGATATCATTATTTACTAATATTGACCCTAAGAGAGCTTGTTCTGCCTCTAAATTTGACGGCTGTTTATTTTTTGGACTATTTTGAATAGATTTTACTTCTTCCATATCACCATCATATGTAAATGATACGTGCTATAAAGAAAAAAGTTACACACTTTTTTTTACAGTCTGTGGAAAAGTTATTGAGATTTTATTTTACTGATTTTAACAGAAACTTCTGCTTTTACTTCAGAATGAAAGTTTATTTCTACTTTATATAAACCAATTTTATTTAAATCATCTTTTAAAATTATTTGCGAAGGACTTACTTCTGCTTTAGTAGTTTCTTTAATCATGTTTGTAATTTCTTTAGGTTTTATAGAACCATATAATTCACCGTTTTCTTTACACTCTTTATTAAAAGATAAAGTTTTATTTTTTACTAATTTAGCTATTTCTTTAAATTTATTTTTAATCTCATTATTTTTTTTGTTTAATTCTTCTCTTTTTTTATTTACTAAATCTTGATTACTTTTATTGAATCTTAAAGCTTTACCTTGTTTTAATAAAAAATTCCTACCATAACCATTTTTAACAGTTACTTTGTCGCCTACATTTCCAAGGTTTAAAATGTTTTCTAATAAAATTATTTCCATACTATATCAGTCCTAAAATCTTTGCTTTTTTTATTTCTTTTGTAAGTTTTTTTTGCTTACCAAATGACACAGACGTAATTTTAGATGAAATGATCTTTCCATTATCAGATATATACTTTTTTAATAGACTTATATTTTTGTAATCAACTATAGGAGCGTCTTTAACTGATAGAGGACATTTTCTTGAAAACTTTCCATCGCTTTTTTGAAATAAACTTAATTTACTGAGTGTATTCGAACCTCTTTTTTGAAATTTTTTATTTTTTCTTTTCATCTTTTAATTATTTTTTTTAAAGAATTCACTTTTAGTGTCTAGCTCTTTGTATCTTACAGTTAAGTGCCTAATAATTTCTCTATCAATTTTAATCTTTTTTTCCATCTCATCTATCGTGGTTTTATTTCCTTCAAATTTGTAATGTATATAAAAACCTTTTTTATAATTTTTGATTTTACTAGCTAGATTTAGAAGGCCCCATTCCTCTATTTTAACTACATTCCCCGAGGAGCTGTTAATAATTTTATTATACTTTTCCTTAATTGTTTTTAAATCTTTATCAGCCAAATCTTGTTTAGCTATTATAGTATTTTCGTAAAAAGCCATAGTTTGTAAAGTAAATTAAGTATAGTTAATTATTTATAAAAATTGGGTTATACTATAATGAAAAATTATAGCAATACTAATTATCGTTAAATAAACTTATAAAATGAGCGCTTTATTATTTCCAGGTCAGGGTTCGCAGGTAGTAGGTATGGGATCTGAATTTCATAGTGAATTCGAAAGTGTAAAAAAAATATTTAAAGAGGCTGATGAAAGATTAAATTATCCAATTTCCAAACTAATACTAGAGGGACCTGAAAATGAACTACAAATGACAAGGAATACTCAACCAGCAATCTTAACAGTTAGTTATTCAATATTTAAAGTTTTAAAAAACGAGTTTGAATTTGATTTTAGCCCATTCAAATATTTTGCTGGTCATTCTTTAGGAGAATATAGTGCTTTAGTTTGTTCTGAGTCTCTAAAATTTAGCGATGCATTGTATCTACTTCATGAGAGAGGTAAAGCAATGCAAGAAGCAGTCCCCGTTGGTAGAGGTAGCATGATTGCAGTGCTGGGTGTAAAGACTGAAGAAATTACTAATTTATTACAATTGAGAAAAAAAGATACAGGTGTTTGTGAGATTGCAAATGATAATGCAGAAGGACAGGTTATTGTTAGCGGAAGCAAAGAGAGCGTTGAAGATTTTAAAATTATTTTGAAAGAAAAAAAAATAAAGTCAATACCATTAAAAGTAAGTGCTCCATTCCACTGTAAATTAATGAAGCCAGCTGCCGATGCTATGGAAGAAAAAATTGATAATACTAAATTTAAAAATCCTACTTTAAAAATTATAAACAATGTTACTGCAGGTGTAGAAACAGACTGTGTGATGATAAAAAAATTATTAATTCAACAAATTTTTTCTACAGTAAAATGGCGTGAAAGCATAATTAAAATGTCTGAGACAGGTGTAAAAAATTTTATAGAATTAGGACCAGGAAAAGTATTAACCGGGATGGTGAAAAGAACTGTGAAAGAAGCAAATTGCTTTTCAATTAACTCAATAGCTGATATTAAAAATTTAATAAATGAATTTAAAAAATAAAAAAGTTTTAATTACCGGTGCTACAGGAGGGATTGGAAATTCCCTAGTAGAAAAATTTAATAATCTAGGATCAAAAATAGTTGCCACAGGAACCAACGAAGAAAAATTAAATAATTTAAAAAAGAAATATCCTAATATTCTTATTGAAAAATTTAAATTAGATGAACATGATAAAATTGAGGGTTTTATAGAGAGTATAAATAAAAAATTAGACGGACTAGACGTATTAGTAAATAATGCCGGAATAACTCTGGATAATTTATCTATAAGATTGACCGAGGATCATTGGAAAAAGGTTTTGGATATTAATTTAACTTCAAGTTTTTTAATGTGCAAATATTCAATAAAAAAAATGCTGAAGAATAAATATGGTAAAATTATAAATATCACATCAATAGTTGGTCATACAGGTAATTTAGGTCAAGCAAATTATGCTGCCTCAAAAGCTGGAATAGTTGCCTTTTCAAAAAGTTTAGCAATAGAGTACGCAAGAAAAAATATAAACATTAATTGTGTTTCACCAGGATTTATTAAGACAGAAATGACCGATAAGATAAACGAAGAATTCAAAAAAACTTTAATAAGTAAGATACCATCTGGAGATCTTGGGTCTGGAGAAGATGTTTCAAACTGTGTAGCTTTTTTAGCTTCCGATATGGCAAAGTACATCAACGGTGAAACCATACATGTTAATGGTGGAATGTATATGGCTTGACAATTTCAATTAATAATCTATTAAGAAATAAAACATAAGAAAGGAATTCATGTCTGATAACGTTAAAGAAAAAGTTAAAAAAATAGTTGCTGATCATTTAGGAATAGAAGTAGAAAAGGTTACAGAAGAATCTAGTTTTATAGATGATTTAGGAGCTGACAGTTTAGATACTGTTGAATTAGTTATGGCTTTCGAAGAAGAATTTGGATCAGAAATTTCTGATAGTGAGGCAGAGAAAATTCTTACTGTTGGCGACGCAATAAAATTCATTGAGAGTAAAGCTAGTTAATTTTTAAAATAATATTAATGTCACATGATAAAAAAAATATCATGGTTATACTTTCATCCCCATCAGGGGTAGGAAAAACTACTTTAGCTAAAAAAATCGAACAAAAATATGAAAATTTCAAAATTTCAGTTTCTCATACTACAAGACCTCCTCGAACAAACGAAATAAACGGTATCGATTATCATTTCATTCAAAAAGAACAATTTGAAAAATTAATTAGCGAAAACAAATTTTATGAATACGCAAAAATTTTTGAAAATTATTATGGTACACTTAAAAACGATGTAGATGAAACTCTAAAAAAAAATGATCTTTTATTTGATATAGATTGGCAAGGTACTAAACAATTATCAAAAATTAAAGACTTAAAATTAATAAAAATTTATCTAATTACCGAAAAGTCAGAATTAAAAAAAAGACTTATTAAAAGAAATCAAAACTCAAAAGACGAGATTGATAAAAGATTTAAATCATATGAGGATAACGTTAAACATTGGAATGATTACGATTATATAATTATTAACGAAAATCTTGAAATATGTTTTAAACAAATTGAAAATATAATACTAACAAATAAAAAACAAATTAGCTATCTTCATAATATTTAGCAATTTTGTAGAAAATTTCAGGTTTTATTTCTGCAGGTCTTAAATAAATTCTATTTCCTAAAATTTTATTTATCATATCTTTATTAAGAATTTTTATAATATTTTTATTTATCATTTTTCTTTTATTGGAAAAAAGAATATTTGTAATTTTTTCTAAATTATTTGTATTTTTAATTTTAATTGAATTATTTTTTTTCGGTTGAAAATGAATTACCATGGAAGTTACCTTTGGTTTAGGATAAAAAGAATTTGGTGATACTAAAAATTTTTTTACAACATTTAATCTGTAATTAGCAATAATTGATAATCTACCATAATCTGGAGAGGGGTAAGTATTTATAATTTTATTACCTAATTCCTTTTGAAACATAAAAACTAAATCTTTAAATTTAGGAGGCCATTTTTTTTGTTTAAGAAATTTTATTAAAATTTGGGATGAAATATTATATGGTAAATTCCCCATAATTATGGAGTTTTCTTTTTGAATTTTTTCAATTTTAAATTTAAGGATATCAGCTTTATAAATTTTTACATTTTTTACATTTGAGAACTTTAATGTTAACTCATTTATTAATGAGTCATCTTTTTCAATAATAGATAAAGATTTTGGTTTTTTTTTTAATATCTCATTTGTTAAAGCGCCTTTACCTGACCCAATTTCAATTACGTTTGAATTTTCAATTTTTACTAAACTTAAAATCTTTTTTATAATATTTTTGTCTATTAAAAAATTTTGACCTAATGATTTTTTTGGGCGATACATTAACGAGTTTTATTAACATAATTAATACATTCAAGGAAACTTTCAATGTTAGCTTTATTTTTTCCAATTAAATTTGTAGCAGTGCCATGATCTGGTGAAACTCTTAAATATTTTA
>MDTC01201669.1_pt1 | contig 16355 bp, 8 predicted proteins | sample 811181 | NCBI WGS metagenome assembly MDTC01 (sample SAMN05326644, study PRJNA326480) | marine metagenome | isolation source: seawater | place: Pacific Ocean: North | collected 2011
GCCAAACGAAGATTTACGTACCCGAATAACAACGCGACGGCGACGAGTAATATGTTCCGGAATTTAGATTTGGAGAGCAATAACGACGACGACGATGACGACGATGACGACGACGAAAAGAGCGACCGAGAAGAAGAAGAGAAAAAAAGTAGCAGTGGTAGCAGAAAAAACAACAAGCAAACGCCGGCGGATCCAAACGTGTGGACGGTGAAGGACGTCGGGAACTGGTTGGAATCGAACATGCTTGGTTTTTTGGTTTCTAGGTTCGCCAACTCCGCCGTAGATGGATACGTGTTGTTGAGGTTGACCGATCAAGATGTTCTGAAAGATTTACGGGTAACCTCTCACGTGGAACGATTGAGATTGTTTCGAAACATCGACGCTTTGAAAGCGTCTCGCGTTCCGTTCGAAGAGAAGACTCGATCGCTCGAGAAGGAAACGAGGGATAAGTTGAACCGAACTACGGCGAGTACTAATTCGTTCAACACTCCGGTAGATTTGTTGGAAGCGGACGTTTCTTGGTTACAGTTTGTGTTACCCATGAGGAGATTAGCCGTCTTGAGCGGGTGGCTTTCTCACGTCGTCGATGAAGTCATAGAGCGATTCAACGTGGACGTCGGGTCAAAACGTGAAACAATCGCCGCACAGATTAGCGTGTATTGCGTCTCGGCGATAAAGGCAGAGTTGGAAATACAGGAAATCAATGCCGACAGGAGTAAACAATCGACGCCGACGACGGCGAGAAAAAGTAGAATTAGAGAAAGCTTAGAAACGGTCAAGGGGTGGTCGAAGGAATTGGAATTGTTCGACGATCCGAAGACGTTGGACGAGCGACAGCTGCAAAAAAACTTGATCGCTTTGCATTTACTTCTGAAAGAAGAAGAAGAAGAAGAGGATGTCGAAAACCACGCGAATAATTGGATGGGTAGCAGTGGTGGCGTTTCAACTCCGCCGCCACTGTTGAACGCCAAGGCGCAATCGTTCATTGGAAGTGGAACGTCGATGGCGTCTTTAGGGGAGTTGGAGCCGTCCTCGCGAAGCGCGTCTCCGTCAAATGCGCATCATTTACGGCACGTGTCTTCGGTCATGGAACTCGCCGAAGAGTGCGAGATTCGATACGATGACATTGAATTCTCAACTGGCGAGGCGTCCTCTTCGAACCGAATCGGTCGAGGCGGCTTTGGGGAAGTATTTTTAGGTCGATACAACGGCAGTCTCGTCGCTGTAAAAAAATTGTTCGAATCTCCTGTTGGGAAAGGATTGGACGAATTCAAAAGAGAGGTTTCGGTCTTATCAACCTTGCGACATCCGTCTATCGTCCTATGGCTCGGCGCGTGTACCGTTTCGCCAAACACCGCCATCATATTAGAGTACATGGATAGAGGCTCTTTACACGACGTTTTGCATCGCACGGAAGCCGTGTTGACCTTATCTACGCGCATTCGATGGTCCATCAGTATCGCCAAAGCGATGGCGTATTTACACACCCACAAACCGCACGCGATTATCCACTGCGACTTGAATTGCAACAACGTTCTCATCAACCGAGACGGCGCCGTGAAAGTTACCGATTTCGGTTTATCCAAAGTCAAGCAACACAGCAAAGCGACGAGGCAAACCGGCGTGACTGGAACGGTATCTTACGCCGCACCGGAAGTTATCATCGGAAATCAATTCACGGAATCGAGCGACGTCTTTTCATACGGTGTCACCATTTGGGAAATTGTCGCCAGGAAGATACCGTGGGACGGCTTGACGGAGTATCAAATAGTCTACCGAATGAGTTCGGCGTTGGATAACTCGGACACCGAATACGCCGCGTGCGAACAACATTTGAAAATGAACGCAAGGAGCGACGAAGAACAAGATCAAGAAAGCAGCAGCACAACAACAACATCATCATCGTCGATAGCATCGACACCGTTCCGTCCCCCGTTACAATCCATCTTGCGCGATTGTTGGTTCAAGCTTCCCGAACGCCGACCAAAAATGGGCGATATTCTCGTTCGGATGATTGAAGTACACAAAGAGGCGTGTAAAGAAGAGCGGACGAAACGACGGGAGAAAGCGAAGGAGGAGGAGGAGGTGGGAGGCGCGACGACGAAAACAATTTAATAAACCCTGTAAATCTGTATCATTATATATATACCTATTCGTCTTTGACGCTTCGCACACACAGACAGTAGTTTTCACTCCAAATCCTCACAAACTTGAATGCAGTAATAAATAGTTACTGAAAAGAGATACATACGCGCAAAAACGCACGAACAAAACGTTCAAACGACGAAACCATCCGTCGTCATGAGGGAAACCCGATCGCACCGATCGCAACAGCCTTCTTCTTTGGAGAATACTCGTAATAAAAAGACGACTCAGACGAATTTCCCCCAACGGCGAGGAAACGAACACAACAAAGACGACGATAAAGATTCCTCCAACTACGCGCGAAACGTGCGCGCATCCCGCGAGAACGGCCTGACGAACACTGCTTTTGGTGATGATGCGCCCGCTTTCGGCAGCTTTCCCTCCAGGAAGCGACAGGGCGAGAGAGAAGAAGGGAATGCTCCCACGGGGAGGTTTGGGGGTGGTTCTGGCCAACAGCAACACCAACAACAAAAACGAGCGAAAAAATCCGTCTTTCACGCGAAAGAGCAACAAAAGTCCGCAACCTTCCGCAACCCGGACCGAACGGACGGGACGTATTCGGACCAAGAGTTATACGAGCAAGCGATAGATCACTTGGATTACAGACGGTTGAAACGGTATAAATTGTGGTGGATTGAAGATCCGGAGTATCACCGGAAGTTGTACGAGTCGATGGCGAACGCGGGGAGTCCGGTGCGATGGTCGGAGACGGACGAGGACGAGAGGATCGAGGATATCTTGAATCCTGAGGAGAAGAAAGGGAGGAAGAAAGTGCAAGGGCCTTCCTTGCCGAAAGCGAGCGACGACGAGGACGAGATGGACGAGAAGAAAAAGAGGAGAAAAAAGACGACGAAGAAAAAGCATTCGAGCAAGGAGAAGAAGAAGAGGAAGAAGGAGAAGAAGAAGAGTCGAAAATCTTCCTCGCGGCGCAAGCGCCGAGGAGGCGGCAGCAGTAGCGAGAGTAGTAGCGAGAGTAGCAGTAGCGAAGACGACGACGACGATATCGACGAGGGCGAGTTGGTACCAGATTTTGACGGCGGCGAGGGCGGGAAAGGTAAGGACGACGAGAAGGAGCAACCCGAGCGTTTCTTGCAATTTTTAGAGAAGGAAGAGAGAGAGAAGAGAGAAAAACTCGTCGCCGCCGCAGCGTTAGAAGAACGGAAGAAGAAAGAAGAGCGTTTGCAAAGCAGCGCGGGAGGAGAAGGAAAAGAAGGAGCAACACATGTTGCGGTCGATTTCGGCCCGGCGGCGCCGCCTCCCGAGGACGAGAATAACCTCGACATCGCCGCCGGAATACGAAAACCGGGATACGGCGGTCAACTCTTACCGGGCGAAGGCTCCGCCATGGCGCAGTTCGTGCAATCCGGGGAAAGAATCCCGCGGAGAGGCGAAGTCGGGTATTCGAGCGAGCAAATTGAAAACTTCGAAAAGATGGGATACGTGATGAGCGGCAGTCGACACGCGCGCATGAACGCGGTGCGATTGAGAAAAGAAAATCAAGTGTATTCGGCGGAAGAGCAAGCGGCGTTAGCGATGATTAACTACGAGGAGAAAGCCGCGAAGGAGAAGCAAGTGATGGAAGAGTTGAAGAGGTTAGTCGATCAAGCGAAGAGGGATTGAGAGTGAAGAGCTGTTGTTTTTGTTTTGTTGGTAAATGCGCTATTTCTCTCTTTCTAAAGTTTTACATGTATTGCACGCGCGCTCTATTCTTCTACATATTACTACTGTACTATTAATAATCGGTTTCATTCCAGAAGTTTAAATACTCTTTCGGACGAACGTCTTTAACTAACGCCGGCACCACGTCGCCGTTCAACGCTTTATACTCCGACTTCATGTCGTCTCCGTACAATTCCTTCAACGCGCCTTCGATAATGTCGCTGTGAACGAACGCGACGATGACTTTCGCGTCGCGCTCTTCCTCGAACACGTTCGCGAACCACACGCGCATTCGATCGCGGACGGACTGCATGCTCAACTCGTTGGATTCGTACCTCAATTCGCCGTCGCTATTTACGAGTAAACCGAGTTCGTCCGCGCACGTAAACACCGAATCGCTCGTCGCTTCGCCCAAACGACATTTCGTTTCTTGCGCGGCGTTTTCTCTGGCGGCAATCTCGTAGTCGTCGTTTTCGTGTATCGACGTGATATCTCCCAGTGCCTTTGTGAATTCGCACCCTTCTAAATACTTCTCCTCTCTCTTCGCCAACGCTCGCGAGAGGCCGCCGTATTGAATCGGATCTCCCGTCAAGTCGTCTTCAAAGCTATACGGTCGACGAATCTCAAAAGGCACGGTCAAATCGATCTTATTCCGAATCAAATCGGACACCCGTATGGATTTTCCACTCGCGCTTTGGTATTTTTTCACCCCAGACGTGTGCAACACCGCGAGTCGAGAGGTTTCAATCGCCCGCGCTTGCGGCGAGGTGAAAAAAGCCACTCTTTTCGCCTCTTCCTCTCCGCTCTCCTTGAAAACCTTCTCCATGTACGTCATCAACGCTTTACCACTCTCCGTGGCTTCGTGCAAACCCACTTGCGTTAAACTCGGATCGAGCAACGACTTCCCGGTCACTTCGTCCGTGCACGGCACTTGTTCGTTCGGCATCGGCGCTTCGCCTTTTCGTCGCTCGCCCCAAACGTTATGCGCCGCCTCGCCGTGTCGAACGAACAAGAATAACTTTCGTCCGTTTTCTCTACTGGTAGTTTCGTTCTTAAAGACTTCTGCGTTTATCTTCGCGCGTATCGACCCCCACTGGCGACTGGCCCCGAACAACGCGCCGTCGTCCATCTCGTAGTTTCTTTTCCTCGCGTCTTCTCCGTTGTTCTCCTTTTCGGCATCGGAGGAGAGGATCCTCGATTCGTATTTGAACAAGTCCCGAACGGCGACGAACGCAGACTTTTCTTCCTCGATGTTCGTCGTCGCGCCTTCGACGCTTTCGCCTCCTTTTCCTCCCCCTAAAAAAGGCCGCGTGGCCTTGAATCTCATCCTCTCATCAAACCCACCTTTTCCAACGCTCTCTCTCCCTAAAACGACCACAAAGGATGTTAAGACGGCTGCTGCTATGACTACTCCTCTCGATGGTGGTGTTCTTTTGTTCGTTTTTGTTTTCATCGACGCTTCTTGGCCGTCGAGAAACGCATCAGAATCTGATTCGTTTTCTTTCCCCGGGGACGGTTTCAACAACAAAACTTCCTCATCTCTCGCCCGTTCTGCCGTCGTGGGAGTCTTTAAAGGCGACGAGACGAAGGGTAAGAGCGTGCGTATGAAAGACGGCCCTAACCACGACGCGTTTGGTCGAGAAGTCGTCATCACTTCGCGGTCGTAGTGCAGACACACCGCTGAGAAGTGAGGAAATTCGTGGGGAAAATCCTTCAGATGTGACACCTAATAAGTCCTCTCGACGATGAATACCGAGGTCTCCTTTAAACTCTGTCTCGCTTCGTCGACCATTTTACTCGGCTTTACACTTCGCAAACTAAACGTAGTGACTCGAGAAAACGGCGAATCGTTACTCGCCGTGATATTCGGCGCTCTGTTGCCCAGTTTATTACTCCAGGTATATAGGTTTGGTGCATTTTTCCCTTACTTTTGTTCTCTGAATGTGTTACGCGTGATGAGAGGCTCGCGCGAAACGAAGAACGACTTTGAGTTTCGTCTCGCGTAAAACAGCATCCATCGCTCGTTTTGTGGTAGCTTTTTGTGGATTTTCTTTCCTCATTCAAGCGAGGAGAGAGGTGTTGACTAAAATCTCATTAATGTCTTTCTTTGTACTCTTAATGCACTTAATTCAACAGACGTTCGCTTCAATACACGCGAGCGCGGAGTACTTGGTGTTTTTCGCGTACAGCGTCTCACAGTGTCTGGTCGGCACGACTGTAGGTTTTCTGTTGTTTCGAAATCGCGAGCGAAATAAAGGGGAACATTTAGCCGGTGCGACGGTTGGGGTAAATCTGGGAACGTTTGCGTACCCGCTCGTATTCGCGGTGTTTGGCGAGGTCGGGTTGAGGAGAGCGGTGGTGTTTGATTTCTTTAATCAAGTGTCGATTTTAATCGCCAGCTACGTGTTGTTCGCGCTGAGTACAAGACGTGATGGTGATGGAGGTGAGAAAACGACGAAGGAGGTTATTTTGAAAGCCATCAAGACGCAAATGTTCACGCCGTGTTTACTCGCGTTGTATCTTTCGATCGCGTTGAAAGCCATTCCGAACGCGTCGATTCCGTACGCGCTGGATCAGTTTTTAGGTTCCTTGGCGGTCGCGGCAAAGCCGTTGGCGTTGTTGTCGCTTGGGATATTGTTCGAGCCTAAAATGAGTAAGAGCGAAGTTTCAGACGTGGTGACTTTGTTGTTGATTCGGTACGGAAGCGGATTACTCATCGCCGCCACGGCAATCGCGTTGAACATGTACCAATTCATAGGGGCTAGTGGATTGGCGGTGTTGACGTTAGCGCTAACCGCCCCGGTGCCCTTGATTTCTATACGATACGCCAAACAGTTTGGGTTAAACTCAGGACCGGCGGCCACGGCAGTGAATGCGAGTAACGTCGTGTCTTTTGTCGCTATTCTGATGCTCGCCGGAGCGGATTTCGAAACGCAACGGAGAAGTTTGATGTCGTTGTTCGCTTTGATTGGTTTTTTTTTATTCAGCGTTGGTTGTTTCATGAATAAAAAGGCGATGATGGTTTCAGAAGAAGGAAACGACGATTCGTTTGAAATCAGAGATATCGGCAACGGGAAGAAGCGGTTCGTTTCCACCAACGCTTTTTTGACGAGGAGGAGAGCGAATACCATCGCCATCACAAAATTCGACGATACCAATCATCATATACACAAGAGAAGGATAAACGTCGTCGAACTCGTACCGTCGTCGTTATCACCTGTAGCAACACCACCACCAAGAGTTTGTTGTCGCACTTTTGCAGTCAGTCGTAGGATTAGGAATAGGAATAATGACAGATTTTTTTGTGTCTCGGCACATCGAAGCTTCGTCTTCAAGTAAAAATGTATGTAATAGTAAAATACAACCAATGCGTTGATAACGGTGCTATAATAAAGTATATATGTGCATGTGTATACCTGATAAGCAGGTAATGTAGCGTAATAATCTCTCTCTGTCTCTCTCTTTTTCTTTCTTTCTTAATTGTAAATCATGTCTTGATGCATATCCGTTAAATAGCAGTTCAAAACCTTCAATCCGTAGTTCTTCTCGTCTCGACTGGTTTCTCTCTTTTGAAAAGGATCGGACCCGTCCGGCATGGCAAACCCTTCGTCGCGCATCTTTGCGTTCGCGTAATCGTCTTGACACAAGTGGCCGTACGTAAACGCGTCAATCATATCCGCGCCGAATCGCGCCATAAATTTATACACCTTCTCTTGGAACTTCGGGCCAATCAAGTACCTCGTGAATCCGGCTCCGGAGCGATCCTTCGGCCAATAATAAAAGTTTCCGGTCAATTGTTGGCCTTTTTTCGGCCCGTCTTCGGCTAAAATTGGGTACGTGTTGCCTTGTTTATCGCAAAAACCTCCCTCGTCCGGTTGCGCGCACGCGGCTTCGTAAAAATTGGTCAACAAAACGAAATCCGCATCCTCGGGGACGTTGGCGACGATCGCGTCTAAATGTTTCATCTGCCAGTTCAAACCGTCCGCTTCCATGATCAACGAAAACTTCTTCCCCGAGTTGGACTCTAACACCGTGCGCCAGGCGTGCATGTGGCCGAATAAACACCCGATGTGATGCGCGCCGCCGTATTGTTCTTCAGTCATCCCTCCCGTGCTGTTTCGTTCGTCGACGATACCCAACCACGGCAAATTTTTCAAGTTGTCTCCGTTTCTCAACGCGTCCGGGTGTTTCCATCCTCTCTGGAAGAACTCTTTATTCAACTTCCTTATCGGTTCGACCGCCCATTCCGCGTCGCCGATGTTTTCCGGCCACTCCGTCGGCGTCACGCCGACGTCGCTCGTCGCGTCCGGCAACGTCTTTCGAATCTTATCAAAGTTCTCGTGATCTTCCGCGTCGTTCCTTTGAACGATGACGACGATATCCGCCGAGTGAATCCGCACCGGAGAATCTTCCCACGCGACCTCCTCTTCCTCGCCTAACAACGCATCTCTCTTTATATCCTCCAAACTTACGCTGCTTTCCTCGCTCGGCAAAGAAGCGTACTTCTTCTGGTACTCGTCGTACACGCGCCACTTGGCGAGTGCCATCGCTTTGCGAACGAACGGCGAAAGCTCAATCTCCTCATCATCATCGTTCATTTCACCACCACCCAACGCTTCGATGTTGTTGATAGTATTCTGTGCATCATAATCTGTTTTCGTGGACCAAGTCATGTTATCGCAAAATCCTGGGTGCAACCGGTTCCACTCTTCGTTCGATGTTTTCGTCTGCGAGAGGTCTGCCTTCAGTGATGCCGCGGATGTGCTGGACAGACTGGCGAATGCGACGATAAAGAAGAGGAGTGAAGACGCGACGCCATTGCTGGTAAATTTTCTTGCAAAACTCGTCCTCGCATTCGTTCGGTCTTCTGAGGACAACAGCGGCGACGACGACGTCAGCATCGATGAGTATTCTGCGTATAAAAAGCCGCGCGCGCGGGGAATGGATGAATGGAAATTCGAGACTACTCAACGCAAAACGCTCTCTCTCTCTCCTGATGTTGAGAACTTTAGAGATATAAACGACAGAAACGAGAGGAACAAAGCTTTCAAAGGTTCTCTCTTTCTCTCTCTGTGTGTGTATATCTCTGCCTCTCTGATGAAGCGTCGATTTATGAAGCGCAGCGAGCGGATGATTTTTAGAGTTTGGGTCGAGTTTCTATTTAGGGTGGCAGCTGTTCTTTAAACGGTGTCTATGGGCGAGTCGCGTATCGTCATCAGTCTTTCATGACTGCGTCTGGCGCGTCCTTCTCCTTCCCCGCGTCGTCTTTTTCGTCTTCGTCTTCCTCTTCCTCTTCCGATGAATCATCTTCTTCTTCTTCATCTTCGCCTTTGGCGACGGCGACGTCGAACTCAAACTCCAAATCCGCGCCGAGGTACGAATCGCACATGAAGTACAACGCGTATTTACGTTTACCTTCCTCGGAGGGCGAGGCGAAACTTAACTTTACCTTGGAGCTTTTGACCAGATTGACTCTTTTAATCGCGCATAAGCGGTTGTCTTTTTCGTCGCCGACGACGACCCACCAACTTTCTTCGCGCGGTATCGGGTATCGACTGCAATTGACAGGAGGTAAAAGCGATACGGAATCGCCAAACTCCCACTCGCGAGAGACGTTGACTTCGACGTCGATGGTTGAGCTCGTGGAGATTTGCGAGGCGTTGGTGACTTTGTGTTCGCAATCGACGTTCGGGTACCGATTCGCGGCTTTCGCGACGTCCGAGAGTTGTCGCTTGGACAAGTCGCTCAAAATGTCCCCTCGCACGGAATCCTCCGCGTCTAACAACTCGTACACGGATTCCACGTCCTTATCCTTCGCTTTTAACGCTATGGATTTCGTCACGTGCGGTAATTGTAACACGCCGGCGTCTTTATCCCACATGGCTTGCGTTAACATTTGCGACAATTCCATGGCGCACATCGCCGGCGATAACCAGCCGTTGCTGGAAATTACATCCACCATGGCCAAGAGTAAACGCAAAGCGGTCGGTAAGATGGACTCTAAATCTCTCGCAAGGTCACCTGGTAACGCGACGCGACTTAAATGAGCTTGGAGCAACGCGCAAGTCTTGACGTGCGGGTCGTTTGTTTTCCTATTCGTCATCGCGATGGGCGAGTGGTTCAAGACGCGACGTATGATTTCCGCCTCGCCCGGGCGAATCGGCACCGAATCAAACTCGCTCGCGCCTGAAACGATTTCCAAAATACCTTTCAACTTTGTTTTTGCAGTTAAGGATGCCGCGAATAACTCAACCGTGGTATATTGCGCGTAATAATAACTCGCAATCATCCCAAGGTTCAAAGGTGAAATTTCATTCTCGCCAGTCTCGTCGTCGTCTTCGATTTGCGCGCATTTGGACACCTCCAAGTCGGATAAGGTGCTCTCGACGAGTTCACTCAACGCGTCCGAGACGTGTCTGTGAGACGTCCCAGTCAAGTTGTAATAGTTTGGATTCCTCGTTAATCGACGATAATAGTACGTCCAGGTGAGATAATCCACGGCGTCTTGTTTGGTTTCGATAGTTCTCGTGACGATTTCCGCATTGAAGTGATCGTGTAAGAAGTGATCCAAGTGCGATTCCACCGGGAACGGTTCGTGAAGGAACTTGGAGTAGTACGCTTTCTTAGGCTGAGAACACATTAGCACGCACGTGCCGTGTTCATCTGCGCCTGGACGCCCACACTTGGCGGTCATTTGCAACACGTCCACGACAGGGTAATCCGCCGCGGAGGAACCTCCGGCGTCGTAGAGTTGCGTCCCAGAAACGACGACGAGCTTTGCTTTTTGTCGTAAAGTCCACACCGAGGCGGCTTCGCAAATCATCAGCGAACACGCGTTACACTCAAACGCCAAGAACAACGCTTCTTTTTCGACTTTCGACAACCCTTCGTGAATGACGGCGATGCCAAAAGTCATCGCGTGTTTCACGCCGGCGTCGGATTCAATCTTCTCGGAGAGTTGTTCTAAGACGTTTTCGTCTTCCGAAGAGACGTTTCGAAAGTACCCTTCGTCGTTGTCGTTGAGAGCGTAGGAGAGTAATTCCAACGCGCGTTGTTTCGCGTGTTTCCTCGTCGGCGCAAAAACAATCGCCGGTTCTTTCTTCTCGCAGTGCGTCTTGATCGCTCTGTACGTCGGTCGCGACATCGCTTGGACGCGAGATTCGTAATTGACGACGTCGAATCCGCGGACGAACAAGCGCAAAGGCGTTGGACGCGCGGACGGGGCGAAATTAAACTGCCTTTTGGAGTTTACTCCGAGCCATTCGGCTAAATCTTTCGCGTTCGCGACGGAGGCGGATAAACCGAGAATGCGAATCGGCGGCGCCGATTTTTTTCCATCTTTTTTCGTTCCTTCTTCTTCTTCATCTTCTTCTTCTTCGCGTTGCTTTTGAACGGATACGTATCGCATTCTCGAGCAGGCGACTTCAATCGTGGCCCCGTGCGCGCCACCGATTAAATGAAGCGCGTCCGCGATGAACAATTTCACTTTTTGCACGTTCTTGCGTTGTTTCCATCTTCTCGATAAAATGTCCCAATTCTTAGCGCTCGAGACGATGACTCGAGAGCGTTCGAGCAACTTCAAATCCGTCGCCACGTCGCCGGTTAATATGCACGTCGGAATGCCCATGGTGTCTTCGAATTTTACTTTCCAATCCGCGTATCGCGCTTCAGCGATGTCATCGATGGGAGCACAGTAAACACATCTCGCGTTTTCCACGCCGTGCGTTTCCACCGCGCGCAAGATGGCCAACTCCGCGCAGACGGATTTGCCCGAGCCGGCGGGAGCGGACACGTATACGCTCTCGTCAGAATCCGTCAACGCTTGATACGTTTGCGTTTGAATCGGATTCATCAACTTGAAACCGTCGCCTTGGGGACGTTTTGAATACATCTTTGCAAACCCAAACTTCGCCTCTCGAATTGGAATCGGTTGTAAATCCAACAACTCTGTCGGCGCGGCGAACTTTTCCGGCAACAACAAGTGCTTAAACGAGACTGGAATGACGGTATCTCCGCCTAACCACGCGTCCGAGGTGACCCGAATAAAATATTGAGGAGGAATTGGATCTAACAACGGCACCGTAAAACTCACCGAATGTTCCTCGTCTTTGTTTTGGTACTTCAACGTGAAATATTCCGAGTGCAAAATCTTCTCGCCGTCGTTGTCTTCGACCATGATCCAAAAGCCTTGCGCGAACGAGTGAAACCGTTGATCCCAAACGAAATCTGGGGTCAAAACGACGTCCACTTTCAACGTCGAACGCGTGATTGGCTGCACGTGCGCCTGAATATCCATTCGAGGGAACTGGTGGACAAACTTATGTATCGCTTTACCCATTTTCGGAAATCGAATCAACTCGCCGATTTCTTGCGAAGTCAATTCAAAATACTGCTCCCAACTGACGTCTTTGCGTTCGATTTTCATCAAGATGTCGTTCGGGATGGCTTTGAACTGTCTCAAAGGCGTTTGCGAGGACCACGTTTTCTTTCCAGCCATTTTGCACAAGTTGAGCGATTTTTCACAGAGTTGCGCCCATCCTCGTTTCAAGACGATTTCAAAGATACATCGCAACAATCTTCCCGCGGATTGGGTGATGTACACCATATCCGCCGATAACGAGAAACCTTCTAAACTCATGTTCGAAATATACGCTTGGAGTAAGATGTTTATCTTCGCCGTCGATTCTTCTATGGATTCCTTCACCGGGATTGGCGCTCTTTCCGCTAACGTCGCCAGTTCGATTTTTTCCTCTTGACGCACGGTGACGAATTTGAATTCCTCCGCTAACGAGAACAAACGGCACAGTTCAATGTCACCCATTTGCGGTTTCAAGTGTTCGTGGAACGCTTTCACCGTCCCATGAGAGACGTAATACTGACTGGCGATTCGACCTAAATCCGTGGCTTGTAAACCTCCGCCTCTTTTATCGTATCGAATCAAACCGGCTTTGTCGAGCGACAACGCCGCCGAGTGTACTAAATCCGCTCTTCGGCTCGATAACGTCGGATCGTCTTCCACGGCAGATCGCGGAACGCCGTACAAGACTGGGTTTCTCAACATTCTCACGAATAAGTAAGTATACCCGAGCCATTTGACGGCATCGTCTACGGAAGCTATGGAACCTAAAACAATCTCCGCGTTGAGCGAATCTGCTAGTTTGGCCACGAATTGACTTTCAATCGGTAACTGTTGATTGAATAAAGATAAATAGTATTGCAGTTCTGTGTGTTGGGTGATGATGATCCCTTCCCCGAACGTATCGAATTGAGGACGACCAGCTCTGCCCATCATTTGCATGACGTCTTGGAATGACAGTTCGTCCCAACCGCCTTTTTCGGGGTTGTACACTTGCGTCCCTTTGATTATGACCGTGTGCGCGGGCAAGTTCACGCCCCATGCTAAGGTTGCCGTTGACACGAGCACTTGAATGTGCCCATCCGCAAACAACTCTTCAACTAACGTTCTATCGGCGCGAACCATCCCCGCGTGGTGAATGGCGAAGCCGTATCTTAATAACTCTATCAAATCATTCGATTTGACGTTTTCGGATTCTTGTCGTAAAATTTCCGCCGTGGCAGTATCGCTCCCGACGTACTTCCCGATTGTTTCGTTTTCTATGGCCATGTCGCGCAAAGCTTTCGCCGTTTTGTACGTTTCTTTTCTCGAGTGCACGAACACCATCACTTGCGTTTGACCAGCTTGTTCGTCGACTTTTTCGTAGCACACTTCGTTCATCAACTGAAAGCGTTGCAACGGTTTCTTCACCGTGATGCCGATGAATTGCGATTGCAACGGGCACGGTCTGTATGAGTTATCAAAGACGAACAACCCTTTTCCGTGGTCGACACGAGCGAACGCGGCGACGTCGTCGTAGTTCGGTAGCGTGGCAGATAAACCAACGAATCGGACGTGTTTGCGAGTCTCTTCGACTTGTCGGATCGTACGCGCGATGATGGATTCCAAGACTGGACCGCGACCGTCGTGCAACAAGTGAACTTCGTCGACAATCAACAACGACACGGATTGCGTGTACGCGCGGTCGCCAGACTTTCGCGTTATGATGTCCCATTTTTCAGGAGTACTGACGATGATCTGCGTGTCTTCAATTTCTGCTTTGGACATGGAAACGTCCCCGGTCAATTCGCGGACGTTTACTCCGAAATCTTTCAACCGTTCGCTCAAGTTACCGACTACTTCCGCGACCAACGCTTTCATCGGAGCGACGTATACTATTTTAAACTTGGTCAAATCAATCTCGCCGGTGTCTGGATCGAGGTGTTTTCCTATTTCATGGCATATGGTGAGCACCGCAACGTTCGTTTTTCCCGCCCCAGTTGGCGCGCAGAGTAACATGTTTTCTGGCGACAACAACGCCGTCTCGTACACTCTCGATTGGACTCTGTTCAAACTTTTCATGCCTTTAAACGCCGGCCTGGCCCATTCGGGAATTTCCTCGATTGGTCGTAGCTTTTCGTTATCCGCAAACGGCGGCGCTTTCATCGCCGGCACGTGCACTTCCTCGTATCCTTTCTTTTGCGTTCGAAACGAGCCTTCTGGGAGTTCGCACTTCGCGTTGGCCATCAAGCGACTGCCTTGATGAAACGCCAACGCGTCCAGTTCTAAGACTTTTCGGTGCGCGCTCGCGCCGAGCTCTTTTTCTCTTCTCTTTTGCGCGTCTAATCGTAACTTTTTCGCTTCTTCTCGGATTTTGTTCTCGACATTTTCCTGTCGCTCTCGCGCGGACGCCCTCGTCGCTTTCATTTCGGACAAGATCAACGCGCCGTTGGAATCGTTGCTCATTAAATTTTCAATGTCTTGCTTCTCCGTTTCCGATTGCGCTCTCGAGAGTTTCGTGCACCACAAGATGACGTCTCTGTTTTGCATCAACGTTTTCACCAAATCGAATTTGTCGTACTCGAGAAGTCGAACGAGTTCATTTTCTCGCGATCGGTCGTCCGGCGCCTCCAGCGCTTGCAAAGCCTTCTCGGCGATTTCGGACATTTTCGTCTGATCGTTTTCTTTCTCCTCTTCGGTGGTCGCGGTTGACGAACCCGAGAAAGCGTTGGAAATTAAACGCTGCAAATAATAGGCGTCAATTTCCGACGGACGAACTATCACGTGTTGTTTCTTGTGTCTTTTTTTCGGTTCACCAAGAGAGTCATCAGAAGCGTCCGAATCCTCTTCCTCCTCGTCTTTATCGTCGTCGTCATCCGAATCTTCTTCCTCCGACTCCGACCTCAACTCTCTCAACTCCGCTCTGTTTCCACCGTCTCCGTCGTCGTCGTCGTCCGAATCGTCCTCGTCGCTCTCTTCAAACTCCACCGCAACGCCAACGTCGTCGTCCATCTCTTCGTTCTCGCCGTTTTCGTACTCTGGATTCCCCTCCTCCCCCTGGCCGGCGGGCGTAAAATCCGTAATCATCTTCCCCACCGCGACTAACTTGGCAAACTTCTCTTCCGATAACTCCCCAACCAAACTCTCCACCTCTTCCTTCCGTTTCTTCTCGTTCACGGAAGTATCCTTCAACGTCTCCAACACCTCCTCCGCCGCGCCTCTCAACACGTCCGACGGTTGCTCGCCGAATTGTTCCGTCATCGATTTCAACAAAACTTCGTACGCCGCTCGCGTTTCTCTCGTCTTTGGTTTATACCCGCTGTTAAAGTTCATCTCGGAAGAGAGGACGTCTTTTTTGTGACCTGTTTTCTTTCTCTTCTTGTGCGTAGCGTTCGTCGCGAATGCGTCCGAATCTTGCGAATGCTTCAAATCGATCGCATTTTTGGTCTTCTTTTTCTTCGCATGAATCTTGTCGTCGTTGGTTGTTTTAACGCGATCCCCGAACGCTTTCGCATCGATCCTACCCCATAAACTTTCCGGCATCCCGCTCGGTTCGTGCATGCGTCTTTCCGTTTTATCCGCTTGGAGGACCAAGGACGCGTTCGCTTTGTATTCGTACTGCCGGAATCGGGCGGCGCGTTCTGCGGCGGAACCGATGGTTTTCTCGTCATCTTGAACGCCCATTAGTAATACCAATAAGAAGACGAAAACAAAGAAACAAACAACAATTCAAAGCTTTTTTTTATCTCTTTTCAGCGGAGAGAGACGGAATGCTTGTTAGAAAAGAGGTATATTTGTGTCGTTTTAATGGCTTTCAAAGCGCGCGTCTCTTGTGCGGCGATTGCTTTCAATTCGAAGACGCAAAATCGAAGCAAATGAGAGTTAGGGTTTCAAGCCCTAAATACTAGGAGAGGGTTTGTTGCGCCTTTCGGGGGAGAAAATTATTCGCCAGAAGTGAGAACGATATACAACACGCTCTGAGTAAACGCGCAGAACGAGAGAAAGAAAGAAGAACTTTAATAACGACGCGAAGATGGTTTTGACGACGTCCTTTTTTTACCGAACGACTTGGTTTTCCGGTGCTAACGCTGCGAATGCTTTGGAAACAACCACCAAGAGGACGACGGTAATGATGAGAAGAAACGGTGACGAGGAGAACAACGGGAAAAAGAAGACGAAGAAGAAGACCACCAAAGATGTGGAACGAGGAGGTCGA
>MDTC01085788.1_pt1 | contig 16353 bp, 13 predicted proteins | sample 811181 | NCBI WGS metagenome assembly MDTC01 (sample SAMN05326644, study PRJNA326480) | marine metagenome | isolation source: seawater | place: Pacific Ocean: North | collected 2011
AAATTCATACCTTATAAATAAGTATTAAAATCTAATTTAAAATAATTTGAAAATTAGCAGAAATAAAATAGAACTATTTCTTAATTGTGAAAAATGTTTTTTTTTAGATGTAATTCACAATATAAAAAGACCCCCGGCTTTTCCATATTTATTAAACTCTGCAGTAGACAAACTATTAAAAAATGAGTTTGATTATTATAGAAAAAATAATTTGGCACATCCTTACTTTGTTAAAAATAACTTGAACCTAAGTTTATATGAAAACACAAAAATGGAAGATTGGAGAAAGTTCAATATTGGAATTAGCCATATTCATAAAAAAACCGGTTTTTTATTGCGTGGATCAATAGATGACATTTGGGTCGATAATGAAAAAAATGAATTAATAATAGTTGAATATAAATCAACTAGTAAATCAAGTCAAATAAATTTAAATTCAGATTGGCAAAATTCATATAAAAGACAAATAGAATTTTATCAATACTTATTTCATAAAAATAATTATAAAGTTTCTAAAAAAGCTTTTTTTGTTTATTGTAACGGATTAAATAATGAAAAAAAATTTAATGAAAAATTAAAATTTGATGTTAAATTATTAGATTATGAAGGTAGTTTTGATTGGATAGAGAAAACAATTGATAAAATTTACAAGGTCCTAGAAAAGAGAATCTTGCCAAATTCGTCTTCCAATTGTAATTATTGCAAATATTTTGAAAAAATTAAATATATAGATGGATCATAAAACACAATTCATATTAAATTACGATGAAGGATACGGTGAAAAAGAAGTCATTATTTCATTTAATCATATTTCATTTAAAGAAAAATACTTTATCAATGCTGAACGTATAAAAACAAAGCCTGAAATAATATTTTTTTTAGTTTCACAAGGAAATCCACCTTTTTCAAAAGGTAGTAAAATTCTAAAACAAATAAGAGAAGAAACAAATGCGGAATTTAAATCTTGGAAAAAAATAATTGCATTTGACAGAAATAATTATGGACTTATTTCATTTGATTTTGATTTATATCCCGATTTAGAAACTGAAAGTTGGGGATTGTGGGTGTGTGAAGAAAAATATAATGATACGGAGATAATGGTAATTAATTTTCCAGTTTGGTTAATTGATAGAATAAATAATATTGAAAAAAAAAATGAGATGCTATCCAAAATTCTTAGAGGGGTGTATACAGGCGTTGATTCCTATTTAAGTTATGAGCTAAAAACAGTTAAAACATTACTTATTTCTGGAATTGGTGGTAATACTTTTGATCAAGGAAGAGATATTAATTTAATGCAAAACTTAATAAAAACAACAGGAAATGTAACTGCAAAATGGCTTTCTATTCACAATAAAATCGATCAAGTCATAATTTCATATGGAAAACCTGATGAGAAAGGTAAATCTATCGATATTTCTAAAAGAAAAACAAGACTCGCTGAAATAGCATCAAAGTCATGGCAGGATGAAAAGAAAAAACAAGATGATAATGAAAAGGTAAGTGAAGAAGTTAAAATCATTAGAAAAGATAATTCAAATCAAATGAAAATATTAATTAATGACAATAAAACTATTTCCGTAAAAACAAAACTAATTTTTGAAGAATCCATAAATTTATTTAAGAACCAAGATAATATCCATTTAAGTTCTGATTTGGTTCAATCTAGAAAAATATTAGAAGCTATAATTGAATCGTCTCTAAAATTAATTAATAAAGACTTAAAATTATCTCATAATTTAGCTGAAAATATTGAAAAGCTTAATAAGACAGGTCAAATATCTAATTGGATATATAGCATGTTTCATACACTAAGAATTTTTGGGAACAACGGCGCACATTTTAAGGACGAAGAAAAGAAATATCCAGAAAGATTATTTTTAAGAGATCTTGTAGTTGTCCACGGAACACTATCGAGAATATTATATTTTTATAAAGATTTCCAAAAGATAAAAAAACAGGACTAAAATTATAAGCCCTTAGTCGGCAAATAGTGTTTAAATAACCTGTGGCGCATCGCTCTTAATCAGCTATTAGCAGTCCTGTTTTTAATCATTTTAATTTTTCTATAAACTGATGGAAAATCATTATTATACTCAGAATGTGATTGTCTAATTATTGACTTAATTAATGAATGTAATTTTTTGTCAAAATTTTTCCAAATTTCATAATTATCTGCATTTGAATACCAAAATATCCTTGAACTTGTTTTACCATTTATTTCATTAAAAATTTCCTCTATAAATTGCTTACATAATTTTTTTTTGAGAGCTAAATCATCTGTATTGTTAATCTGCTTGGAAAAATATTTTCTTTTATTAAGAAATAGTCTATACCATTTTTCAACTTTATTGTTTTGAACAATAGTTTTATCACTAAAATGTTTCAACCCAAGCCAAAAAAGACCATTCTTTAAGTCAGTTATTTGTGTTTTATGTTTGTTGATACATAAATTAATTTTGGCTAAAAATTTAGTTAAATCCTCTAGAATTATTTTAGCTTCATTAAAATTTTTAGCAAGTATCAAAATATCATCTACATACCTAAAGAAAATGAATTTTGATAAATATATATCTATTTTATTTGCCCATAACTCTGAAAGAGAAGAAGATAAACTAACACCCTCAGGAAGACCCTTTACTCCAAAATCAAAATTTGAACTCATTATTTTAGAATTTCTTGCATTTATATATTTAAATTGTTTTAATAAATATATTGTTTTTGAATTCGGGTTTAAATTAATGGCATCATCGATAACATCTGCCCTAGGTATAGAATTATAGAAATTATTAATGTCAGTTCTAATAATTACATGATTATTATTTTCTTTTAAAATATTTTTAAATCTTTTTAAAACAGAACTTGGAGAGGATATTTTCAAATCAATTTGTGATTTTTTAGCAGAAAATTTAAGATCTTCATGAATTACTTTAAAGATAATCTGATCTCTTACCCTAGGAATAAACAAAAGTCTCTTTTTATCTTCTTCTTTTTTTTCTATTGCTAATAATGATGAGTATTTATAATCAAAATTCTGAACTTTTCTTTCAATTTCAGCTATGTTGTGAATTATATTTTTTTTAAAAATTATAGAAGACAAGCCATCAATGCCAATAGGTAAAATTTTTGGTTTATCAATAAGCGGATGGTGAGTCAAAGTATTGAAAGTCTTTATCAAATTCTCTTTACTGTATGAATCCAATATTATTAGTTTATTTTAATAAATTTTGGCAATCTTTAATTATTTGTAAAATTTCTTTTTCTGAAACATGCCATTTTTTTATTTTGAAAGTAAGAAGATAGATGTGATCTCTATGGTATTCAGTGCACCAAATACAATCACATTTTTTAAGACTCCAATTATCTGCCTTCCAAGAGAATAAATCATCGATTTGGGAAATTTTTTCAATCTCTTTTTTTGTCATTTCATAATTATCCTTTCCAATACAAAATTGATATGAGTTATTGTTTTTAATAATTGAAATCATTTTTTCATTTAATTTATTTCTAATATAGTATATTATATCTATAGTAGTAATAAATTAAAAAGACTGTTTTAATTTGCATCTCTCTATTTGGCAAAAAAATACTCTGGTTAAAATATAATTGAATTAAACCATTTGTAAGATTATAATTGACACAATGTTTCTTATAATTACAAAAATAAAGTGTGTTCATAAATGGTTTATTTGTTAATTTATTTTTTGATAGGATTATTAGTTGTATTCTATTCGGAAGTTCATCTTGATATTTTTAGTAATTCTTATTTAGAGAAAAAAAAATATAGGTTTGATTGGTTGACAAGAATTATGGTTTTTCTTATTTGGCCAATATTCCTTGTCATGGTAATTAAAAATTTAATTGATTCCTTTAAATAAAAAAATTCAGAATTGTTTTTAAAATATAAAAATACTGCAGTAATTATTTTTGGATTTCTCTTCGTATTTTCTTGTTACACTTTTTTCAATTTTGACAAAATTGAAAAAAAGTCAACTTTTTATTTACAAAAATTAATGGCGATTGGACACAATCCTGAAACCATAAAACTTATCATCGATCAAAAAAATATGGACGAAATTCTAAAACTAAAAGAAAAAGCTTTAGATAGAAACAACTTTTCAGATTTAAAAAAATACTTTAATGGAAAAAAAGTAGTTAATACAGATACTCTAAATATTAAATTTAGAATGAAAGGAAATCAGTATGATCACTATGATTCTGAAAGGTTCTCGCTTAGAATATTTTATCGAAACAATCAGAACAAACAAAAAGCTTATTCAATACAAAATCCCAAAGTAAGGTGGTATTTAAATGAATGGATATTTCACAAAATGTTAAAAATAAATAATTTGCCATATTTAGATTATCAATTTAAAACTGTGTTTATTAATAATGAGATAAAAGGAACATATGCTATTGAACAATATTTTTCTGACACTGAAATTTTTGAAAATTGGTTTGCCAATCCAGGACCTATTTTAGGCTTTAAGGACAAACTTTTCTACTCTGATAGTTTATTTAATGAAATTGATAGTATGAGTAAAGAGGAGTTCAAAAATTATGATACAGAAAAATACATATCTTCTGAAATAAAAGTATATACTAATAAAAAAATAAACCCATCACTTAATGCAAAAGCTATTGGTTTGCTTAAAAATTTCAGACTAAAAAAAATTGAAGCCAGTTCTACTTTTGACATGAAAAAAATGGGTAAATACTATGCTCTAGTTAACTTATTAGGGGCAAGACATTCGTTAAGATGGCACAATGTGAGATATTACTACAATCCTAAAACTAATCTTTTAGAACCCTTAGGATACGACGCTAATAGCGGAAAATTAACTAATATCATAACAAAGGATAATTATTTAAACCAAGCATTACACAAAGAAATTATAAACGATAGTTCATTTGTTTTATATTATAATAATGAGTTAGAAAAAATAAAAGAAATAAATTTTTTAGATAATTTTTTTGAAGAAAATAAAAATGAAATAAAGTTCAATTTAAAAACAATTCATCTTTCAGATCCAAATTATATTTTTAAAAATAATTTTTATTATGAAAACCAAAAACTCATTAAAAGGGAGTTACAATCAAAGACTTATTAAGCTTAAATTGCAATTAAAAATTATTAAATCTTTATTGTTATGAAAGATGATGTAGACTCAAAATTTATTTTGGGATGTTTTGTTTTTTTAGCTGTAATAATATTTTCTTTTAATAATACACCGTTATTTGACCAAGATGAAGCTGCTTATGCCGGTTTTGCTAAAAATATGCTTGAATCCAAAAATTGGCTTTTTCCTGAATTTATGTGGTCTGATATTCATCGAAAAACACCTTTACACTTTTGGAATATTGCAATCGTCTATAAATTAATTGGAGTCAATGAATTTGCAGTGAGGTTCTCCTCTTCGCTATTTGTCTTCTTAACCTATGTAATTGTTTACAAATTAGGTAAGAAAATAGTAAATACACAACAGGCATTTTATGCTAGTATGATTCTAGCGACTTCCTTATTAGTTCCATCATTAGGTAAAATGGCAGTTACAGATGGAACTTTACTTTTTTTTAATACTTTGTGTACCTTTTCATTAATCTTTATACTTAAAAATAAATCTTGGAAATGGGTTATTATTTTTTGGATATCGTTTTCTCTGGCACTTCTTTGCAAGGGTCCTCCTATCATTATATTTTGTTCTCTTTTTGGAATTTTACTCTTAATACATCCAAAAAGGAAAAATTTAATTATTCTTCACCCATGGATTTTTCTACCTATAGCTGCATTACCAGTTATGATGTGGGGATACTTTACTATTCAAGAAGACGGAGGAGAGTTATTGCTATGGATGTGGGATTGGTACGTAGTTAAAAGAGTAAATTCTAGTGTACTTGGACAAACTGGCCCACCCGGAACTCATTTATTACTAATCGTACTTTTTTTCCTTCCTTGGTTAACTCTTGTTCCTAAGGGACTGAAGGCAATTTATTATGGGTTAATCAAAACTAAACATAATAGTTTTTTAATCGCTAGTTGGTTTGTGAGCTCTTGGTTAATCTTTGAGTTTTCACCTAGTAAACTTCCTTCTTATGTTGTTTCAGCTCATATCCCATTTGCATTCTTTATCTCATTTCAACTAGATAAAATATCTTCTATAGTTAAAATAAAATATTGGATAATTGTAGCTATTTTTTTTCAAGCAATTATTTGGATGATTGCTTTACCTACAATTAACAATTTAAGAAATAACACATTAAAAGTTAGCAATTACATCCAAGAAAAAGGAATTCCAAAAAGCCATGTTTTGGTAGGGAATAATGATTATCACCCACCTAGTCTTCCTTTTTATCTATCAAGGTTAAACCATAAATTAGGTTTCGACAATAATTTATCTACACTAATTTGGCAATATTATCAAAATGATCCACTAACATTGGTTTTAAATGAAAATCAAAAAGATTTATTTAAAAAATTGATTCCTAATATTAAAATAGATACAATTGGTAGAAGTGAGTTTTTAAGTGGTTTTCTCTGCAAATACTATATCATTTCTAAACCAACAAATAATATTTCATACCACTCTACTTTTCTTTATAAAGATCAGTTGTCAATTATTCCTACTTCAAAAAAAGATTACAGAAAAAATATAAAGAATAATTTAAAATGGCAAAATTCTATCAGAGAAAAAGCAAAAAAATATAATAAGAGCTATGAAATTCAAATTAAAGAAGATATAGATTGGTTATATACACAGGACTCACTGCTTTACATATATCAAAAAGAAATGTACAAAAATCCTAGATGGATGAAAGATTTAAAGTTAAAGCAAAAAAAATCTAATCAATCAATTGAAGAAATTTTAAAACAAGATCTTTTAATCATAAAGAATAACAGTAATAATGGTCTTGGATTTACAAAATTTTTTTAAAAAAAAAGCAATGAAAGAATATTAATGCTGTCAAAATAAATTTAAAATCTATTATGTTTTATGAAAATAAAAGAATTAACAATTCTCACTTATAATTTAACTAATCAAATCGATTTTTATCAAAATGTAATTGGGTTAAAACTATTAAAAAATGAAAAAAAAGAAGCTAAATTTAGAATTGGTAAATCCATATTTAAATTAGTAGAATGTAATTCCTTTCAACCCTACCATTTTGCTATAAATATACCCTGTAATAAGGAAAATGAAGCCTTAAATTGGTTAAAAGAAAGAGTAAATATTTTAAAGGACAGAGAAAATGAAATCCAAGACTTTAGTTATTGGAATGCAAAGGCAATCTATTTTTATGACACAGACAAAAATATAGTTGAATTTATTGCTCGAAAAAATCTTAAAAATAAAAGTGTTGACAAATTTAGTGCCAGGTCACTTTTAGAAATTTCAGAAATAGGAATGCCAGTTAGCAACATAAAATCATGTTTTTCAACATTAAAAAAAATTACAAACGTCGAAATTTATGACGGTGGATTTGAAAAGTTTTGTGCAATTGGTGATGAAGAAGGATTGTTCATATGTATTAATAAGAATCTAAAGCATTGGTACCCTGTAAAGGACAAAGCCCATTCTTCAAATTTTGAAATGAAGATGATAGTAAACAATAAAAATTATCACCTTATATTTAAAAACGGAAAAATTAGGAGTCAGTTCAAGAAATTTGCTTAATAAAATTCACACTGGGATTTGATAAAGATTCAATATTCATTTGCCTTAAAATAAAAAAGTTCATTACAAATTATTTTATAATGAACTTTTTAAAAAAAATAGCTCTATTTATGCTTCACAGCTAGCACAATCTTTTTTCTGCTTGAATTTTTGTGCTGCATTCATACTATGCTGGTAATAGAGGGATTTTAAGCCTAATTTCCAAGCAGTTATATAAATCTTGTTAATTTCTTTAACAGGCATTTCAGGATGAACTATTATGTTCACAGATTGACCTTGATCAATATAGCTTTGTCTATTTGAAGCTTGATAAATGATGTCCATTTGATCAATTTCAGAATAAGTTTTAAAAACATCTTTCTCATTTTCAGAAAGGAATTCAAGATGCTGTACTGAACCATCTCTATCTCTGATACTTCTCCAAGTTTCTTGGTTATTCATCCCTTTTTCGTCAAGTAAACTCACCAAAAATGGGTTTTTTATAGTTGTTTTAATTTTAGCTATGTCCTTTACATAAATATTTGACCAAATTGGCTCTATTCCTTGTGAAACCTGACCCAATATAAAAGCAGATGATGTAGTTGGAGCAATTGCATTAAGTGTTGCATTTCTTCTACCATAACCTTTTAGTATTTCAGGTTCTCCAAATTTTTTAGCCAATTCTTCAGAGGCTTTATAGGATTTTTCTTTAACTAGTTTGAATATTTCACTATTTAAATTAAATGCTTCTTGACTGTTGAATGGAAGCATTTTAGACTGTAATAATGAATGCCACCCAAGTACTCCGAGACCCAATGAACGGTTTTCTTTAGCAAAATTATAGGCTCTTTCCATAAACAAAAATGTTTGCTTATCATCAAGATCTTCAGAATCTCTATAAACTTCAAGTTTTTGAACAAACTCTGTAATTACAGCATCTAAGAAATAGACCATTGTTTCAACAGCGTCAGTATCTTTCCACTTCTCGTAATGTAATAAATTAACTGATGAAAGAACACAGACAAATGACCATCTGTCATTTGTTGGTAACATGATTTCTGTACAGAGATTACTGGCATTAATTTTTAATTTTTTGTCTTGATAAACATCAGCTGAAGCATTATTAGCTTTGTCCTTAAAGAATATATAAGGATAGCCTATTTCACCTCTTCTTTGAATGACTTTTGCCCATATACTTCTTTTCTTTTCATCCCCAGCAATCATTTCATTCATCCAATTATCAGTAACAGTAACACCGTGGGTAAGTTCTTGAATTGGATTACCTTCAGTTCCAATTTCCAAAAATTCTGATATATCTTGATGGTCAATAGGTAAGTATGGAGAGAACCTACCTCTTCGTACAGATCCTTGGCTAACTACATCAACCATAGTTTCAAATAACTGCATGATGTGAACCGACCCCGAAGCTTCCCCATTATTTGTAACTGCTGCACCCCTGTGCCTTATGTTACCAAAATATCCGGATGTACCACCACCAAGTTTTGACATCATACCGACTTCAGACTGAGTATACAAAATATTCCCCATATCGTCAGAAACATTTGAACCAAAACAGCTTATTGGAAGACCTCTTTTCTTACCAAAATTTGACCAAACAGGTGAAGCTAAAGAGAAGAAACCTTGAGACATATAGTTGTAAAACTTCTCAGAGTAGCCTTTAATTCCTAGGATTTCTTCGGCCCTATCTGCAATCTCTTTAATTCTTTGTTCTGCTTCGACGCCTGGATTAAGATATCCAGAGGCAAGAAAACTTCTACTATGCTCAGTTAGCCAATCAAAAGGTTTATTTTTTTGTTGGTCTACTAAACTTGTTTTTCTTGCTTTTACTAAATTTTCTCTATTAATTGTCGAATCAGTACTCGTATCTGTACTTTGTTTTTCTATACTATTTTCCATATTTAAAAAAGATCATCCCCCGTTATACTTTGTGTTCTCTTGCTGTAATTTATTGAACGTTTAACAAAAAAATCACCGTGTTTAGTTCCAATAATTTCGTCATTAAACCACTCTGTTTCATTTAGAATTGATTCATCAGTTTCAAAAACTTTTTCAACTCCAATACTTTCTAAAGATCTATTGAATCTATCTTTAATAAATTCATTGATTTGTTGTTTTGGTAAAAAATCTAGTTCACCTTTTTCAAAAATCCAATCTATTATACCGCTCTCAGCTTCAAAAGCTTTAATGCACATGTCTTGGATTCTTTCTTGAAATTCGCTATCGAACCATTCAGGATTTTCTGCCTTAATAATTTTTATTAAATCAATTCCAAAATCTCCATGAATTTGCTCTTCCTTTGAAGTTGCTTCAACTACATTGGAGACTCCCTTGAGCATATTTTTGTGCTTATTAAAAGCCATGATTATTAAAAATTGAGAAAAAAGAGAAACATGCTCAATAAACAAAGAGAATAATAATACTGACTCCGCATATTCCATATTATCATTACTTTTGGAAGTAGCAAGTGCAGTTTCTAAATATCTAACTCTTTTCATAATTATAGGCTTCTTCTTCAATATTTTAAACTCTTTGTTAAGACCTAAAATTTCTAGAAGATGAGAATAGGCATCTGCATGACGGACTTCACTCTCACCAAATGTTGCTCCAACAGATCCAACTTCGGGCTTAGGAATTCTTTGGTAAATATCTCCCCAAAAACTTTTAACAGCCACCTCAATTTGGGATATAGCAAGCATTGTATTCTTGATTGCATTTCTTTCAATATCATTGAGTCTTGTTTTAAAATCTTGTATATCACTAGTAAAGTTGAACTCAGAATGAATCCAATAAGAATGTCTTATTGCATCAACATATTCATACAGCTCAGGATATTCATAAGGCTTTAGATTTAACCTTTTTTCGAAAATATTTCTCTTCCTTTTCTGGGCTTGCGTATTTCGGTATAGGATGTATGATTTTGCAACATCCAAAAATTCACTTTGCATTAATTTCTGCTCCACCAAATCTTGAATTTCTTCAACATTAGGTATGTAATTAGGAATACTTTCTTTCCTAACAATAAGAGCATCTTCAACCTTTGTAGTAACTTGTTCAGCGTCCTCTAATTCACCGTTATTAACAGAGAGCATCGCCTTCAATATAGCGTTGGTAATTTTTTCGGGTTTGAATGTAGTTTTAGTGTAGTTTCTTTTAATAATAGTGTCTATAATCATGGTAAAAAATTAAGGGTATAGGTTTTAATCTACTTAGCAAATCTAATCACCAAAACAATGCAAACTAAACTTTACGCCAAACTATTATTAACAGCTTTTGTTGAAAAAAATAAATTCATACATCAAGCTTTATTTTAAATAAAATGTTATTTATAATAATGTTAAAATTCAAATCTGTTAAGAACATTATTTTTTGTAAAATGAATTAAAAAAAAAGCTGTTATAAAAAGTTCAATAATTTAATCAACGAAAAAAATTTGAAAAAAAAATATTTACAAGTTCTAATACTTGAATTTTTTTTTTAGATTAAAAGGGTCAGTACAACAAACGCATTAAAAAAAATTATCTTTAAAATATTTTCTAGATATCAATTTAATGAATACATAAATCGTTTCTGTTTCTTCTAGCTCTCTGCAATAATACCTAAGATCCCTAATAACCCAATAATAAACCCAAGCCAATAAAAAAAACTTGAGTTATTTAAAGCATGAATACCTATGCTCCTTCCTATTAATTTCCCAATTAATGAAAACGGCAATATTAAGCCATGCCATATTTCTGATAAAAATCCTGATTCATAGGACTCATAATCTAATGGTGCACATGATGAAATGAAAAAAAGAAGTAAAAAAAACAATAATAAATTGCGACTTTTTAAAGTTATGTTTTTTTAAATGTGTGATATTTTTTGTTATTACTTAATTAACGTTTTGGTTAAAAAAAATTATTTGAAAATATTAAAATAAACAGAACTTTAATTTTAAACCAAGAAAATTAATAACCTTTCAAATCTACATTAATTTATACTTTATTCTAATAACAAAGAAATAAACCCATAAATTTATACCCTATTTAGATAAAATAGCGATGAAAATAGTTATACTCACTAATGGATCAAAACATGGGTTAGAGATTATACGTCAACTTGATATAAATAAAGTTGATCTAAGCTGTATTTTATTAGAAAAGAAACTGCTTAGAAAAAAAGAAATTGATGTATTATCATATAAATTAGGAAAAGCTTCAATCATCATTCCGCTAATACCATTTAAAAATTTAATTTATCGTTTATTTCGATATATAAAATATGATGACGTTTCACTTAGTACCCTAAAGAGGTACAGTAGATTTGTAAAGAAAGTCCCAAACTTTAATGGAAAAGAATGTGAATATATTTTACAATCCATTGAGCCTGATTTAATTGTTCTTGGAGGAAGTAGAATCATCAAAGAAAATATTTTGGATATACCTTCAATTGGAACTTTAAATGCTCACCCAGGGATTCTGCCATTTTACAGAGGTTTAGATGTTATTGAATGGTCATTATACAATAACGAAATTCCTGGAGTTACTGTTCATTTTGTTAACTCGGGAATTGATACTGGTAAAATATGTATTAGCGAAAGAATTAAAATAGAAAAACAACATTCAATTGATCAAATCAAAAAAAATGCTGTTAATGTTGCTGCAAAATTAATGACTAAAACAGTGAAAGAAATAATTCAATTCGGTAAAATTACGACTACTACGAATGATGAAAGTAAAGGAAAACATTTTCAAAAAATGCCAAAAAAAATATACCAAGAGCTATTAAAAAAAATTGAAAATAATGAATAATAAATTTAACTACTATATTTCACCAAGTTTAGATAACAACTTTTACAATTGGATAATTGAATTTATAATTGAAACGATTGGTTTAGTACCAGTTAATCAAAAAAGTATTGATGAAAAAACAAATTTGATTTATGGAGAAACTTACGAAAATGAAAAGTCTGAACTAATTAATATTCCTCACCATTCTTCCGACTTAATTGAAGAATCCATTTTAAACTATCAAGCAGATAAAAACATCCTCAATGAATTTGACATTATAACAGCAATTGGGAAATTTTTAATTGACGAGGTAAATGAAAATAAAAAAGCTGATTGTTACGATATTCATAACAGACTAAATTCGTTGGACTCCTTCCAACGTGAAATTAATTATCAAGACCAACCCATAGTGAATCTATATATTAATTTTTTAGAAAAAATTTTTAAGCAATTATTTAGTTTTGAATACACTTCACTACTTCCAAATGGAAAAAAATCTGTCATAATACTTTCTCATGATGTTGACGATCCTATGAAGTATGCGATTCTAAACTCTTACAAATTATATCCCAAAAATCTATCTTTCAAAAACTGTATTCTATATCATTTAGAGGGTTTAAAAAAAGCTACTAAGCGTTTTATTAAAAAAGATGAACAAGAATTTTGGTTATTTAACGATGTAATGAATTCAGAATCTAAATATGGATTTAAATCAACTTTCTTCTTTGCAGCAAGAAATAGATTTGACAAACATGCTAATTTCAAACACGATGTTCCTTATGACATAAGCAACCAAGAATTCTTGTCGTTATTTAAGGAAATGAAACAGCGAGGTTTTGAAATTGGGTTGCATGCAAGTTATTTAGCTAAGAATAAATCGGAAATATTAAAAGAAGAGGTAGAAAAATTAGAAAAACTTACTAATGCTAAACCTTTAGGAAATAGACATCATTTTTGGCAAATAGGACCAAAACCTGAGAAGACATTGCAATCACATACTGAGGCAGGATTGCTATACGACTCATCACTAGCTTTCAATGATGCGCCTGGATATCGAAGAAGTGTTGCACTTCCCTATTTTATTTTTGATAAAGAACGAAATATAAAAGTTGAAAATTTACAAATTCCTACATTTATGATGGATTCAAATTTTATGCTGAACCCTGAATTTGAACAACATGAAGCATTTAATCACGCTAAGCACTATATTGACCAATTTCACAAAATCGGAGGAGTTGCAGCAATTGATTGGCATGTAAGAACTTCAAGCGTGAAAAGTAATAGATTCAAAAAATGGGGCGAAGTATATCTAAAAATATTAGAACATTTATCAAATAAACAAGGAATATGGGTAACTAACTTTGAAACCTTTTATAATTGGACAAAAGAGAGAAAAAATGCTTTATATAAAACCTCTTTGTAAAAGAAAATGACTTTAAAATTTCAGTATAATTTTTTAAAAAAAGATGGTTTTTGAGATTGTTTTACAGATTAATTAATTATCTATGAATTAAGTATTGAAAAATAAATTAAGTACTAATTATAAAATAAGCCATCTTCTTTTTGATTAAGAGTAGATCTCTAAATTTTGAGGGTTTACTATATGTAAAATGCTGATTATTGGACGCAACTTAGGTATTAAACAAACATTTATTAAAGATTGTTCTGTTAATTAGTTAACTTTCTTAAATAAAAAATAATTACCCTAAATTTTATAACTAATTTTAGCACAAATCATTGGTTCAATCGAACTTTCTGTTATTAAATTAGTCAAAATAGAAAATACCATATTTTTTTTGGAAAAGAAATCAAATCCAGAAGAAAATCTTAAATCCGCTCCAAAACCATCATAATAATCAACTTGGTATGATTCAAAATCTACAGACGTAATAGTACCACCTAGACTTGAAATAATAAATGGCTGAATTCTTTTATTGGTGAAAAAACTAAATTTAAAATCAATAGAAAAAGTGAAAAAGTTTGCTCCTGGAAGTTGATCAGTTATTATTTGGTAAGAAGAATTATCTTCATAGCCGCCATCCGTTCCGACATAAATTCCATTTTGGTTATATGGCCCATTGTCGTCTGGGATATATTCATATTGAAACCCATTCCATACATATTGATAACCAGCTGTTCCAACGTATTCTCCATCAGAAGTATATTCTCCTGTAGCTAGGCCAACGTAGTCATATTTTGTTACATAGTCTTCAAAACTTGAAGTATACCGAGAACTTCTCATAAAAGAAAACGAACTTCCAATTCCAAAATTTTTAGATATTTGTTTTAAAAATCCAATATCTGTATATAATTGCTTACTATAGTTATTATTTCCACCAGCTGAGAGGAAAACAAATTTTTCCTTTTCAAAATTAAAATCTTTTTTATTTTCTAATTTTTGTCTATGCTTGAGTTTACTTTTGGTTACCCCCTCATATTGTTTGATATAATTACTACTGAAAATAATTTTATCAATTACAGAATTGGATATAGACATTAATTTTCCATTTACAGTGGCATTTGAACCATAATTATTACATATTTTATAGTTTACATGCTCTAAAAGAGTATCTTTTATCAATACACTTATAATTTTTCCGTCTCTAGTATAAATCAAATCACATTGAGACTTTTCAGCTAGTTTATTATTTAAAGATTTTGAAATATAGTCTGTCCCATTGTCAATCTGAGCTATGTTTGAACTCGTAATTAAAATAAATAACAGTATTGTAAAATAATTTTTCAACTTAAAGTGTTTTAATAAATGCATCTGGAATAATATTTTTGATTTTTCTAAATTCTATATAAACATCTCGGTCATTATAAGGACCAACTAAAAATTTAACAGAGTTTTTACTATCAACTTTATAATAAATAGTTGCATCAATTCTTTTAAAGAGTTCATCATAAGCGTGTGAACTCCAGTTGAAAAAGGACCCAATTTGTATATATTTTCCTGCATAATCCTTATTAAAAGGCTTATAACCTGATAATTTCATATCTTTTGAAATTGCCTTTAAATCTAACTTTTCAGACTTAAGATCTTCTACTGCAACTTGCGACCTTATATTATTAATGTACTTAGCGACAAATACCCCTTCAAAGCCATTTTCTTTTAGTTTTAGTGACTTCTTGTGCGCAAGCTCATAATTCTGGTACTTTCCACAATTTAATGCATAGGAAAAATTTGAAATGTTCGAATAAAAAAGATCTTCCTCACTGATATTAACATTTTTTATTTTTTCAGATGTTATTTCTCTAACTGATGCAATTTGAACAGTAAAAAAGTTATCGATATCACTAACATTTGATGATACTTTATTAACAGGAATTTGTTTGTCTTCATTTTTAATTATTTCAACATTTTGAGTATTTGATGATTTTTTTAGCTTGTTATTACTATGATACGAAATAGATTTACTAGCATCTCTAGTGTCTTTAAATGAATTATTCTTAACATAGTCTTCGTTAGAACTTAAAATTTTATCTTCAAATTTTATGGCCTCAGCACTTTTCATTCCTTTATTTTTTAGTTTAGTTACCACCTTACTGGCACTTTCCAAATTATTGAACTTTCCAATACAAATATTTGTAAAAGATTTGTCTTCATTATTTTTGTACAAGTGAAATGGATATTTTTCCCATAGGGGATCCTCATCTCTGACATTAGACAAGAATCTAATACCTTCGTTTGGATTATCAACTGCTTTTATTTTAACAGTGTAAAAGGAAATTGAACTTTGTTTTGCATGGTTATCATAGAAATCTTCATCTTTAAAAACAACCTCATCCCTTTCCACTATATCATTTTCTGAAAAAGAATCTTCTTCACTTAATGTTTTATCCTCTTCAACATTTAATTCCTCTTTAAATGAAATATCTTCATCTTTAAAAACAACCTCATCCCCTTC
>MDTC01168117.1_pt1 | contig 16353 bp, 5 predicted proteins | sample 811181 | NCBI WGS metagenome assembly MDTC01 (sample SAMN05326644, study PRJNA326480) | marine metagenome | isolation source: seawater | place: Pacific Ocean: North | collected 2011
TCCGTGTTCACGAACTCGACCTCACCCTCGATGCAGGTCATCGGCTGTGGGGGGTTCTGGTTCAGCCACGTCTGCAAGGGCAGTGGGAACACGTCTTCCTTGACCGGAAGGGAAGCGTCGATGAACTCGCCCGTGCGCTTGCCCACCTTGAGGTCGTACTGGATGCGGTAGTCGGGCAGCGCGGCGGTGATGGCGTTCAACTCGTCTTGGGTCGTTGGTGCGGCAGTGGACCCCGGAAGGGCGGACAGGTCCACCACAGAGCCACAGAACACCGTGTCGCCGTACCCCTCGTCACCGCTGATGATCTCCTCCAGCGGGTCGGTGCCGTTGTAGAGCACGTTTGAGCCGGACAAGGCAGCGCCGCTCTTGGTGCCGAGTTCGATGATGTACCCGTTGGTCACAGACTTCACGAAGACGCCTTGACCAGAAGGACTTGATGACGACGCATCTGTCAGCGCGTAGACCGTATCGTTCGGCTTGCCGTAGTTGAGTTGCTGGCCCACTGTGAAAGCTGGAGTGGAGAGGTCCACGTCGCCCGACACAAGGTCGAACAGGGCACCACCACCGGAGATCAGTTGGGTGGGATCGGGGAGCCCCGTGGTGGGGTTCACCGGGAACTCGCTCAACGGGAGCGGGGTCGCCACGATGGTCGCAGCCGATGTGCCGAGGTCCGTGTTCCCATTCGGGTAGTAGGCCCAGACCCGTGCGCGAGGGCGTCGGTCCTCTGCCGTGACATCCACCACGTTCTCGACGTTGCCGAGAGCGGGGTTGGCGATCTGGCCGATGGCACCCTTCCGAGTCTTGACCACCTGCTCGGTTTCCTCACCCGGCTCTGGACCGGGCACCGTGACCTTGCGTCCCGACGTGTAGTAGCCGGGGTCCGACCCCGGCACGAAGTCGATGCCGGGGAACAGCCGCGAGAAGTGCCGGGTCATCTCGGGGTACAGACGCGAGTAGCGGTGCGCCTGCCACATCGACCGGAACAATCCGGGGATGTCGAAGCTCGGGAACAATGCCGCCAGACCCCGTGGGCGACCAAACCCAATGAGGAGCCGGTCGTCCATGTCGTTCTTGATGCGGTGGCGCTGCTTGTTCGTGAAGAACTGGAGCGTGTCGGGGTTGGGGGTCTTGCCGTCAGAGGCCCCCGGTCGGTTGGCGGCGTCAGGCACCTCTGCGGTCGTGGGATCAAACACGGGGTCAGCCGTCTTGTACCAGCCATCGAAGCTGTTGGACGACCACTCGTTGATGATTTCTCGCCACACCAGCCGTGTCCGCAAGTCGCCTGTGATCTCGTCTTCAAAGCCGGGGCGGACATACCGCTTTCCGCGACCCACGAAGAACCGGAACTTGCCGTCCCGGTCACCGATGATCCGACCGTCGATGGCCTCCAACACCTGCTCAAAGGCCAGCACCACCCCGTTGAACAAGCTGATGTAGGCGCGGGCTGCGCGGTCTTGGTCCTTGAAGTCTCGCGCCTCACCACGAAGGCCCATCGCCCCCTTCTTGCTCAAGTCCGTTGATCCGCCGAATGGAACCGATGCCCCGTAGCTGACCGCACCCGCTCCCTGTGCTCCTGATGCCGCCTGCACCTTGGGCAAGTAGTCCGTCAGGGTGAGGACCGAGAAGTAGTACGAGTCGGGATCACGGTAGCTGTACTGCGCCTTGAGAACCTGACCGAGAAGTCGGTTCTTCAACGAGGGCGTGGTGATGTGGAGGTACTTCGCCGTGTAGAAGGGGTAGAGAAGCGCACCATCAACGATCTCTGGAAGCACGTTGACCAACCGGGTGTGCCTGAAGTGCAGGTACTCGCCGGGTTTCAAGGCCCCCTGCGTCGGGCTCTGGAAGATCACGTCACCGGAGTTGGCGTCCACGGTGTAGTGGACATCCTCGACCAACTGCTTGCCGGGAATGGCCGCACCGCTGGTGTCCTTCCGTCCCAGCAAGAACAGGTCGTAGTCCTCGCTCTGCACGAAGGGGGACAGGCCCGCGAACTGGACCGGGTTGGGCGCATACACAGCCCGCACGCTGACCCGCACCGTGTGCGAGTTGTCATGGTCCTTGTAGACAGGGGTGGCGAGGTTGACCACCGTGTTCCGCCCGTCGTCCGAGAGCGACGACCCGACTACGACGTAGGGGTAGCCGTCAATCTCCAGAAGGTGGTTCGCCCGAGTGTACTGGCGCACATCACCGTAGAACGACACCTCCAACTGCCCCTTGTCCGCAGGCAGCAGGGGTGTTGTCGCTGTGTCCAGCACGGGCATGAAACCACCCGTCGCGAGGTTCGTCGCCGGGGCCACGGGGAAGTCTGAAACCGTCAACCCAGCGTCCCGACCCACCGCTCGACTACCAATCTCCACCTGTGTCTTGGGGAAGATGGTCACCTTGGTCGTGTTCGCCGTGACATCGTAGGTGACTGCTGTGATGTAGATAGGAGCCGCGCCCAGCAAGATCAGATGCCCCACAGGGAAGTCGCTGGTTCGGTTCGTCTCCAGAGTGAAGTCGCTTGCCCCCACGTCGAGCCAGAAAGGCTTGCGGTACACAGGAGGGGTGCTGACCGTGTACGCCTGCTCGCCGCCAAAGGCTTCCAGCACGCCGTAGTTGATCTGCACCTTGTCTGTCGTGCTCACCTCGGACACGAACGTGATGGTGCCATTTTCCGCTGTGGCTGTCGTGACTCCAGCGAAGTTCTGCAACTCCACACCAACCCAGATGAACTCCTCGACCGTGGTCGAGAGCGTCTTGCCTGTCGGGTTGTATGTGTAGGTGAAACCATCGACGCGGGTGGCTTCCTCAAGGCGGACGATGAGAGGCAAGAACTCCGTGATCTCAACGGCGGCACCACTGGCATCGAGCTTCTTGTCCCCGCTCGTGTCCGCTTGGAAGTAGCTGACCTCGACAATCTGCCCCTTCCGCAAGGGCTTGTTGAACAGGACGCTCCCGTTGATGGGCGATGTGGTCACGTCGAGGCTGTTCTCCGTGATCATCTGCTCCACGAAGTAGACCGTCTTCCCAGATTGGGTCAACAGGGCACTGGATGTGATGTTCACGGACCCATCGGCGGCGTTGATCTCACACGTTCCCGCAGCGAGATCCGAGGGAGAGAGGAACAACTGGTCGTAGAAGACACTGCTTCCGGTCTGTGCTGACACCACCGCAGCGTCGATGGTCACTGCCCCGGTGGTTGTGTTCACGTCTACCGGACCAACGCCCCCGTTCACCGTGGGGGTGTAGACCAACGCCCCGATGCGGATCTGGAAGTAGACAGAACCCGTGGTGGAGTTGGAAACATGCGGGTCTGTGGCATCAACAGTCAGCCCAGTCGCCACGACCGTGCCGATTTCTACACCACGGGTCAGGTACGTCGGGGTCGCCTCTGGTGATCCCGCAGCCAGACCGAACCGCAGCTTCGTCACCCGACCTACCCGCAAGGCGTCCACAGGGTTGACGGTGAGAGCACCCCCGACCGTGCCTGCCGATGTGAGGAGTCGGATCTTGAAGGGTTCTTCGGGGAGGTGGTTCGTGATCACCTGCTTCACGTCAGCGAGAAGCGTCCCATCCAGAGCCGTCCGCTGCTGGGCCTTGTAGATGCGCCACTGCGCGGGCGGTGCAGTGTTGGCACTGCCCCCGCTCGCCGGGAAGTTTGGGGTCACGTCCGTAGCAGACGTGAACGTGTACACACCCTTGGCATCACCGCTGATGATGTGGAGCAAGTAGCCGGGGAGCACCGTGCCGAGGGGTGTGTTGGGATCAGAGAACGTCGCAGCCCCGCTCGTGAAGGTGCCGTTGCCGCCCTGCGAGATGATCTCACCCTCGACGGAGATGCGAACTGCCTGCCCCGGCTGGCCGTCACCGGGCAGCAAGAAATCCGCCCCGAGGGTCAGTTCCGTGTACGAGGTGTCCGTCGCGCCTTTGAGATCAAGACCGAACGAGCCGTCTTGCATCGCCGCCGAGGAGACTGTCACCGGGACCACGCCCGTGTCGCTCAACTGGAGCGTGGGGGAGGGGAACGCAACCGAGGTTGCGTTCGTGGTTCCCTGCTCGACCCATGTGAAGCGGTTGTTCGGCCAGTCGTACTCCATCCCGATCTTCTTGGTGCTCGGGTAGTTGCGGAGCAGCACCTCAAGAAGACCGATCTGTACCTTGAAATGCTGGTTTGGGCTGTACCCGTCGATGTCCTCCAAGGGGGGCTGGTTCACCGTGACAAACGGCACTGCCGGGATGCTCTCCGAGAGCACCACGTCCTTGAACCGGGACTTGGCACGAATGTCCGGCGTGTCAGGATCACTGCGGTCGAGGTTCACCGGGGAGCGGAACACACCCATCGAGGCCCCGTTGTCTGGGAGCCATCGGCACTGGGTTTGTCCGGCCCGGTAGTCCACACGCCAGCCGGGTAGGAGTCCGAGAACGGCGTGGCCCGAGAGGTCTGTCTGGTCCGTGTTCCAGCCGATCTCCACCGCACCCGTCGCTGGGGTTGGCGCTTGGATGTAGATGCGGTTTCGCTCAACTCCAGCGTGACCTGCGGTGAAACTCGCAGCTACGGCGCTCGCCGTGTGAGATCCGGCACCCAGCGTTGCGGCAGTCCATGTGTGGACTACTCCGTCAATGGCGTACCGAAGAACCTCTGTGCCGACCAGCGTGTACGGACCCTCAAACCGAGAGTAGATGGTGGCGTCCTCGGCGTAGGTCGAGGGGGCAAGCATCGCCTGTCGGAAGTACAGAGCACCCTGTCGGATGGGCCGGTGCCGCAACTGGATACGAGAGGCGTTGGCCGCTCCCGTGGGGGTGGTCGAGGGCTCCATGCGAGCCACAGCAACATCCGTCTTGGGCACCTTGATCTTGAGCTTCGGGAGGTCTTCGTCGTACTCCTCCACATCGACGTTCTCAAAGGCGAAGTTGGTCGTGTCCGTGAACGAGAAGAAGAACGTGTCTCCCGCCTCTGCTCTCACCTGACGCACCAGACCTGTGCCGTTCGGACGGGTCTGGGGGGTGGTCGAAAGAGCGGCAGTAGTCGGCTTGTCACCAGAGCCGTCCGGCACCCACGAGACGCCGCTGATCCCCGGAGGGGGGAGGCACACCGACCGTTGAACGTAGAGGTCGCCTGTGGAGTTGCCTACAGTGACCCCACCCCCAAGCGCGTTCACCTTCTGCCCCGTGCTGTCGTATATGACGCTCGGGGCCTTCACCGTGACCGCTTTGGTCGAGAGAACCACACCGTCGAAGTAGAGCCGTGATCCCAGATAGGCACGGTCGTAGGTTCCATCACCCGGCGTGGCGCGGAGGATGTCGGCTGCGGACAGGACAATGCGGCCCGTGGTGCGTGACCAGTAGAACTCACCTGTCGAGATAGCAGACGGGAGGGGGAGCGCAGCGTCGTTGACCACCGAGTTGGGGGTCAGGTAGGTGCGGCTCCCGATCCGAAGGAGGGGTCGCTCGCCGGGGCCGGGAACAGGAGAAATCGACGGGAACCCCTGCTTGGTCGTGGTCGGGAACCCCGCTGCCGCGCCCATGTCACCGTCAGCGTCGGGCACGAATGTCTCTGCGCTGTACCAGAGGTCACGTCCCGCCTGTGACTCCACGAAGGTGGGGTTGAGGATGAGGATGCCGCTTTTCTCTCCCATGATGGCGTCACCCGAACCACCGTCCCAGACTCCAGCATCGGCAACCACATCAGTGACCGCTCGGATCTCCAGTGGTGTGGATCCCGAGTCCGAGTACAGACCCACGCGGACAAGCGCATACCCGTCTGCCGAGGCGGGGTTGGGTAGCGTGACCCCAGCGGCGAACCGCGTTGGTGGTGGGGTCAAGGTGTAGGACTCGTCGGGGTCCACAGGACCAAGATTCTGTGCGGGTGCTCCTTTGAGGGGCAACCACTTCTGTGCGATCCCGTCCCATCCGAATCGTTGGACATCAGGATCGTTGCGGGTCCACCAGAACTTCACCTCGTCTGTGGTGTTCGACAGGTAGCCCGTGGTCGCTGCGAACATGCAGTATTCCCGACTCGCCGCCCGGTCGGTCGGTTGGAGTAGCACTGCTGCCCGGTACATATCGGCGTATGGCTCGACGGGATCAGTAGGGAGGGCCGCGTACCCAAGCGTGGTCATTTCAGCCACGGTGATGTGATCTCGGTCTACGCCGGTCGTTGCCTCGTCCGAGTCAGACGAGTTCCCTGTTGCCACCCGTGCGGGTCGGAGCACATAACCATTGAGATCGAAACCCACGTCGCCATTCCCTTGGTCAGATGATGCTTGACCTGCTGACACCAATACCCGGTGAAGGACCAGCCGCGCCTACAGACACGCCTGTCCCGAAACCTGTGAGGAACATAGACGCGATACCGGAAGCGAGGCCGACCGAGAGTTGCTTCGATGCTGGACCAATGATCCCCTGTGCGGCCATCGCTGCATTGAGGCTGGCAATCAGGGTGGCCGGGTTTGCGAAGACGACCTTGGACACATCAGCCCCGATGGCTCCCACGCTCTGGCCGATGTAGGCCCCAGATGCCGAGTAGGCTGTTCCGATGCCGATGCCTACCGCAGCACCCACTTGCGGAGCGTTCAGTCCGACCATTCCCGTTCCCGTGAGGGCTGCAACCACGGGGAGCGGGACAGGAGGCAGGACGAACTTTCCGGTGACTTGGCCTCCACCGGCTGCTCCTGTGGTGGCCCCCACCATCAGCACGTTCGCTGGGATCACAGACCAGCCTACGACGGCGATACCGATGGAAGTGGACAACTGGAACCACGCCGGACCCTTGAGCATGGGTCCGGCAGCGATGATCGCTCCCGTTACGGCTGGCGGGGTGACGGGCACTATGGAGTCGTCCGAAAGCCCGGTGAACCAATCGTCCCAGAGAGCAGGAAGGGTCGCCCGGTCAGGGAGTCGATGCACCCATCTGTGAGGACGCCTCCCGGTGGTGCCGGGGCCGAAACACTGACGAAGGGAGCCCTCAAGTTCACGAAGGCGGCGCTCTGCATGAGCACTCCCGCCGTCCCCTTCACGGTAGCCAGACCCTTGGTCGCGGACACCGTGGCAACACCGACGTTCGCGACCAGCGTGGCGGATGCAAGGGTCGCCTTGACCCCATTGTCGAGAAGGGGGAGCCCCGTCGTTATCGAGATTCCTGCACCCGGCCCCACAGACGGGAGAGCCGCAGCCATCGTGGACACGTTGAAAGACCCGACGTTCATCGTTGTCTCATGGCGACCCATGCGGAACAACTCGGAGCGGCCACCGAAGGTCACCGTGTAGTCGTCCACAGAGCCGCCCAGCGCCCCCGTGGCGGGGTTGCCAGAGAACGAGGTCAGACGGGTCGCCCCGTTCGTCGCGAGGCCGTCCAGAGGGCCACCGAACGTGTACTCGGCCTGCCCGTTGATGGTCATGCCCAGCGTCTTGCTCGACATGGCAATCGCATCACCCGAGTTCACGTTGAACGCGCTGGAGGGCTGGATGTTCGTGACCTTGTTCTCGGTGAGGTTGATCTCCGGTGCGGTGACCTTGACCTGCTCGGCGGCTCCAAGAACCGCTCCGTTGGCACTCCGCAGCGAGAGGGCCGTCTTGCTGTTCGCGGGGTCGTTGGGGTTCGTGGACCCGTCCGCCGCGCCTGCCGTGTTCGGCCCACCACCGAAGATTTCTACAGCACCCGACTGCGACTTGATCTCAACGCCCACATTGTCGGCAGCGCGACCCGCCGATGCCGACATCGAGATAGCCCCGCTGGCCGAGAGCACCCGACTCTGGCCGTCCGCATCCACACCATAGAAACTTGCCTTTCCCGTGCGAAGGCTCTCCTGTGCGACCTTCGATCCCTGACCTTGGAACGAGGTCATCCACGCGCCGCCCTTCGACAAGGCGACGAAACTCTCCTTGCTGGGGTCTTCGGGATCGCGGGACCGGAGCAAGAACGCCAACTGATCTTGGAGTGTGTCTGTCGCCGGGTCGTAGGCCCGGATCGCTGTGCCCTCCTGCCCGCTCTCCGTTGTGACCTTCGCCACAAGAGGGAGCCCGTACTCGTCTGGCTTGTAGAAGGGGTCGTTCCCCACGGCTGTTCCCAGCACGAACTCCACCATCGCACTGTTGGGGCTCAAGAGAGATGCGTCTGTTGTTCCGCCCTCGTTGCCCCCCGTGACCCCCTCTGCCTGACTCGGTGGCGATGTCAGCAAGCGGTCGATGTCGATGCCATCCGTCTGCTCCGTGACCGGCAAGATGCCTGTGCTCGTGTGTGCCACCTCGACGCGGTACTCGGTGAAGGTGTTCACCCCCGCTGTGGGAACCGCGTTCCCGAGATCCGTGGACACTCTGTAGATGGACTTGCCACCGTAGACAGCATCATTTGAGGTAAGGGCGAAGTTGCCATCACCGTCGATGAACAAGCCACGCTGGAGGACCGATGTGGGATCGGTGGTGCTGGTTTTGGTGATGTCCGTGTCGTAGACGCCCGCGAGGTTCGCCTTGTAGGCGTCGTTGCCCGTGGAGTCCAAGCTGCTCGGTGAAAGCGCGGCACCTGTCCCGTCCACCTGCCTGTCAGACGCCCACTCCACAGTGTCCGTGACCACCTGTGTGGGGAGCAGCTTCGCGTCTCGCTGAACCATCCCGCTGTAGGATCGAAACCCAGCCCCGGCGTGGAACTGCTGAAGACTTCTCACCACGAGGGCTTGGTCCTGATCCCGCAGAATGATCTCGTTGCCGCGCCGGTTCGCCAACGTGGCTGACTCTGTGAGCAGCAGGTCCGCACCCTGCGAAGAAGACGCCACCACGTTGCCCGCCTCCATCTGCCGCAGCTTGTGCCGCCGCTCGGAAGCAGCCCCGGTGAGGGCTACCTTCTGCTTGGGGGTGAGTTCCAACTCATCAGGTCCGTGGGAGCGGACATTGAGCCAGTCGTACCCTGACTGCGTGGAGGGGACGTACCAGCCGAGGATCACAGGCCGTTTCGACCGCCCTGACTCGGCAGGGGCCATGCCAATCAAGCACATGTCGCCGATCTCTGGCATCGCCCCGAAGAAGTGGCGACCGCCCGCGCCGGGGAACGACAGCGGGACGTTGGTGAACTTCACGTTGGTCTGGTTGAGCACAACGAGGTCGATCACCATCCGCTTCGGATCAACCCGGAGCACGCGCCCGTACCGGATCGGGAACTTGCGGCCTCCCCGGAGGTTGCTGACCGAGAGGTTGGTGACCCCCATCTCACGGGAGACATCTCCCTTCGTGACTTTCCCCATGATCAACCCTCCCCATCAGGCGACAGGTCCACCTGTTGTGCTTCTGACGTTCCGGCGAGCAAGTCGTCGGTCGCCGACGCAAGGCCGTCGCGTGTCCTCTCAAACTCGGAAGACGCCGTTCGTCCAAGGCTGCGTACTGAATCGAAGGCGTTCGCACTGACCTCTTTCAGTTTGTTCTCAAAGCGCGTGTCGAGCGCCTGCCCTGCGAGCGCCTGCCGTGTGATCTGGTGCTTCTCGCCAGCCACCGCAGCCTCGTCCATCAAGAAATCGTTGACCGCTTCGTCCCCCGTCAACTCCACGAACTCTCCCGTGAAGGCTTGCAGGAAGTACGTCGCCTCAACACCCTTGCACAGACATACCGTGTTCCCTTCTGCCGTGAGATCAGCCAACTCCGAGATGCTGACCGAGAGGGTGTTGGACATGCCCCGGCTCCGAGAGGTGACCGGCGTGTTGCGGACGTACACGGACTCGGAGTCATCCTCAAAGATCGTGTTGATCTTCGACACCAGATCGGCGTCGTCGGTGGCCTCCAGATCAGCGGCGAGTGCAGCTTTGTCCTCTGCGGGGATTGCACGGACAGCTTTCGCTACCTCTGCCCCGTTGATGGCGAGTGCCGCGAAGAACCGCTCCACAGCGAGCATGGATGCTTGTGTGGTTGGTGATCCTTCGATGCCCAGAAGACCCTTGTACTTGGTGATGTCCAGCCCGCGCCCATAGGCCATCGCGCCGTAGACCTCGTACCCGGCGTTGTCACTCACAGGGAGCACGGCAGTCGAGATCGGTTGGAGATCGTACTGTGCCGCCGTCGAGGTGTGACGGCCATCGGATACACCTCGGTAGGAAGGGAACCGAGAGAGGAACATTCCGAATGCCTGCATGTCGAGCAGGGAAGGCTCGTACAAGAGACCCCCCTTGATGATGCGCCCTTCTTCGTCCTCTGGTTCTTCCGTTGGCGCGTTCACCTTCAAATCCAAGTATGTCTCTTGGATGGTCGTGAGTATCTGTGCAAGGCTCCACGCAATCTGCGGAGCCATGCGAACGATCCCGAGTTCGCCCCGCAGTCCCGTCACGGCACCAATAGTGCCTGTCTTTATGGGATCCCCCTTTTTGTTCTTCGTGAAGGTTCCGAAGCTGTCGGCAAAACCATCGCTGTTGGTGGGGTCGTACTTTTCCAGTATTTCATACACACCCGACCACTGCTCGTCGGTCGCCCCGGTGCTGACAGCCAGTGCGCCCGCAAGCAGTTTTAGGTTGCTGTAGATGGTTCCGTAACCCCCCACCCCGTCGAGAATATCGTCAACCCCGAACAGGACATTGACCTGCATGTCTTCGTCGCTCACGGCTTCACGGTAGAGTGTTTTTGCGTAGGTGGACAACTGCTTGGTGAACGTCTTCTCCATCGCCTTCACGTCAAACAGAAGGCGCGACGGTCCTGTTGTTTCTTCCTGCTGCTCGGTGGTCGAAACCTTCACCCCGTGGCGGGAGAAGTTGATGAACCGGATGTCCCGTGTGGTCACATCGACATAGGGTGACTCCGCTGTGTCCGCATCGTCATCGGGGTTCAGCCCGTAGATTCGGAAGGCACGTTCGGGGTAGCCCTCCTGCACTTTGATCCGACCACCCACTTGACGTAGGAGGCTGATGGGCTCGGACTGGAGAGCTTCGTACACCCCGCCCACAGGGGTCTTGGCGATCTGACCCGTCTCGGAGTCGAACAGGAACTCCGAGGGAGACTGGTCCTCTTTGTTCGGTGCCGAGGACGAGTAGTACCGGTACTCACCCTTCACAGGCGCGCCGTCGCGAACGTCTTCACCGAAGACATTCTTCAACGAGCGTTGCAGGGCCATGTAGCGGTTGAGGTTGTCGGCGTCCTCGATGTTCCGGTAGGCCGTAAGCACCTCGTAGAGCACTTCCCCAATCTCCGCGCTCCCCACAACGTCTTGGATGTTGAGGCGCGTTTGCCTGCTCCGGTTCCCGCCGAGGACTGTATCCCCCGCCGCACGAAGGGCCTCGGCCACATCGGTGTACCCTTGAATGAGCGCGTCTTTCTGGATTACTATGTCATCCAAGAAGTCGTTACCGCCCGACAGGATGAAGGAGTTGTTCTCGGGGTCATCTGGATTCCGCCGCAGGATGCCCAATGACAGCACGATGTCGAGCAAGGTCTCCGAACTCAACGTCGGCATCCCCGGCACCGTGGTCGGGTTGATCTTGTCAGGGTCCAAAGCCATGACCACGTTCGGGTAGCCCTGAATCCGAGGAGGCCCGCTGCTCCCCTCGTCGCCGTCAGGCATGTCCTCTGGGAAGACGTACATGGGCATGGGAGGGTACTCGCCGGGGTTGCCCAAGCGCACGTTGTCGAGCGATGGGAGCTTCCCCTCGCTTCGGTCAGGCAAGCCGGGAGGGAGCCACTTCGCTCGCTTCGCCGCACATGTCAGCATGGTCTGACACGTTCCACCTGCCGCGAACGAATGGGACATCGACTTGATGTAGTAGAAGCAGTCCAAGTGCTCGACGTACACCGGATAGCCGGGGCGCAACTCGGGTCGGAGTGGAATGGTGATGCTGGCTGATCGCATCTCCATGTTCGCCACGTCGAGGCGCATGATTGAGCCGATGAACATCTGCTTGGAGCCAGAGTAGTAGTGGCTCTCAAACGATGTCTCCTTCCAACCGAACTTCGCCACCAAACGCCAATCGACGTACTTGCCCTGTCTGTCGCCGAACTCACCGGACAGGATGCCTGTGAAGTTGCTGAACAGGGAGCCTGATCCCTTGACATAGGTGGCCTCTGGCTCGCGCTCTGACTCCGAGATGGAGATGAGATCACGGTCAGCGATCCGGTACACGGGGTCGCTGCTGGTGTCGAGGTTGTAGAACGGCGGCTTGAACACGATGTCGCCGTCCACGTCCTGATAGAACTCAAAGCCCGTGATCTCCTTGGCGGCATTGGCGATCTCCAGCTTCGTCATGTACTCCGTCTCAAAGAAGTTCACGGACCCCAGCCGTCCGAGGTCGAGCGTGTACGCCTGCATCTTGGCGGCGTCGATCTTGTAGCCCTTCTCGTCGGCAATAGCCGCGATTGTCTCTGTGCCTTTGTAGCCAGAGCGACGGGCCGCGTTCGCTCGCGCCGTGCTGTTGTCAAAGTCCTTGTCATCGGGAACCTCAATCCCGAAAGACTGGATCAGGCTGGCGTTCTTCTTGCCGTCGAAGATGCCCAGATACGCCTGCTCAAAGGAGTTGAACAGCGTCCCGTCGAACCCGTACATGCGGAGCCGCATGGACGACTCCTGCCACCGATTCTCCCACCACTGTGCGGCGTGCTTGAATAGGGACTCGCCCGTGGCTTCGTTCTTGGCAGAGATGTTCGTCTTCTGCGAGATGGTCCAGTTGACCCCGAAGGCGGACCCGAACCCGACGCGCATCAGCGTGTACATGATCCCGTAGGGGGACATGCCAGTGAAGCGGTGACCGGACAGGTCCACCGCCACGCCTGAATCCTGCGGGGTCGTTCCGAACACGGAGCCGTTGGTGGCGAGGTAGAGGTACTGCCAGAAGTGGAGGATGTTCGCGCACGACATCGAGGCCGTGTAGAAGCCGCCACTGAACTCATGGCTCACCTCGGTCACCACACCCCGGAACACTTGGTAGTAGGGGTAGACGGGGGTTTCCTCGGAGGCCAGACCGCTTTCGTTCTCGTCTTGTCCCTTGGCGGCGTAGCCCTTGACAGGGAAGTATCCGCGCATCTGGATCACGACCTCCAGACCCGGCTCCAGAACGTAGTTCCCGTCATGTGAGAACACGTCGGAGGCATGGCGTGGCACCGACAGAGAAATCGTCGCGGTCGAGATAGGGTCAGTGCTGGGATCAACAGAGACGGTCGTGATGTACTTATTGAAGTCCGTCTTCTTGTTGCAGGTCGCGCAGATGGCGAACTCCTCCTGCCCGTTGATCAGCACACGCGCATCTGGCGTGTGCTTCACGATGGTCTGCTTGCCCAGTTCCCATGTTCCAACGTATGGACGATCACCAATAGCCATGCACCACCTCTACCCGAGAAGCCCTGTGGGCGTGAAGTAGGCTCCAACCACATCGAGGGGCGTCTGCCCCGCGCCTGTCTGAAACTGCTCTGTACCGCTGACGTTGATGTCAACATCTCCCAAGACGGTTCCTGTCTGCGTGGTGACAGGAACCGACCCCACCGTGATGCTGCTCTGCGAAGGCACACCTGCGGACATCCGAAGCAACTCGGCGTCGGACAGACCGCCAATCCCCGGAGTCGGGGTGCTCTGTGGAGTCACGACCACAGGCTCCTCCGCGAGATCATAGGTGCGGCTGACAGTGAACTCCATGCTCCACTCGATGCGGTGGGGGCTCTCGTCGCTGTAGCCGTACTCAAAGGAGTCGATGTTCCCGATGTACGTCATCTGGTCATAGTCGATGGCGACGGACCCGATGAACAGGTGCGCCTCGCTTCCGCCCACCGTGTCGTAGATGTAGCCGTTGTTTTGGTAGATGTGGAACAGGGACATCAACTGCTGGAACGCTGCGGAGTCGCGCTTGCTGGCGAACTGGACACCCGAGGCCACATCGTTCTCGCTGTTCGTGATCCCAGCGAACCCCGCCGTGGACTGCACGACACCCGCTGTGCCCGTGGGGTTGCCCGCCGCGAACGCTCCCGTCGAACCAGAAATCGACAGGGTGACCTGCGCCTGACCCCATCGCTCAAACACCTTCCCGTAGCGCGTCCTGTTGCTGAACTGCTGCACCGACGAGCGGTTGATGGTGAGGGTGTTCGGGTTCACAAACAGCGTGAGCGGAGGCGTCTGGAGCATCTTCTCCACTTGGTACTGGATGTCCGCCACCGTGACGAGATCCGTGACCACAGCCCTCTCCGTGTTGCCCAACGTCGTCAGGAGCGCCTGACCGGACGACAGGGTGGACTGCAACGAGGTCAGGTTGCTGGATGCGTTGTTCGTCCCGGTCACCTGTGGGATGCCGATGGCGCTACGGATGGAGTTGGCCTTGGACGTGAGATCAGACGCCGCCTTCGTCGCCCTGCCGAGAAGATTCACGTCTACCGAGGACACCCCAGAACCCTCGACCAATGCCTCTGGGACGACAAGCCGAAGGGTGAACGGAGACAGCAGCCTCGCCAGTTTGTTCGTGCCGTCGTAGGGCACACTGCTCTGTGTCTCGTAGGTGTAGGCGAGCTTCGGTCCTACCGCGAGCCCATCGTACCGGCTGGCGATGTACTGCGCCTCGTTCCCGTTCTGTTCATCAGCCATCAGTCACCTCACAGCAACGAGGAGAGGGGGTTCGCCAAGCCAACCGCCGTCCGCCACGTCTGGATTTCTCGCTCGACCTCAAACGCCGCCGTCATTGTGAACTGGTAGGGCTTGTCGGCTGACTCCGTGACAGAGAACGTCGTGAACCAGCCGAAGTAGACCCCGCCGTCGAACGTGATCTTGATCTTGCCCTGCAAGGCCACTTGGCCTGTGATGTCATAGACGGAGCCGTTGTTACTGAACAGGGCGAGGATGTTGAGGTACGAGTCGTAGGCCAGTGTCTCGCGCCGGGTGCCGCCCGTCATGTTGGGTGACGTGTTGCTCGACAGACCCGTGTAGAGCCGCATGAAGCCGCCCGAAGCCATGTCGAAGTCAATGCCCTTGGTGCCGTCACCGAAGTGCTGCTCGACGTACCCACTCTTGGACTGCATCCGCTCGATGACCTTCTCGCCCTTGATCTTCATGCTGGACGGGTTCACATGCAGCACCATCTTGAGGGCTTCGGGCAGGATGCTTGTCTCACCATCAGGTGCGATGATGTCGAACACCACCGGGCGGACGCCGCGACCAGAGAACTCGTCGTCGGCCCCTGCGGGGAACGCACCTCGGAAGATTGGACTGGGATCAGGCAAGCATCACCTCACGCCTTCCGCATCGCGGTTTCCACGCCCTGCTTGATCATGGCGAGGGTCTTCCGCTGGTCACCGGACTCGTAGACGACGATGCTGTTGATGGACACGCCTCGACCATTCAGCGCGTTGGCGATGGCACCCCCCGGCTTGGCCCCGTAGAAGTCGTCTGCCGAGTTGATGGGGTTGATGGTGCCGCTGCTGGTGCCGTTGCCCCGGTAGATGAAGTCATCGAACGTGATCCCAGCCGCAATCGCCGCCGTTTTCTCGGGACCGGTCAGACCGCCTTCGCCTTCACGGAGGAAGCTCTTGATGGCTTCTTTGTCATCAAAGTTCCCCTTGAAACCCTGCCCGTCAATCATATCGGCGAGTTTCGACATCCCGCCTGCCTGCAATATCTTCTGTAGTTCCGTGAGTTCTTCGTTGGTCTTCTTGTCTTGCCGCAGGGCATCCGCTTCCGCCTTCTTCTGATCACTCGCAGCGGTCGTGGCTACCGCGACAGCTTCCTGCTCCGTCTTGTTCATCTCCCCGAACGTCTTGTCGAGATCGAGGTCAGTGAAGTAGTCGTAGGCAGACGTAAGGGCGGCTATGCCAGCCCCCTTCGCCGCCCCCGTCACCGCACCCATCGGGCCACCCATCGCAAGTCCGGTGAGAGCACCGTACCCAGCGCCCGTAAGGTTGCGTTCTGCGGCAATCCCCACCGCTTCCCCGCCCACCGCTGCGGATCCAGCCGCCAACTGCTGTTCCTGTGTGAGCTTCGCCGCTGCTTGCTCGTAGACACCAGCGGTCGTACCGCCTTGTAGGACAGCCTCATACGCCTTCACAGCCATCGCAGCGTTCGCGGCCAGAGTCTCGTCTTCGGGGGAGGCATCGCGAAGGGCTTGGGCTTTCTCCATCGCCCGCCGCGCCCCGGCCACGTCCTCCGTTCCCGGCAGGAACCCGAACAGACCGTCGTAGATCAGTTCCAGCATCATCACCACGCCCGTCTTGAGAAGATTGAGGATGCTCTGCGTCTCCTTCAACTGCTGCTGCGCCACCTCCTCCATCGTCATGTTGGCATCCTCTTGGGCATCGTGCAGTGCCGCCTTGTCTTCGGCAGACAGCAAGTCCCCGGTCTGAATACCCTCGATGACGCTCTTGAAGTCGGTGGCACCACCCTGTCCTGCCGCCCTTGCCTCGGCCCGTGCGAAGACATCCTGATACGCCGTCAGCATCTCGCCA
>MDTC01222986.1_pt1 | contig 16352 bp, 13 predicted proteins | sample 811181 | NCBI WGS metagenome assembly MDTC01 (sample SAMN05326644, study PRJNA326480) | marine metagenome | isolation source: seawater | place: Pacific Ocean: North | collected 2011
GTGGTAGAGCTAGAAAAGCTATCGGTGAAATTAAGAAGTTAGTTACAGGTTATAGACAAGCGTCTGTTTCCGAATCAAAATCATAGGAGATAGAAATGGCAGAAGCTAAAAAAACTGAAAATAAATTTCCAAGTGAAGTTATAGATCTCCCAAGTGGTGGTAAAATATATGGAACAGATTCACCATTGAAAGATGGTAAATTGGAATTGAAATATATGACAGCTAAAGAAGAGGATATATTAACATCACAGAATTTAATTAAAAAAGGTGTAGTTTTAGATAAATTATTGGATTCTTTAATATTAACACCTGGAGTTGATAGTAGAAATTTAATTATAGGTGATAAAAATGCAGTAATGGTAGCAGCTAGAATTTTAGCATATGGACCAGAATATTCTGCTGAAATAACTAATCCTAACACAGGTGAATCAACTAAATATGAATTTGATTTGTCGTCATGTGAATTTAAGAAATTATCAAAAGATGTCGATTACTCTGAAAATAGATTTGAATTTGAATTGCCAGTAACTAAAGGTAAGGTAATATATCGTTTACTTGATGGGAATGATGAAGTAAATATAAATAAAGAAATTGAATCAAGACGAAAAATAGGACAATCTGCAGAGGTGACAACTAGAATGAAACATGCGATAGTGTCAATTGATGGGGAAGATGGGAGAGGTCCTATTAATAATTATGTAGATAATATGTTATCTAAAGATTCATTAGCCTTCAGACAAGAAATGGCAAAGATAGCACCTGATATAAACCTATCTCAGGAAATTGAAATGGAAGGAGAGATGGTTAGGGTAGAAATACCTATGACCATCAACTTTTTTTGGCCATCGGCCGGAAAATAAACCGCAAATTCACGAAGAGATATTTAGTCTCATATATGGTACGCAAGGTGGGTTTACTCATAGTGATGTGTACGATATGCCTATATATTTGAGGAGATTTTATCTTAAAAAATTAATTGATGTAAAAAAAGATGAAGATTCCCAAATGAAAAAGGCACAATCCCATTCAGGTAATAAACCTGCAATGCCACCAAGACGTTAAACACACAGATATCATTGCGATAAATTAGATAATCTTATATTTATATATGAGTAACTACGGAGAATTTTTATGAAGAAGTCGTATATGAATAGTAATAATATTTTATCAGAAGGATTTTTTGATACCTTGAGAAAATATTTAGTGCAATATCCTGCCTTAAAAAAGAACAAAAAATTAAAATCCGACTTAAAAAATCTCAACAGTAGTATCAAAAAAATTGAAGATTTAATGAATAAAGAAAGACAAAAAATAAACCCAAAAGCAAAAAAAGCAAAAATATATAATTTTAAATTATCGGACTTTGTAAAATAAAATGGCAAATAAACTTAATAAAGAATTACAAGAACAAATAAATCTCCGTAAAGAACTATTAAAGTTATCTTATGAAGAACAATCTGCGATAGATGAATCTTCCAGTACTTTACAATCAAGAACTGATATTTTACAAAAAATAGTTTCAGCTTCAGAGGGAGCTTTGTCTGCAGAAGAAAAATCTGCACAATATGCTAGTATCAGGTCAGATTTAGAAGAACAAATTAAACATTATAAGGATATGGGGCATAGTGTACAAGCTGATTCATATGCATTAGAGTTGGAAGTTTTAAAAACAAAAGAAAATCAATTGGAAGCTCAATCAAATGTAAATGGTGCCTTGAAAGAGGCTGGTGATTCATTATTAGGTGGACTAATAACTAAGGGTGAACAATTAGCAGAAACTATGAAAAAACCTGGTGGAATGTTAGTTATAGGTTTAGCAGCTGCTGTAGCATTACTATTAACATTTTCAAAAACAACTGATAAAATAGGTGAAAAATTTGGTGCTCTTGGTGTAAAGAATTTATCACAAGAATTAAGAGAAGCTAATGTAACTGCAGTTGGTTTAGGAAGAAGTATGGATGATGTCGGAGATTCATTACAAACTTTGGCAGATACATTTGGTGTTGTAACACAAGGCTCTAAAGATTTATTAAATAGTATAACAGAAACTTCGGTAGCTATAGGTATGTCGAATGCTGAAGGAGCTCAGTTATTCGGTACTTTAAAAAGTATAGTAGGATTATCAGATCAACAGGCTGAAAACTTAGCAAAACAAACTGCATTATTAGCTGACCAAGAAGGTTTAATTCCTAGTACTATTATGAAAGATGTAGCAAATTCTTCTGAAGAAGTTGCTAAATTTACAAAAGATGGTGGTAAAAACATAATGAGAGCCGCTATCGAAGCTAGAAAGTTAGGATTGAATTTAAGTCAGGCAGCCAGTATGGCTAGAGGTTTATTGGATTTTGAATCTAGTATAGAAAAAGCTATGGAAGCTTCATTATTAATTGGTAGAAATATTAATCTTGATAGAGCCAGACAATTATCTCTTGCAGGTGATATGGGTGGGGCTATGAAAGAGATGTTAAAACAAGTAGGAAGTGAAGCTAAATTTAATAAACTAAATGTATTACAGAGAGAAGCTTTAGCCGAAGCTCTTAATACTGATGTAGCTAGTTTAACTAAGATGGTACAATTGCAGGGAAAATCTACAAATGAAATGTCAAAACTTACAGATATGAAAGTAGAAGAATTAGTAGCGGATGATGCTATATCCAATATGACAATGTTAAACAACACTATTAAAAAAATAAGTGCTAATATACAATCAGCTATTGGTGGTTTTTTACAATTTATAGGAATTACATCAGAAAGTAGTACAGGTTCAGATATATTAAAACTAGCGTTAATGGCTGTTGGAGCTGGTTTAATATTTGTAGGAGTTTCTGCTTTGGCTTCTGCAATGAAAATAAAAATTATGAGTAAAATACTAGGTAAATCAGGTAAAGGTTTAGCAGAATTTGCAATGACAGGTTCCGCAGCAATACCATTATTGTTGACAATAGCTGGTGTTGGGTTAGCTCTAGCTGCAGTGATAGCAGCTGTTGGATTTGCATTTAAAAATATTGGTGAGGGTATTAAATTTGCAATGGAAGGATTTTCTTCACTAACAAAGGTTGCTGGTGATTTGATTGTGCAGTTGGGTGAAAATTTAACATTTGGAATGATTTTAAAAATAGGTGCATTAACCTTGGCATTAACAGGGTTAGCTGCAGCATTGATGATGGTTGGTGTAGCTGGAGTACTTGCACTACCAGCATTATTATCATTATCGATGTTTGGTTTATTACCAGGTGCACCAAGTAGTGATACAAAAACTGCAGGAGCAGCTGGTGATAAGGTAGAAGATACCAGACCTAAACCTGTTGTAGATGAATTATTGGAATCTAAAGTTGTTACCCTACAACAAGAAGTTACAGGATTAAGAGATGATATGAGAAAATATTTTGGTGTTGGTGGTGAAGCTTATGCTGGAATAGAATCAGCTCACCAAAGAGCATTAGAAAACTTTAGTTAATTGGAGAATTAAATTGTCATTATTAAAATTAAAAAGTATATTTAGTCCTTCTGGTTTGAAGAAATTTCAGAATTTACAAGAGAGTATACATGATGATGAAAAACAACACCATCACAATCATAGCTTTTTAGATCCTCCGCCTAATAGTATTATCCCCAATTCAGTTAGTAAAATGGAAACTGATAAAATAAGTGCTATTAATTCATTGAGAAAGGTTGGTACTACTGAAATATTACCAAAACAAAAACCAGAACCAACACCTTCTCCTATTCCATGGTGGATGGGTGATACATCAAATTATAATATAGATGGAACACCAACATTTGAAACTACATCACTTACTGATATATATCTAAATTTTACTCCCACAACTACGGATACTCAAAATCCAAATACGGAAAGATCTTCAGTAGGTGGGGGATTTAACTTAAACTTTAATAATTTATTTAAAGCCGCAACTGGAAATCCTCAAGATTTAACTGACATATTTTCACTTGGTAATACTAAAGTTATGATGTCTAGTGAATTTGGTGATGCTTCTATGTATTACATAGATGGTGTATTCGGTGATGTTCTGGCTGTAGATGCTTCTATAAATAAGTTTGGGAAAATGGGTGATAAGTTTAATAAGATTGCTGACAAAGTTGGATTACCCGGAATAAAAATACCCAATATTGATTTATTTGGTCAAGTAACAGATGTATTGGGATTAGATGGTGATTTAACTTATCAGAATCAAGTTTATGAATTATTTAATAGTGATGCTCCAGATGATTCAAAGGCAACAACATTAAGTTCAAATGGATCTTTTTATGGAGTTCCAGAATTTAATAATCCATATAGAGGAATAGCCTTTCAAACTCTTGGTAATAAAAATAAAGCAGGAGTTAAAACAGATTTATCATATCAAGGGCAAGTAGTTAATAGATCAGCCAATCTTAGTATAGGAAATCCAATCGCTGGTTGGAGATCTGGTGATATAAAATTCAAAGATATCCAACTTCCAAAGTTTGATGTGGATTTACCTGGATTATCAGGTTTAGATTTAAATTTACCTAAAATTGACTTTCCACCATTACCTAAAATTGATCTTCCAAATTTTGATTTAGATTTTCCTGATTTAAATTTACCTAAATTTTCACTACCAAAATTAAATTTACCCAATGTGAATTTTCCAAATATAAATTTACCAAATTTACCAAATCTTGGGATAGGTGGTTTATTACAATCTGTTAACATACATATAAAAAATTTATTTGATGATATAAATTTACCTAATTTCGATTTACCGAATGGGTTTGGGTTTCCTATAAAATTTCCTAAAATAGATTTACCCAATATAAAATTTCCAAATGTAGATTTTAGTAAAGTCGGTGGAGCTTTAAAAAGTGCCGGTGAGTTTTTATCTGGTGTAGCTGATAATGTTGGAGATGCATTAGGAAATGCTGCAGATGCATTAGGATCAGCTGTTGCTCCTGTAAAGGATTATTTATCACAGATAAAAGTTTCACCATTTAAGGTGAATGGTCAAGTGGATTGGGGTGATTTTGGATTTGATATCCAAGCAGGAAACTTAAATCCCATAGATAGTGTGAGATTACCAGCACTTAAATTACAGAATCCATTTAATGTTAATAAAACAGATTTTGGGGGTGTAGGAAAATTAGTAGGAAATCAACCAAGATCTTCTAAATTATTAAGTACAGTTTCTCGAAAAATAAATGCTCCAGGAATATCTAACGAACAAACTTATACTGAAAATGCACAAATAGGTACACCTTATGCTCAAATTGGTAAAACTAAATATGAAGATAATGCTGCAGCTTTTTATCCCAATTTATTGAACCAATCAACAGGTGATCCTCATACAAAAGCTGCTATGATTAAAAACTTAAAACATTTAAATTCGGGTTATGCTGTAAATGGAGCTGCTGGAGTAAATAAAATAGAATCGGATTCATATGGGATGCCTTTTTATTTTTATGATTTGAGGGATAATACATATATTACCTTTAGAGCTTACATTGAAGCTTTAACTGAACAATTATCACCATCTTGGAATCCTATAAATTATGTTGGTAGAAGTGAACCTGTATATATTTATGAAAGAACTGAAAGGTCTATTGATTTTACTTTAAAATTACACGCCGGTAATGGATCAGAATTAGATTTAATTTATAGTAAAATGAGAAGATTAACTTCTTTGTGTTATCCTGAATATAAACCAGATTTAAAAATGTCACATAATAATATATCTTCATTCGGTGCCAATAACAGTTATTTAGGTGCTAAAACAAGAATGAAACCGCCACTAACAAGATTAAGGATAGGAGAGTTATATGGTCGAGAAACCTCAGTCACAGAATCGGAGTTAATGCCTAGTAAAAATGATGTATTGGGTTTTGTGAAAAGTTTAAGTTATTCTGTTCCTGATACAACTACATGGGAATATAGAAAAGGACAGAGAGTACCAAAACATATTGTAGCTACAATAAGTTATCAGGTTATTCATGACAGACCACCTGAACTAAACACACAATTCTACGGATATTCAGGTACTAATAATGTTTAATATTGGGGGGAGATTCATATGAGAAAAAGATATAAAAATACAAAAATAAATAAAAATAGTAAATATAATAAAGGTGTAAGAAAAAATTTAAAATTTACTAAATATGGTACAACTATTTATGGTACAGTTCCAGAATCAAATAATGATATTTATGTTATAACACAAGAGGGTGATAGGTTGGATAATTTGGCTTTTCAATTCTATGGTCACCCATCACTTTGGTGGTTTATAGCAAATGTTAATAACTTAAACACTATGAATATAAAATCTGGTACACGATTGAGAATACCAACTAATATAGATCAAGCAAGTGCATACTAAAATAAATGAAGGTTTTAATAAATGGGTATAAGTAAAAGAATATTCGGTAGTGATATAGATCAACATGTAAAAGACAAGTTAGAATCTTATCAGGCTCAAAGTGCGGGTTATACACGAAAAGAAATAGAACAAAGTTTAAATGACAAAACTCAGATTCCATTTAATACAAGTGACTCAACTTTAAAATCTTTGGGAGATTTATCATATAATTTTAACGGGTCGGGTGGTTTATCAGGAAGAACACCATGGGTTAGAATGTGGACCGGTATAGAAAATAAAGCTAAAATAAAAAATCCAATTGCACAAGAATATACCGAAGAAGAATGGAACGCCATGGGTATTCTGCAGAAAACCAAGTCTCAAACGCAGCATATGACTCTATCACAACTGTATGAGGATACTTCTGCAGACCAAATCAGAAGTACGCTCTTCCCTACAGCCAAGGACATAGCTTGGAATAATTCAAAAAATATTTATAGGGAGGGAGATCCAGAAAGTGCAGAAGCTCAATTAGATTATTGGATTCCACAAACTATAAATAAACAAGTTTATCAGATAGGAACTAATGAATTACAAATATTAAATGAACCAATAACTGATACAATGGGTGATTTGGTTGATGGAAAAATTGATGGTAATAAACACTTTTCTATACAACCAGGTATAACTAATTTGAGTAGTAATTCACAAGGACCTTTGGGTTTGACAAGAAAAACTACAGTAAATTTTATAGTTCAAAACCCCCATGATTTTGATGCAATTTATAGTAGATATTTTTTAAGAACTGGTGCATTAATTTTTGTAGATTTTGGTTGGGATACAGCAAATTATGTTGATGTGGGTTCAAATAGATTTCCTTTATATGATCCAATTAATTTGTTGGAGAGTGTAAATAGTGGAGTTGGTTTAGAGGACCTTGTGTATGGTGACAATGGGGTTGTCGAAAAAGCTGGTGGTGATATGGAAACACTTGTAGGTTATGTGACAGATTTTAATTCCACTTTAAACGAAGTGGGATATTATGATTGTTCAATTACAATATCGTCTAAAAATTCAGCCTTAATTAATTCGGAAACTGCAGGAAATTCAGAAAAAGAACAATATCTTGAACGTATAGATGCAGAAATAATAAATATGGCAGCTAGATTTTTTGGTCCAGAACATCCATTTTTGGAAGTAAATAAGAGTTATTCTACAAATGATGTAGAAGAATGGAATAAATATGCTAGATTATTTGCAGCTAGACAATTTTATAACTACTCAACCAAAACAATTCAAATACAGAAAGAATCAGTCGCGGCGGGGGTTTATTTTTATGGAACACGTCGCGACGCAAGAAAAGCTGGATTTGATGATGACAATTCAGATAAAATATTTATATCGTTTGGTTTAATGGAAGATGTTTTATTTAATAATAATTTGGCAATAGGTAGTAATGAAGATATATTATCAAGTCAACCTAAAAATTTTACGAGTAGGTATAATTCATCTAATACATTTGTTAGATGGGATACAAATTTATCTAAAGCTATAGAGAATGGTGTTCATTCTAGTATACCAGTTTTTATGTATCCAAAAGAATGGAGTAGAGATACATATAATACAATACAAAATAAATGCCCATTAGATAGGTTGGATGAAAATAATCAACATGTTGGAAAATACCCAATTGTAGATGAAGATGAAGGTGAAAATTCACCTGCATGGGTAACTAAAGGTGATAAAATTTCTTGGAGACAATTAGATGAATCTAAAAATAGAATACCATTAAGAGAAATATTTGTTAGGTTGGACATAATTAAAAATGCATTATTAACTAATGATAATGTCGAAGTCGCTATGAAAGAAATTTTAGATGCAATAAATAAAGATTCTTTTGATATTTTCAATTTGAGTATGCATACAACAAACAAAGCTGAAAGTGAAATAGCTATTATTGATAGAAATTTATTAGAAATAACTAATCCTAGTAATCAACAAAATTCGAGTGCATACTTCGATAATATGTTTATGTTTAAACCAGCCTCAGAAAGTAGTATAGTTTCAAATTTTTCTTTGAATATGAACACTCCAAAAGGTAAGATGCAAAGTATGATGGCTATACAATCCTCTGCACCTGAAGATAACTTGTTCCCATATTCCAGTGATATAGCAACCCAATTAGGTTTATATTCCTTAAATATCGATACGGAAAATACATCTTTGGGATTTAGTTATTTACCCGAAACTTCTAAAGATACTTTAGATAGAGTTGAACAGCAAAATAGTGGAATGATAAAAATGGGTCACTTATCAGCTAATGCTTCTATATTTAATAGTGATGATATGAATATAAAAAATAAAATAAAAGCAGTTAATTTTAAGTATAATACTAATGTTAACTATAGAGAAGAAATGGAATTAGCTTTTGCAAAGGCTAATGGTTATGAGGGTGATGACGATGGTGATTTAGATGAGAAGAATATAACAACTTCACAGGACATAGAATATGGTCCTGACATTCGTGTAGTAAATTCTATACCTGAACTTTATAAATTAATGGCTACAAATGATTATTTTAGTGCAGGTAACCATTCACCTATATTACAACTTAAATTGAATATAAGTATATATGGTATTAATGGTTTACAATCCGGTGATGTATTTAGGATTGATTATCTACCAAAAAGATATAGAGATATAGCTTTTTTCCAAATAACAAAGGTAAATCATAAAGTGAATACTTCAGGTTGGGTAACAGAATTAGAAAGTGTTATGAGAATCAGAAATGATGTACAAAAAGTACTCAATTCTGATAATGATTCACTTTCTGTTCCAATGTTAAAAAGTTCAAATGTTATACCTCAAAATATTGTTATAAATAAAAGTATTTTTAATGATTTGGGGTTAAGAATTGATAAATATACATTGAAGTATTCATCATGTGAACCAAGTCATTTTGCTGATTCTATAAGTTATTTGAGATTTATTCGTGCTGGTTGTCCTGGAAAAACCAGTTCAACAATTAATTACTCATTTAAATTTAAAGCTAACACTACCAATCCATATTTATTAGCTAAACATGTAAATGTTCCCACAACCGGTAAAAATGATTGGAAATATGTTGGCGTATATAAAGGATTACCTCTTGCTAGACCTGGTGAATTAGAAAAGAACTCTTGGTATTATTATCGTAAAGGTGAAAATAATTATGATTTTGCTATAAATGGAAATCCAGGTGCATCTAAAAGTATAATGACTGGTATTGATGCAGGTTCAAATTTAAAAAATATGTTAGATTTAAGTCTAGATCTAGATGCAACTAAACCACAACAAGATAAGTGGAATGAAAAAGGTAAAGCAAACTGGCAAAGTTCTTCAAAGTTTAAGGGTCAAAAAATACATTTTTATATGTTTCCATATTATTATAATTCCTTTAGTTGGGATAGTGGAGTTCTTGAAGACTATTTTATATTTAATAGTGGTGTTGTTATTTATCCTGGTAGAGAATATTATCTACTTGTTAAAAATCACAATTATATGGTTGTACCTGTGGAAATGCCACAATGGATGTTGAACAGAGTGGATGAAGCTTTTGCTTGGTATCAAGGTTCTGGTGGTGTTGAAGTTTAAGAAATAAACGTTGTTTAGAATAAAAAAAGGTTGTATATTAAATAGGTTATGAAAATTATAATTCCAATATTTTCCGATGCTTTTTTGCATCCACTACATAAAGATAACGATTTATCTCTATTGTACATACGTTCTGTTGGTGATACTACAGGTAGAATGATATGTATAAATCATCCTGATTGTGGTGAGAAAGAATCTATTGATGAAATAATAAATGACCACATTAATTTTTATATTACACCTGATGTTAAAAAAATTAAACACATATTTCCAGATACAAGATTGATTGATGTAAATTATCTTAATTGGTGGGATAAAAACATACCTACAGATTTGGAGAATATACGAGTAAACACATATGATTTTTTTCACAGTAAGTATTATAATATTAAAAAACTTAACGAAATCATACCATTATCGAAACATAAAGAGTATTGTGATAAGGTATTTGAGAAGATGATAGATTCATTTGATATGGTTTATGAGAGTGAATATCATCACGATGTGACAAATGCATTCTCATCGATAGAAAAAAATGGAGTAAAGGTATCCGATGATGTATGTGATATATTTGACATAAGAGTAAAGAAACATATATCAGATGGAAAACTATATAGTAATTACAATCTATGGACTACAACAGGTCGTCCAAGTAATTCATTTGGTTCAGTTAACTTTGCTGCTCTACCACCTGAGAAAAGAAAAGCATTTATACCTGAAAATGATTATCTTGTGGAGTTTGATTTTGATGCATATCATTTAAGATTAATCGCTGACTTGGTTGAGTATGATTTTGGTAAAGATTCAGTACATGAACATCTTGCAGAACATTATGGTTGTTCCTATGAAGAATCAAAACAAAAAACATTTAAACTATTATATGGTGGAATTGATAAGGACACCAGAAAAAAAGTACCATTTTTTGACAAGGTATATGGGTATATAAATCAGAAGTGGAATGAAATAAACACAAATAAATATGTTAGAACTGATATTTATAGTAGGAAACTTATATACAAAAATTATCAAGATATGAATAAAAATAAAGTTTTTAACTATTTGATACAGGCATATGAAACGGAATCAAATATAAAGAAGATTTTATTAATTCAACACTATTTATTAGGGAAGAAGACAAAATTGGTATTATATGGGTACGATAGTTTCTTATTTGACTTTTCTAAACAAGATGGAGCTGAAACTTTGAAAGATATAAAATCAATTTTAGAAGAAAACAAGCATTACACCAAATCTAAGTTAGGTTTAAATTATAGTGAAATGCAAGACATTACAAAGAGGTTATAATATGAATCATATTTCAGAAGTCATAGAGGATATATTAGTAGAATGGGCACATCGAGTTCACGATGGAATGCCTAATCCAAAAAACGAATTACACATAATAGAACTTAGAAAATCATTAGAAGAATTAAACTTTCCAAATGATGTTATTTATAAATTAATAGAAAATATAATTAATGAGGAAGGACTTTCATCTCGTGAGAGAGAAAGAGCTAAAAAAATGAATTTAGTTCATCTCGGAAAAGGTGCATATGGAAAAGAGGGTGGAGAACCTACACACCAAGCAGTAGATGGAAAATTAGTTGCAAAAGATGGTGAGGAAGAATCAGAAAAAGAAACAAAACCACCGATGAAAATTGATGCTAATCCAATGGATAAAGAAAAAAAAGAAAAAGACATTGACACGACAAGTACAGAAGAAAATAGAACTAAAGATCATCAAGATACCGATGCAGCTTTAAACTATTCAAAAACTCAAGAACAAAAAGATAAAGAAACTGGAACATCTGATTTTGATAAAGGTGCTGGAACACATGTTTCAAGGGCTGGTGAGGCTTCAACTCATAAAGCATTAAGAATGTTAAAAGATGGTTCTTCTTATGATGATGTTAGAGAACAACTAATGTATATTGCAAATGATAAAGACACATTTTTAACTAAAGAATGGGTTAACGCGTCTATAGCTGCTACTAAATCTATTGAATCTACCTTTGGTATAGATAATGTAGATGAAATTGTTTGGGATACAAAAAGTGGACATAAAACCATTGATGTTGAAAATCACGGAACATCAGCTGATATGTTTGTTAAATTAAAAGATGGAACTAGAGTTGGGGTATCACTTAAAAAAGATGGTAAAGTATTTATCAGAAATGGTGGTCACAAACAAGTGTTCAATAAGTTGTCAGAAGATTTGTTAAGTAGGGGAGTGTCGGAAGCTGAAGTTGAAGAATTTAAAAAGAACGCTGGTATTGAAAGTTTCCAAGAGGATTTAAAACAATCCATTAATAGTGGAGTAGACAAGTTAAAAATATCAAACGCTTACTCGGAAATTGTAGATGAGTTGAAAACTGATACGGAATATGCTAGAAAAGTTTTAGGTCCTAATTATGAAAAATATATTAATAGAATGGATGATGAACTTTTCGATAGGTTACAAGGTAAATCTGGAAAAATGACTAAAGATGATGTCAAAATTATAGCAAAAATATCAGCGACTGAGAAAATTATGAGTGAAGATTCATCAATTTATAATGATATGAGAAACGCCGACATTAGATTAACTCAAAGATTTTTACAAGGTATACAGAATAGTAACCAAATTGAATCAGCAATAAAAGATGAGGTTTTAAAAGGCATTCATGTTGAACAAATTTTTGGAACAGATGATGAAATTAACCTTGATAAATTTATGACTGTGTATGGAATTGAACCTGATGGTTCTCAATTAAGTGAAAGAACTTTATTAAATTTATTCGGATCTGATGTTGAAAATACTCTTAAAGATTACAGAGATGTGAAATCAGATGAAAACAAAAAAATATTACAAAAATCTTTGAGAAATAGATTATCTATTGATTATAAAGATGGTGCTAAAGATGGTACAATTAAAATTCAATTGGATGATGGTAGTGAATTACCATTGTTTACTATAAAATCTAGATCTAGGGGTATAGGTGCATCACCAACATTTGAAATGGCACAAACTAATTTTATGTCAAACGCATTAAAATTTGGAACGAATGTAAACGAATGGCCAGAGCCACAAAAAAGTAATTTTTTGAAAAAACAGAGTGAAGAAGAATAATGAAGTCACAACTATTATGTACATTTACAACTAAAAAAGATTTAGATAATACTGTAGAAAGTATTGAAAAATCATATGATATAGTATTTAAAAAAATATATGTTTTACAAAATGAAAACAATATAAATGAATTAATATGTACATATAATGTAAGTACGGAAACTAGTATAGATTACAATAAAGTAGAAGGAACGATTTCTTTACATAGGAAAAAACATTCAAATACATTATATACTATTAATGCATTAAATGAATGTATCAAAAATTTAAACAATGGTGTGTTAGATAATAAATTTATGATACCATGGGAAAACTTTAAGAATATGTTAATGGTGACAAATTCAGATGGTTTAAATAAAATTAATACAAGAATTTTTAAGATAATAAATACAAACAATTAAAAAAAATATTGCTTTTAAATTATTTCTATATATTTATATATACGAAATGTTTAAACAACTCAATACAAACACTAGGAGAAACAGGTTATGACAGATAGTAAAAATGCCACTAAAGATCCAACTTTATATTATTTCTATTCGGTAGGATGTGGGTGGTGTAAAAAATCAGAACCCCTTATTGATGAAATTAATGCAGAGGGTAAATTTGAAATTCTTAAGCTAGATCTAGCTGATGAAACTAATAAAAAAATACAAGAAGAATTAAAAAAGAAATATGATGTTCAATGTGGAACACCATGGTTTATTGATGCAGAAACAGGAAATGGGTTTTGTGGATTTAGAGATAAAGAAACGATGTTAAAATGGGCAAATGGTGAAGAAATACCAAAACCCGTTAAACCGACAGGTCCTCCACCAAAACCACCATTAATGGGTTCTTCTAAAAAAGAGGAAACAAAGTGGGTTAAGGAATATGATGGTTGGTATGATAAAAATAAAAAATTACCAAATGTAAAAACATCAAAAGAAATATTAGAAATGCCTAGACCCAAAACTGATCCACCTAAACCACCTGTCAGAAATGCTACAGATGAACAATTAGGTGTATGGGCTAAAGAATATGATGAGTGGAAATCTGAAAATGAACACTTACCTAATCTAATACCTTCAGACCAAATTATGAATAGGTTCAAACAACAGAGAGATAATCAACCTCCAGCACCACCAACAGGTCCAGGTGCACCAGTAGGTAATCCAGCTGATATAGCAACATTGACTAGTAAAGTTTCAATACTTGAACATAAATTAGATAGGTTGTTAAATCACTTGGGTGTTAAAGTAACAAATACACCTCCAGTTAATAGAAATATAAATCCTAATCTAAAAAATAAAACTAATGTTAAAACCAAATCCAACAAGAAGTAGAACAGCTACAGAAGAAGAAATAGATTGTATTGAGAAAACGGAGAAAATGTTGGGGGAAGAAAAAAAACTTCCTCCAACTTCTCAGATGGTTAGAGATTTAGCTGTTACTCATTGGAAATCTTTAGGAGCTTGGCTTAGAGGTTCACAAACGATTGCAAGTCAAAAAGAAGCTGAACGAAGATGGGAAATTTGTAAACAATGTCCTCATCTATTGTACGATGAAGTAAATCCGGATACCAATAAGAAAGACGGTAGATGTACTCATTGTGGTTGTTTTATGAATGTAAAAGTACATTATGCAGTTGCTGAATGTCCAATAGGTAAGTGGAAAAAAGATTGTGGATGTCAATGTGATTGTAAAAATGGAGATTGTGATGAATAATTTAACCTTATCAGAATTGAACAATATATATCCTTTAGGTGAAAACAGAACCGGTAAACCTATATTTATAGATTTTTATGCAAACTGGTGAGGACCTTGTAAAATGTTTGAGCAGGTGCTCAATAGTGTAACGCCGAGATATCAAGACAAAATACAGATGTATAAAGTTGATATAGATAAAGAACCTCAATTAGCACAACAATTTGGTGTTAAAGGTATACCATTTACAGTGATGGTTTCTTCTGGTGGCGAAAAACAATCACAAGCTGGTTCAATGTCACCCGACCAATTAAAATATTTTTTTGAAGGCTTGATACAAAAAAAATAAAAAAAAACGTTGACTTATATACAGTTTTATATATATATTATAGAGATAGATTAAATAGGTTATATGGTTATATGATTTAACCATAAACAATAAACGATAAAAGATAAAACACAGGAGAAAAAAAGCATGGATATAAATGCAATTAAATCTCGCCTAAATACATTACAGGCGACATCATCAACAAAAGATAACTTTTGGAAACCTCAACCCGGTAAATCATTAATTAGGATTGTACCTTATTTACATAATAAGTCAAATCCATTTATTGAATTATTCTTTCATTATAATTTAGGTGATAATAAAACATATTTATCACCTGCATCATTTGGAAGACCAGATCCAGTAGAAGAGTTTGCTAATAAACTTAAATCATCTGGTGACAAAGATGAGTGGATTCAAGGTAAAAGGTTAGAACCAAAAATGAGAACTTTTGCACCTGTTATTGTTCGAGGACAAGAATCAGAGGGTGTAAAATTTTGGGGTTTTGGTAAAACTGTATATCAAGAGTTATTGTCAATCATAGCTGATCCAGATTATGGTGATATAACAGACGCTACTAATGGTAGAGATATTATGGTAGAGAGAGTTACACCCGCTGAAGCTGGAAATCAGTATGGTAAAACTACAATTAGGGTTAAACCTAATCAAACTGCAACATCAGATAATTCAGAAGTGTTGGACAAGGTTTTAAACCAACAATCTAATTTGACAGAGTTGTATACTGAACCAACTTATGATGATCTAAAAGAAGCACTTCAGAACTTTCTAAACCCAAGTGAAGAAGGTACTGAAACAGCTACAACATCAAATGGTGTGGCTGCTTCAACAACTCCAACATCAAATACAACAACCACTACTGCGTCTACTGAAAAGACAACAGAAAAAGTGGAAGATGCATTTGACGAGTTATTCAATAGCTAAATAAACCAAATTGTAATGGGTGGGATGCACATTTCACATATGAAACTTCTCACAATGAATTAAGTATTCATAGCATCACTCTCCCACTCTTACATAACAGGAGAACTTAAATGTCAGAAAAAGATAATTTGGCTGGAGTTATAGCCGATGAACTAAATAAACAATTCAAACATCAAAAGGTTGCTTACTTTCTTGAAGAAGGTGGTAATCCTACAGATGTAACGGGTTGGATTTCAACTGGTTCAACTATGTTAGATTTAGCAATTGCTAATAGACCAAATGGTGGAGTTGCCGTAGGTAAAATCACCGAATTAAATGGTTTAGA
>MDTC01054845.1_pt1 | contig 16346 bp, 12 predicted proteins | sample 811181 | NCBI WGS metagenome assembly MDTC01 (sample SAMN05326644, study PRJNA326480) | marine metagenome | isolation source: seawater | place: Pacific Ocean: North | collected 2011
AGTAGTGTCAGGTTTCCCTGTGCAGTGTCGTAGGCAAACACGCTTACCGATAAAGCGAGCTCATTCAACACGTAGGCAAACTTGGCGTCCGGTGAGAATTTCATGTGACGTGGTCCTCCGCCTGCAGGTACTTTGGCAAAGCCATGCCGCGTCACACCGCTTTTGTCGTCATTCACTTTGTAAATGACGATACCGTCCATACCCAGGTCTGGCACAAAGGCGAAGTTTCCTGCAGGATCGTAGCCACAGTAGTGTGGGTGCGGTTTGTCTTGTCGCTTGCCCACCACTCCGGAGCCACCTTCATGCTCGATGAGCTGGCTTCGTGCTTCGACTTTACCATCACCTGCCAAGGGAAACACAGCGACGGAGTTGCCGCCATACTGTGCAGTCATAAGGAATTTGCCTGAGGGATGGACGCCGACGTGCGCGCCACCACCGTCGCCAATGGGTTCACCATTGAGGAATGTTAAGGAATCTCCATCAATGGCATACGCAGCAACACCAGATTCGCCTTCAGGCAAGCGACAAACGGCATAGACCATGCTGCCATCAGGATGTGCATCAAGAAAGCCAGGCGATTTTATCTCAGCGGCAACAGTGGGTTTGGAGAGTTTGCCATTTTTGGTGCTGAGCGTGGCGTGGTAAATGCCTTTGCTCGCACTGGATCCAGTTCCGAACCAGACGGGTAGAGTGTCAGCGTGAACGGCAATATTAGATAAGGCTGCGGTCGCTACGGCAAGAACAAGTGGAAATCGATTCATGCCGCCTTGCTAAGCAATTCTTCGGGGGCTGACGAGGCAAACTTGTTTATTGGGTAAGTTCAAGGACGTTCAATGCCAGCGTGATCGCAAATGCTGGCATTGAGTGGCAGGCGTTTCTTCCCATGCCCAAGTCCCCAAGAATCGCTAAAGAGGACCTCATTGGTTTCCGCATTGTAACCGATGATCAGGCGCATGTGTCCTCCTTTCGCTTGCGGGCTTTCTTTCTCAGGAAACACACCCAACTGCATGCTCCACAACAGAGGTGTGCCTTGCTTGATGGCTTGCTGAATGTCCTTCTCAAAGCATTTGTAACTGGCAGCACTGGTTGGTGATTTCAGAATGAGGTTAGGATTGGCTTTGAAGAAGAAATCGGCGCCGTAGCCTGATAAAGGTGCTTTGGAGCGTCTTGCAACGCGGTTGTAGCGATGGACCAATTGTTTCAAGGAACGGCTGCCAAACAACGAGTAATGCTCGCGCACGCGGACCTTGAATGCTTGGCTCGTGCCACGCAGCATACCGTTCATGGCGCAGATGGAAGTGCCGCGCTTGCGATGACTTGCCGCCAATTGCGCTAGCTCAGTATTGACTGACGTTAATGCCATAGTAGCGTAGAATACGCTCGGCTGTGGCTACCACGCTGTAACCTTTGTCACCATGATCGACCATTGGCACACATGGAATCCAGACATCGCCGTTTAATCTTTCTGCACTTGTTGCTTGAGCCAAGTTGCGCTGCGTTCAATGGGCGCTCGTTCTCGCTTGGTTAGGATCTCAATGCGAATGAATTTACCTTGAAAGGGGTGATCTCGCAATTTATGAGCACGCTGGGAATGATGGCCCAGGTGAAAGTGGCTTGTCGTGGTTTCCCAGCCAAGCCGCTGTGCTTTGGTAACGTTTGCCGTTGTTTTGACTCTAATTGGATCTTGTCCGGTATGCTTGGTCAGCCAAATTTCAGCTTGTTTCACGCGTGTTAGGAAGTGTTGCCGGTTCAGGGCAGGATCATCCCTACGGGCAAACAAACTGAGCGCCAGGCTCGACAGGTTGCCGTCTTTGAATCGTACAGTCACCTCACCGACTTCCATCTTGCCGAGACTGACAAAGTTCTTGTAAGGTATTTGCGCTGTCTGACGTTGCTGTGAAAGCCATCTGAAAGGCTTCGGCAATTGCCCTGATTTAGTATCCCACAAGTCTGGCCCATCAAGCCAGGCTGCCACGTCAAAGGGCTCCTGCGATTCTAGAGAAAGCATCAAATCCACGGAAATCCTGAGCACACGCATCATGGAAGTTGCCGGATACGAAAGTAACGAGTCTGCAAGTCATCGCGCGCAGCCTCTACATGGAGCGTCGTTTCTTCTGAATCAGCATTCACGGCGTCTCCATGCGAATCCCATAGGTTGAGAGTTGCCGTACGTTCCAATTGATACGATGCGTCTTTCTCGGAACGCCAGGTCAAAGTCAATGCGCCAGTATTCAGATCCAAGTCGTGAGCAATGAGCTCAAGCAAAGTGTTGTGCTCTGCCTGTCTGCCTGGAGTCGGCGCTTCTGCCAGCCATTGGCCATCTATCCAGTGCAAGGATTCTCCAGTGCCGTCGGCATGATCATCTTCATAGCGGAGATCGATTACGCCAACACCGGCACCCAAAGTCAGCTTTAGGCGTTCACCGGTATTACTCAATCGATCATTGCCCCAGGTGGCTGCGACCATCAGATCGGCGCCATGACGCAAGGCAAAGGCGTCGGCATTACGGGCCAACAAGATGCGTTCGCCAGCAGGCACAATGATGCCAGTAAGGGACATGTTGATACCCTTTGTAAAACGAAAAGAACTCAGATCCATATCATCACTACCATTGTTTAAAATCTCCACGAATTCGAAGTCGGATTCCTCGAAACCCGCTGCCAACTCGGCAGCGCTGGGCTTGCTCGGGTGATACATGATCTCGCTTAGCTCCAGTGCTGCAAACTCGGATAGATTCGCCGTGGGTTGAAACTCGATAGGATCTGACCAATGGCTCCACACGCCGGATTTTGCCGAATGCCGTACCCGAACTCGATATGTTCGGCCAAGGCGTAGGGCATGGTTAGGAAGGGTGATCCCTGGCGAGAATTCCGTTATTAGATCGCTTTCCCAAACTGAATCAATCTCATAGATTCGAGGTTCGCCAGTAGTGTATCCGGTAATACTTGGATTATACACCTCGGCAGCGCGCCATTGCATGGCTGCAAACTGAATTGGCTTGAACAACTGGCCAGCGGCTCTGAACTCACTGCTGGCGAAGTGGAGGTCTTCGATGGGATGGCCTTCTTGCCCAACATAGGTGATGACTGGGGTCCGAGGAACGGTGCTGTTGTCATTGATCAATTCGCGCAATTGCTGCCCACCAAATCCAGGCGGCACCGTGAAGTGTTTCACCCACTGCACCATGCCAGGGAAATCCGGCGACAATAAGGTGCGCACTTTACCAGAAAATCGCGTGTATTTGAATGGGTTCACATAGAAACTACCTGTGCGTGTGCTAGGACCTTCGACAGCACGTGATCGCGGGTGACGGTCCCAACGAGCCTGATCAATCGCCCACCAGCCACTGCCAGATGGCGCGGCGCTCACCCGAGACCGGTCTGAGATGGGTTCCACAGCTGGGGCGAAAAGCGAGGCGGCATGGACAAATTGATTAGGTTCTGGCACTTCAAGAATCTCTTTCGCACCACTGAAGGTCTGCGGCATCACACCAGTCACATAGACCGTCGACCCCACTTCAAAGCCATGTGGCTCCGCCGTCGCGACGGTGACACGACTGGTCTTGCGGGAGACTTCGGTGATCTGTAATGCAGGCTCATCTGATGCGCGCGACCCTACCATTACGGCAAACTCGTCAATGAGATGCCAAAGTTGATCGTCATTGAGAAACAAGTCCTGCAATTCGCGGGCACGATTCTGAAATTCCAACTGCAACTCAGGATGTTCCAGGCATTTACGGAATTGTTCGAAAGGCACTTTCGTTTGCACTGCATCGGGGCCCCAGCGGTCGAACTCCTCATAGAGAAGATCGACATCCCAAGGGTGAATCGACCATTGGTTCGTTTCGGGATTGTGATAGTAGTGCGAGTTCTCTTGGTCTCGTTGGTCGGAATGATTGATTACTTCCCAAATCGCTCGATACGAGTAGTACCAATCGAGGTTCACATTCTCCCGCCACCATTCGACTGGTTGGGTAGGCGTCCTGTTGTAGCCTAATCGACTGATAAAGGCATTAAGGTCGGACCGATCGGTGACTTGGCCGCGTCCTTCGTTGAGGTAGTTTGAATTGGCAAAGTGCATGTTGTAAACGTTGCCATCTGGTAGATCGCGAGCACGCAGTGCCCGACCATCAAATTGTTCGATCGCCAGGTAGAGACCCCAGAGATCGCCTTCGTATTGGTCATTGGGATTTGATTCCATGGCATCATCAATGATTCGCAGTTGCAGATAGTTGGTGTTAACTGCCGGTACTCCGGCCATCTGCCACATGCGGAATGCTAGTGCTTCGTCGAGTCCTGCCATGCCACGGTTTGCTGGGTTCCAAGGCGAGGCTAGAGCGCTGATATTGAGCGTCCTCACAGGTTCCTTATACTTACGGCCAAAGTCGTCGCATCCTTGAAATAGATTACCGCGATTGAAGCGCCATTTCCACTTGTTCTTGCCCGTATTGTAGGTCGATCCATGGCCTCGAATTCGGTAGCGCATATGATCGTAGACCACGCCATCCACTACTAAGGTGCCGAGAAAACGGTAGTTCTTGTTGTTGTTGGATGTATTGTATTGACTGGCCAGAACGTCCGACTCGTGCGAGATCAAGTGATAGATAGGCAGTGACTTAAGGACGTCTGGTCCGTAGGTCACGGCCTCGGTTTCGCCAGGAATGGCGGCTCCTGTCCAGACTGGCAAATCACCATAACAGAAGTAAGCGAAGTTCGGCGTTGGGTCGTCTGCAAAGGGCGCACGCACTGCATTGCCAAGCGCGTCTTCGATTTCGATACGGTAGCGGATCAAATGCCGATGCTGCTGCACCGAGGCGGGAATTTCCGCCAAGTAAACAGTGTTATTCACTTGGGCAGTCATGGCAACAGATTCCCAGAGGGCCTCGTAAGTTTCATCCTCAACTGATAGATAATTACCAGGCGTGACACTTTGATAGAGCAACTCTACTCGAGCTACGCCATCTGGATCGGTTACTTTGGCTGAGATGGTCACCACCTCACCCACGCCTGGGGCCTTTGGAGAGTGACTGACTTGACGAATGTTAGGAGGTGTTCTTTCGGAAAGAACACTGTTCGCCTTACCGGGAGTCGGTTTTTCCGAAGCCGGGCGCCAGCTGCTGCCCAGATCGTTGTCCAAGCTAGGATGAATCAATTCCATTGAGAGGCCAGTCTCGTCATTGGGTGCCACTGGCCACGGAAACCCGACACGGTAATCGACGACATCAATAGTGGTTCCTTTGGCATCGACCAAGCGCACGGTATCGCCTTGGTTGGAGAGCGTGCCGCGCTGCCATTGATCGAAGGATCTGATGCCACCGACGAAGATCGAACCGAATTTGCGATTGTACTCATCGACATTCTCAGTCAGCACCAAATAGCCTTGAGGTTGGATCACAGTGCCTTCTGGAAAGGTGTAGCGGACACCACGGTCCAGTTGCCAAGCACTCAGATCCGCGATTGCATTGCCCGCGTTGAACAGCTCAAGGAATTCAACGCGCTCATGCTTGGGCTCTGGGTCGTAGTGGATCTCGTTGATCACCACCTGACTGTAGGCTGAGCAACCTGCTAGGATCCAAAGTAGCGTCAAGAATGCATTCATACTTAGACGGTATCAAGCGGCGAGCGTTTCGGCAAGATTGGCGATGAGCATCGAACTGTCGACTCACCTGAAACGGAGGTAAGTGATACTTATACTCTCCCGTTGTGATACTTGTTCTCCTAGGTGGCATAGATCTCGTACCCAAAGAGCGAGATCAGGGCGATATTCGTGTATGTTAGAGCCTGGCTCGCCATAGGATAGTCGATGCTACCTACGATACCACGAATGCCAATGGAAAGACCGATGACGGACACGATCAGGCAAACACCATACAATAGGAAGCATGTTTCGAAGTCTTAGGATAGGGTAGACAGGCCAAGGCATAAACAGTCCTTATGCGATCAGCAAATAGCTTGCGAGAGCCGCACAACGATCATTTCTAGTATCAGCTTGTGTCGGGAGAATCCAGCGTAGAAAGTGCATCCTAGCAAACTCGCTGGTAGAAGTTGGTTCTCCGCCTTGGTGTCCTTCGATAAAGGTTGAAAAGACGCCTTTGTTTGCCTAGTCCAGTCTAACATTGATGTCTTTCTCTAGGTAGGCCCAGAGAGACTCGATGCTTTGTTGGGCCTTCACTTTCAGCGCGTCGACTTCGTCTTGGGTGAAGCCGGTGTCAGGTGCTGGGTTCTGGCTAAAAAGATAGTATTTGATCTTGGGTTCCGTGCCTGAGGGGCGTACGGCGAAGCTGCGGCCATCAGCCAAATCGACGATGATCATCTTCTCTTTGGGAATGGCATCGCCTTCTTCGTCGGTGAAGTCGTCTTCGGCGAAGTTGCGCATGCTGGTGACGGTGGAGCCATCGACTTCTTTCGGCGGGTCCTGAGTGTAGGAGTTGGCGAGCTTCTGAATCATGCCAGCACCTTCAGCGCCCTCCATGACCACAGATTCCAGGGCTTCTTGGTAGTAGCCGAATTCGCAATATACTTCGTTCATCAGATCAGGAATGGTGAGCCCGCGGGCGACGGCGAAGGCCGCCAATTCGCAGAACATCACCACGGCGGCATTGCCATCTTTGTCGCGGATGAAATCACCACCCAGGTAGCCGTAGCTTTCTTCGCCTCCGAAGACGAAGTATTTGGAGTGTGCTAGACGCAGGTCGCGACTTTCGTCTTCGGTGAGATCACCGTAAGACTTGCCTTCTGGTAGTGGCACCGCTTTCTCGTATTTGGTGAGCTTCTCGCCGATGTATTTGAAGCCCGTAAGTGTATTGACGCAACTGATGCCTAACTTGGCGGCAATTTGGGCCTGCAGGTTGGTCGTGACCAGCGTCTTGACCAAGGTGGCATTGGCTTTGTTGGCATCGGTAAGGATGCCCATATTCAACATCATCTTAGTACGGTAAGTGGCAAGTAGGGAACCGATCTGGTTACCGTTGAGCAAAACCATCTCGCCGGCACTATTGCGCACGACAACGCCCATGCGATCACAGTCTGGGTCGGTACCGATAACGATGTCAGCCTGCTCTTTCTCGGCGAGATCGATGCCCATTTGCAGCGCCGAGCTGTTCTCTGGATTAGGCGATTTGACCGTTGGGAAGTCGCCGTCCTGTGTGTCTTGCTCAGGTACGGTGATGTAGTTGAAGCCCAAACGTTTTAGCATTTGTGTGATGATGATGCCACCTGTGCCATGCAAGTTGGTGAACACTACTTTCAAGTCCTTGGCCCTCTCCAACAGCTCGGGCTGTAGCATCAAGGTCTCCAGGCGCTTCATGTAGAGTTCGTCCAGGTCTTTGCCAAGGATGGTTAGAGTTCCGCGTTGATCTTCTGGCAAAACCTCGTAGCTGGCGCTGGTGATGGCGTTGACCTCACTGATGATACCGCTAGCGTGTGGTTGGACAATCTGGCAACCATCGTCAAAGTAGGCTTTGTAACCGTTGTCATGCGACGGGTTGTGGCTGGCGGTCAACATGATGCCTGACGTGCAGCAATGGAGTCGGACTGCGAATGAAACTTCGGGAGTCGAGCGGCAAGACTCTGTCAAGTATACATCGACACCGTGATCCTGACATACTTTTGCGCAGTACTCGGCGAACTCCCGTGAGAAATGCCGCGTGTCGTGAGAGATGGCCATTGCAGGACGACGCTCGGGGTCGTGCTCCGCGATCCATTGTTTGGTGTAACGCACCAAACCTTGCGTGGCGCGACTGACATTGAACAAGTTCATGCCATTGGTGCCGACACACGGATGCTCTGGTCGCTCACCTTCAGCAGCAGAACCACGTTCTGCCTTGGTCACGATCCGCCCTACGGTGCGACCGCGAAGACCTCCTGTGCCAAAGGCCAAGGTCTTGAAGAATCGGTCATTCAGTTCATCCCAAGCACTGGCGGCGACTAGCTCTTCGACGGCAGCGCGATCCACTGGATCTTCGCTTGAAGCGAGAAATGAAGTGATGTTGGCGCCGCTAATTTCTAGCATTTTTGCACCAATAACAGCTTCCGTAATTTTCGTATCCACGGCGCAGCGTATCTCGAAATCGAGATACTGTCACTTGGCAAGTTATACAGAAAGGTAGAAAATCTGTTTGGTTAGCGTCTACCGCGCAAGAAATCAAAGCTCCCACGTCGCTCGGGCTCGGCGGTGATCTTGGTCACGGAATCTCCGGATAGGCCACTGGTTTCGAGCCATGCGCCTGCGGCTTCCGCGTCCTTGCGATACCATGTACGAGCTGCATCTTCGATGGCATCGATACGAATTTCTTCATTCTGAATGGTGGTGGCCCAAGTCAAAGCCGCCTCGGGATCTTCGCCAGCCAACTTATCGGTGAAGCCGCTGATCGCGTTGTCCTTGGCTGGCGAGGCATCCATTTCAGTCAAATACTCACTGGCAGTGGTAGGATCGCTTTCAGCCCATTCTTTGAACGACGCTTCCACGGCATCACCCTGCACATCGCCGTCGAGGGTTACAGACCACTCGAAGGCTGCCTTCGGATCGATCTCCGCCCATTCGTCGGCCACTTCTTCAATCGCTTTGCGTGCGTGGGGCTCGCCGGCTTGGCCCTCGATCCACTCGGCTGCCTTGGATGGGTCTTTTTGGGTATATTGATTGGCGAGATCGAGGAAGGCTTCCTCTTTCAAGCTGGGATCCGTTAGGTTGGTGGCCCACTTGGTGGCTTCGTCGATGCCCTCTTTCATCTTCTCAGTGGCAATCGTGTCGAGGTAGCGGCCTTTGGCTTCCTCATTGCCTTCCATTTTTTCAAGATACTCTGTGGCAGCATCAGGATCTGTTCGTGCCAAGCCATTGATCAAGCCCCCTTCATACATCATCTTGGTCATCCCTGTGTCTTCCTGCGAAGCGACCCAAGCCATGGCATCATCGGGATTCTCCATCGCCCATCCAGACAAAGCAGTCGCCACGCCCATGCCCGCCATGCGTCCTTGACCGTTCTCTTTTGCGTTGAGCACGGCAGCTTCGCCATCGATGCGACCCCAGGCGCTGTTGAACAACGCGGTCATGTAAAACGAAGCTGGATTGCGTCGGCCCATGTCAGAGATCGCTGCCAAGGCCTCCTTGGCATTGTCTTTGGAAAGACTCTCCAACAATTCTGCGACCATGCGATTTTGTTTTACTGGATCGCTTTCTTTCATCACTTCCTCCATGGCCTTGGCCATGCCGCTGGCGTCCAAGATGCCTCCCTTGAGGTGACGCTTCATGAAGTTCTCGGTCTCGACCGCAATCTGCGAAGGATCAGGAGCCAGCGCGTCTTGGCTGTTGGTAGCGGTCTTTGGTTTGATCAACGATCCCGACCCGACATTGGTCAGAGGGCTTTGATCTATCACTGGCGCTGCAGGTTTTATGATCCAGCCAGCAGCGAAGGCCGCGCCAGCGGTGAGCAGGAGTCCAAGGGAATAGCCGGTGTTGTTCATGGGAAGATTAGGTTTATTCGCGCAGCGTTTAATCTACGGCGCACCTGTTGTAAGACAACCCCTAAGGCTTATGTGTTACGCGAAATTACTCAGGTCAAAGAATTTTTTTTAGTGCTTCTCTTCCCCTCACTTTGGTCTTTGGGTCATCGAACTCTATACTTGTCATTGTCAAACCATGCTGAATGTAGCGCAGAGCTTCTATCTTGCGGTCCATGGCTGCGTATGTACGGCCAAGTTCGACGAAGTGAATCAACCGCTTGGGATTGAGCTTCTTGGCGTTCTCCAAGCATTGCGCCGATTCGCGGTAAGAGGCTGGTGGCATGCTGCCGTATACAACTTTGACGATGGAGCGGGTGAATCCCCCGACACCGGCCAAAGACTGGTGCCACCTGCCCAAGAGATGCCAAGCATAGTCGTTGTCGGGATCGAGTTGGATGGCGCGTTCAGCCGCTTGCTTGATCTTGGAAGACGCGAAGATCTTGTCCCTCACTCCTAGCAGTGGCGTTAGTTTTCCATAGCAGATAGCCAAGGATAAATGCGTGTTGGCTCTGGAGGGGGCAAGCCTTGCCGCGCGCTTCGAATAAGCTAAGGCGGTGCGTGCAGATTTCTCTTTCGCAGAATTGGACGGCAGGCTGTCCATTTGATAAACATACTGTCGTGCGATCTTGATCAATAGCTCAGGATCGTCAGGAGTGAGTTTCTCCGCTGGCAAGTATTGCGCCAGTGCCTGCGCAGGCTGGAATCTCTGATCAAAGGCATCACCCTTGAGAATAAATGCTGAGGCTTTGTCATCGCCTATTATCATACCAAGCGTTACGAGTGCCAAGGCGACGTGGAGTAGGATTGGTTTTATAACGAAGGCGTGGGTAGCTTGCGGCTGGCCTGTCGTGCCATCTTCACAATCAGCGGTTTGCTAGTGCAATGAATCAAGGCAATAAGGACTGGTGCAGCGAGGCACCAAACCGCCACTCCCTGCAGGGCGGTCATGCCGTATTTAAGAAAGAAAGCTCTTGGGGCTTCCGAGAATTCACTGACCATCGTTGGGATCGACAAAGACACTGGTGGCACTTGAAACAGCCACTCACCCAAGCGATAAAAACCAAGGATCAAGGCCCATTGTAAGGGCACGGCCAAAGTTTTGAATGCCTGAAGGATGGGTTGGTTGAGTTTGAGTGGAATGCCTACGAGTATCGTTAGTAGCGTGGTAGCGCCGATAATAGGGAAGATGCCCAGCGTGAATCCGAAAGCAGTCGCTTGCGCAGCTTTGTGAGGGCTGATGCCCTGAGTGATCTGGCGTGCAATGGGACGGACCATCCACCGCCGAACCATTCCCCCTGGGGATCTTGCAGCCCCAGTGTCTTTGAAGTTTATTGCGTGATCATCCACCGATGAAGTTACGCCGGTGAAGCCACTTTGGATCTGGAGAATCACGCCAAGCTCCCGTTTGGCGCCGAGATCGGTGCCCACAAGTCCTGGTTTTCTTTACATTTTCTGGTAGTACGGATGCTAACGTTTGTGGCCTTGAAATCAGCAGCGCCCCATTGACGGTTACCAAGAGACGACTTCATAAAACAGGGCATCCGTCTTCGCTTGCTCCGCCTAACGTAGAAGCTGTGCTCGGAAGTGGCGATACCCACAATCGATGTATACGATAGCGAGCATCGTCGACAGCTGACCTGTAACATCACGCATAATGTCGTCGAAAACTGAGATTCACTGACCTGAAGGCCCAATTGAATCACTCCCATTGTGACGAGAATGCTTCTCTTGCAGCGCTGCCTCGCGTATCTCCTACGCTCTCTCACGCTTGATGAGTTCCTTGTTCTTAGCTCCCACCCGGACATTGATGAGGTCGGGTAAGCATCCTTCAAGGTACCGATGATGGCGCTGACTGCTCCGGTAAGAGCCTTGGCACCACTGAGTTTGACCAACGTTGTTTCTTGCGGCATGTCATCAATTGGTGTCAATGATTGTTCGCATTTCACGAAAGACGATCGTTTGAATTGGAAGCAAGCCACTTCGTGCGGGTAGGGCAATGTCAGGGTGATGTGGCGATGGTCGCGCAATCGAGTTTTCGAAAGATCCAGTTCTACATGCACCGCTGTGGAGGGATAGAAAACACAACCAAGTGAGATGGTTTGTGTCGGCAGGTGTTTCTGAAGTTGGTTGGTGGCTTGCACGGAAACGCAAGCCCAACCAAGCTGTCTTCTGCCAAGTGCGAGGCTTTAGTCACTTGGATTGAGCGGATCGAACACCATGTTAAATGACTCTGTCAGAGTTGCTAAATCATTGAAAGAAATCTCGGGCGTGCCTTGTAGTTGACTGGAAATTTCGTAGCTATTCACTGCCGCATCGACCACATCCTTAAGCGCTTCCAAGGTTTAGTCCTGGGTATCGATCTTGATCGACGTCAGCAGGCCTCGTTGGTTCACTTTGAACTCGTGAATGGTGTCTGAACAGAACGGATTGGCCTGATACTGCAAAAAGTAACGATGCGTGGGATCGGCTTCCAGGCGTCTGAGCACGGTGATCACATAGTCAACCCCATTGATTTTGCCTTCGAGCTTAAGCCGTGTACGCGGCAGAAATTAGAAGTGCCCGACACGCCCTTTTGAAGCGAACACGGCTGAGATCCAATCTGCTGGACTTCAAAGGCTTGCAACTCAGCGATCCAGCGAGGCATGCAAATGCAAGCAGTGCTAGAGTGGAGGAGTGAATTTTGGACATCCTAATCATCTGCATATCAAAAAGATTGCTTTCACACTAACTATAGCTTGCATCAGATTCCTGATGCGCGCCCTTTTCACCGCCGCCATTCGTAGCTATAACGACCTTTCTATGAAACCCATTGTTCAGATTTCGCTTGACCTCACCAATATCGCCGAAGCGCTGGAGACCGCTGAAATGGCATTGCGCGCAGGTGTGGATTGGCTGGAAGCGGGGACACCACTACTATTGGCCGAGGGTTTGCGTGGTGTGAAAGCGTTGCGTGAGCGTTTCCCGGACACGCCGATTGTCGCGGATCTAAAGACGATGGATGGTGGCTATTTGGAGGCGGAAATGATGGCCAAAGCGGGAGCCACCCAAGTGGTGGTTATGGCGCGTGCCCATGAAGAGACCATCAAATGTGTGGTGCAAGCAGGCAAAGATTTCGGTGCCGAGGTGATGGGCGACAATTTGGCCTGCCCTAATATGGCCGATGGCGCGAAGTGGCTCGAGAACCTCGGCTGCGACTATATAGTGCATCATATTGGTTATGATGAACGACGCGGTATTGCTGCGCGTGGCGAACGCATGCCAAGTCCCATGGATGATCTTAAAGCGGTAGTCGATGCTGTGTCGATTCCCGTGCAAGCCGTGGGCGGCCTAACTATTGAACAAGCTGTGCAATGCCCTGAATATGGTGCGCCGCTGGTAGTGCTAGGGGCACCGCTCACCATCGATGCCGATTCATTTAAAACGGCAGATGGCGATCTGGAGAGTTCTTTGCGTTTGATCTGTGACAAAGTGCATGCTGACCAAGCCTAACCGATCGAGATGAGTAGTTCACCAGCCGTCGTTAATTTTGCTGAAGCGCCACACAGTGTCGAACTGCGTGACTTGGAACTTCCAGAGATCGGAGCCGAGGATGTCTTGTTAGCCGTTGAGGCTGTGGGTGTCTGTGGTAGTGACTTGCATCAATGGACCTCGCAGCATAGTTGGCCGGTCAATTACCCTGTAGTGCTGGGCCATGAATTTGGTGGCATCATTACAGCAGTAGGTGACCGGGTGGAGAATTGGAATACTGGGGATCGCGTGGTGAGCGAAACTGCGGCGGTCATCGATTCCGACAACCCAATGACCCGAAGGGGACTCTACAATTTGGACACCACGCGTAAAGGCTTCGGTTATGGCGTGAATGGTGCCATGACGCGTCATGTGCGCGTCCCAGCCCGTTGTTTACACGCTGTACCTGAAGGTTTGGCCTTCGAAAAGGCTGCGCTGACGGAGCCTTGTTGCGTGGCCTATAATGCTACGATCAAGAACACGCGCATCGAACCTGGCGATCGTGTCCTTGTGATCGGGCCAGGCACCATTGGCATCTTATGCGCGGCCATGGCCAAGCAAGCGGGCGCTGAGGTCGCCATCACTGGACTAGCACAAGACAAAACTAGGCTCGCTGTGGCGCGGCAGTATGGCTGTGAGACCATCGTCGGCGATGCTGCCGAATGGGCATGTTCTCGCGATGGTTTGGGTGCGGACGTGATCATCGACGCAGCCGGTGTGTCGGCGACCTTGAAATCGGCTTTGGACTTGGTGAGGCCGGCTGGCTGGATCACCAAAGTAGGTTGGGGACCTAAGCCGCTGGACTTTTCCATCGATTCTTTGGTGCAGAAAAATGTCACTCTGCAAGGAAGCTTCAGTCATTACTGGCCAATTTGGGAGCGAGTACTGGCACTGTTGGCCTCAGGGCAACTCGACGTGACGCCGATTATTGGTGGTCAGTGGGGATTGGGCGACTGGGAAACAGCCTTTCGAAAGATGCATCATGGCGAGGTGGTGAAGTCTGTGCTCCTTCCTAACCTATCGTCATGAAGATGCTGGAAGATAAACGGGTCATTGTCACCGGCAGCACGATGGGCATTGGCAAGGCCATTGCGGAACGTGCGGTGAAGGAAGGGGCGCGCGTATTGGTGCATGGCCTTGAGCGAGGGCAGGGCGAAGCGCTCGTGGATCAACTGGGCGGAAATAAGGCTACGCTGCATGTGGATGACCTTAGTGACCCTGCTGCAGCTGATCGGGTCATCCAAGCAGCGCTGAAGGCTTTTGGTGGAATCGATGCGTTGATCAACAATGCGGGCATGGTGGTGACCGGACGTTTGGAAACGGCCGATGCCGCCAGCTTTGATCAAGTGATGGCGGTTAATGCTAGGGCGCCCTTGTTATTGACCAAAGCAGTTTATGCGTATCTGAAAACGAGCAAGGGCTGCGTTCTCAACATCGGCTCCGTCAACGCGCATTGCGGCGAGGAGAATCTCTTACCGTACAGCATGTCAAAAGGCGCGCTGATGACGATGACCCGAAATCTGGGCGACACGCTGTTCCGCGAAGGCGGTGTACGGATCAATCAGATCAACCCAGGCTGGATCCTCACAGAAAATGAAATTTCCCGTAAACGCGAGCAAGGTATGGACGATGATTGGCCGAGCAAATTGTCGGATCAATTTGCCCCTGCGGGTCGCATCATTGCCCCCGAGGAGATTGCTGCGGCAGCAGTGTTTTGGATCAGTGATCAGGTTGGCCCGGTGACGGGAACGGTCTTCGAGATGGAGCAGTACCCAATGATTGGTCGCAATCCCGCCAAGCTGTAGTTTGGTTGCGGGCTAGCATCATGCGCATCGATATCGTTACCATATTTCCCAATATTTGCCGTGCACCGCTCAGTCAGAGCATGATGAAGCGCGCTCAAGAGCAGGGCCATCTTGAGCTGCATGTGCACGACCTACGCGACTACACCACAGACAAGCATCGCAAAGTCGATGACGAACCTTACGGCGGTGGACAGGGCATGGTGATGAAGCCCGAGCCGTTCTTCGCTGTGGTGGAAGCGCTGCGCGCCGAGACTACCGGTGCTAGCAAAGTTCTATTGATGACGCCACAAGGTACACGCCTTGATCAGAGGTATGTGGAACGCCTTGCCGCCGATGCGCCGGATCAGTGCATCATCCTGTGCGGCCACTACGAGGGTGTAGATCATCGAGTGGTGGAAACGTTAGTAGACGAGGAGGTTTCGATAGGCGATTACGTGCTCACCAATGGCGCCATCGCTGCGGCTGTGCTGGTGGACGCTGTGGTTCGACTCATTCCGGGTGTGCTCGGTGATGAACGATCAGCGTGGCAAGAGAGCTTTTCGCAGAACCTGCTGGAGGCCCCGCAGTACACTCGGCCAGCGACCTTTCGCGGGAATTCGGTGCCCGATGTGCTGCGCTCTGGGCATCATGCGGCCATTGAACAGTGGCGTGATGAGCTGAGCCGAAAGCGCACTGAGCAGAATCGGCCTGATTTGTTAGACTTGCCCAAGCCAACACCTTGAGCTTGGGTATCCCTTGTCGATGGATTACCTGGAAAAAGCCAAGCGCGTCATCGCGCTGGAGATTGATGAACTGCAGCAGTTGTCGGATCGCATTGATGCGCCATTCTGTAAGGCCGTCGAGGCGTTGAAAGCAGCCATTGATCAGAATCGCAAGATTGTCGTGGTGGGGGTTGGCAAATCAGGCAACATCGGGCACAAAATTGCAGCGACGCTCAACAGTACGGGGGCAACCGCAGTGGTATTGAACTCGCAGAATGCGCTGCATGGAGATCTGGGATTGGTACAAGGGGGGGACGCCGTATTAGCGATGAGTCAGAGTGGCGAGACCACGGAATTGCTCGATCTCTTGCCTAATTTGTGCCGACTCGATGTGAAGATTATTGGCATGACGGGGCGGCACGATTCTAGTTTGGCAAAACATAGTGATATCGTCATGGACACAAGTGTTAGTAGGGAGGCGTGTCCTTTGAATCTTGCGCCCACATCTAGCAGTACGGTGATGTTAGTGCTCGGTGATGCTCTGGCAATGGTTTTGTTAGAAGCGCGTGGCTTCCGTAGCGACGACTTCGCACGATTGCATCCCAGTGGTCATCTGGGCCGAATCCTACTGACGCGGGTGTCCGATGTCATGCGTGGTAAAGATCAATTGGCGCTTATTCATACCGAAACCACCGTAGAAGTGGCGCTGAAGTCCATGACCAAGCAACGTGCGGGTGCGGCAGTGGTGATTGATGTGGAAGGCGCCTTGCTAGGCATTTTTACGCATGGCGATTTCGTTCGGGCTTTTCAAGCAAATCGTGACATCCGTGATCAAG
>MDTC01077165.1_pt1 | contig 16344 bp, 18 predicted proteins | sample 811181 | NCBI WGS metagenome assembly MDTC01 (sample SAMN05326644, study PRJNA326480) | marine metagenome | isolation source: seawater | place: Pacific Ocean: North | collected 2011
CTCGTTTTTTTGCATATAAACTAAAATGGAATTTCGTCATCCATATCGTTTGAAGCTTGAGAAATATCTTCAGGGACATTTCCAGTAGTTTGATTATTGTCATTTTGAATTCCTGGAGAATTTCCGCCTCCACCAAGCATTGTTAATGATGAATTATACCCTTGTATTAAAATTTCAGTGGAATATTTGTCTTGTCCTGACTGCTCGTCTTTCCATTTTCTTGTTGATAATTGACCTTCTACATAAATTTGAGCACCTTTTTTTAGGTATTGTTGAACTACATTAACTAAACCTTCGTTAAATACAACTATACGGTGCCACTCTGTTTTTTCTTTTTTTTCTCCTGTATTTTTATCTTTCCAAGATTGGCTAGTAGCTAAGCTTAGCCTTGCTACACTTTTACCATTTACCATTTGTTTTACTTCAGGATCCGCGCCTAAACGACCTATTAATAGTACTTTATTTAAACTTCCAGCCATAATATTTTAAAATTGTTAAATTAATAATTTAGATTTATACCACACTTTAAAATGAATATTAATTTTATTAATTTAAAGCAACAAAAATTATGCTTAAAAAGATAGTTATTAAGGGTGCAAAAGAACATAATTTAAAGAATGTTTCTGTAGAAATACCTAAAGATCAATTTGTTGTAATTACTGGACTTTCAGGCTCAGGAAAATCATCATTGGCTTTTGACACGATTTATGCCGAGGGACAAAGAAGATATGTGGAAAGTTTATCAGCATATGCAAGGCAATTTTTAGATAAAATGAAGAAACCTAAAGTTGATTTAATTGAGGGTTTAAGTCCAGCAATAGCAATTGAACAAAAAAATACATCAAAAAATCCAAGATCTACTGTAGCTACAGTTACTGAAATATATGACTATATGAGAGTTCTTTTTGCAAGGGCTGGAGTACCGTATTCACCTTTTACAGGTCAACCGATAACTTCTCAAACTGTCACTCAAATAGTTGATTTAATTAAAAAATTACCCAAAAAATCTACAATGTATCTTTATGCTCCGGTAGTCAGGGGTCGTAAAGGTGAATACAGGAAAGATATTAATAATTATAAAAAAAGAGGATTTAGAAAAATTAAAATTGATGATCAGTTATACGATATTGAAAAAGTTCCTGAGTTAGATAAGAAAATTAAACATGATATTTCTGTTTTAGTGGATAGGATCGTTTTAAATTCGTCTTTAGGTAATAGATTGGCTGAAAGCATTGAAACAGCGATAAATTTATCTAATGGTTTATTATTTGTTGAATATGAAAATGAAACATTACCAAAAAAATTTAGAAAAGTTGAAAAACTAATTTACTCAACTAAATTTGCATGTCCTGAAAGTGGTTTTACTATAGAGGAAATAGAACCAAGACTTTTTTCTTTTAATAGTCCCTATGGTGCTTGTGCTGAATGTGATGGAATTGGGATCAAATTAAATGTTGACCCTAATTTAGTAGTTCCAGATGATAAAAAAAGCATTGCTGATGGTGCAATTGAACCATGGTCTAAATCTACTACATTATATTATGCTCAAACTTTAGCATCAATTGCTAAACATTACAATTTTTCGTTAAATGAAAAATGGAAAAAACTTCCAAAAAAAATTAAAGATGTAATATTATTTGGATCTGATGAAGAGGAAATTAAATTTAATTATGATGATGGATATGAAAAATATTCTCATAAAAAAACATTTGAAGGTGTGGTTAATAACTTAGAAAGACGATTTCTTGAGTCTGATAGTGAGTGGAAAAGAGAAGCAATTTCCGAATATCAATCGGACTCTGACTGTGAGGGTTGTAATGGAAATAGACTTAAAGAAGAAGCTTTATGTGTTAAAATTGATAATTTGAATATTAGTGATGTTACAAAAAAATCAATATTAGATGCAGCAAAGTGGTTTAAAGAACTAGAAATAAAACTGGATAAAAAACAATTTAAAATTGCAGAACATATTCTAAAAGAAATAAATGAAAGACTTAATTTTTTACTAAATGTTGGGCTAGACTATTTAACATTATCTAGAGAATCTGGTACTCTTTCGGGTGGAGAAGCCCAAAGAATTAGGCTTGCCTCACAAATAGGGTCTGGTCTTACAGGAGTTTTATATGTATTGGATGAACCATCTATAGGTTTACATCAAAAAGATAATGTTAAATTAATTAATGCTTTAAAAAGGCTAAGAGATTTAGGTAACACAGTTATTGTAGTTGAGCATGATACAGAAACAATGGAAAATGCTGATCACATAATTGATCTTGGACCTGAAGCTGGTACTAATGGAGGAGAAGTAATTGCTCAAGGCACATATCAAAATATATTAGAAAATAAAAATAGTATTACTGGCCAATATTTATCTCATAAAAAATTTATAAGTATTCCACACAAAAGAAGATTAGCTAAGAATGGAAGATTTTTAGAAATTAACGGTGCAAGTGGTAATAATTTAAATGACGTCAACTTAAGAATCCCATTAGGAAGCTTCACATGTGTTACTGGAGTTTCAGGCAGTGGTAAATCAACACTTATTTTACAAACATTATACCATGCTCTAAATTTAACTTTAAATAATAAAGCTAGGAAGGTTCCAAAGTCATTTAAAAACTATAAAGGTGTTGAGTTGATAGATAAGATAATTGACATTGATCAATCACCTATTGGCAGAACACCAAGATCAAATCCAGCCACTTATACTGGAGCATTTGGTCCTATAAGAGATTGGTTTACCGCATTACCAGAATCGAAAACTAGAGGCTATAAGCCTGGTAGATTTTCTTTTAACGTTAAAGGTGGTAGATGTGAAGCTTGTGAAGGCGATGGTGTTATAACTTATGAAATGCATTTTTTACCAGATGTATATATTCAATGTGATGAATGCAAAGGAACAAGATATAATAGAGAAACTCTTGAAATAAAATTTAAAGATAAAAGTATAGCAGATGTTTTAAATATGTCGGTTGATGAAGGATGTGAGTATTTTGAGAATATTTCAAATATAAAAACTAAATTACTTACACTTAAAAAAGTAGGATTAGGCTATATAAAAATTGGACAGCAAGCAACAACATTATCAGGTGGTGAAGCACAAAGAATAAAATTAGCTAAGGAATTATCAAAAAGGTCAACTGGAAGAACTATGTATATTTTAGATGAACCAACTACTGGTCTACATCAGCATGATATAAAAAAACTTTTAGAAATATTACATACTTTTGTTGCATTGGGTAATACTGTTGTCGTGATTGAACATAATTTAGATGTTATAAAAACTGCAGACTATATAGTAGATATGGGACCTGAAGGTGGTGTAAAGGGAGGAAATATCATAGCTGAAGGCAAACCTGAGGAAATTGTTAATATAAAAGGTAGTTATACAGGGCAATTTTTAAAAGATATGCTTAAAGAAAAATTTAAAAAAACAGCTTAATTTTAAATTTTTATAGTGTATAGTATTGTATGGGTAATTTACTTTCATCACTTCCAAAAACAATACATGCTTCTTTAGCATTAACATTAATTGTGTTCCTTGGACTATTTTTTGGTAATGGTGGTTTCGATTTTGATAGAATTTTTTGGAGTTGGTTATTTCGTTTTATACACGTAATTGTAGCAATTATGTGGATTGGTTTATTATGGTATTTTAATTTTGTTCAAATACCAAACATGGGTAAAATACCTGATGAACAAAAACCTGCTATTGGTAAAGTAATTGCACCAGCTGCATTATTTTATTTTAGATGGGCTGCATTTGCAACTGTCCTGTCTGGGCTAATATTAGCTTATTTAAATGGATATGTTCATGACGCTATGACCTTAGGTATTATGTCTGGCGGGGGTAAAAATACAGCAATTGGTATTGGAATGTGGTTGGGCTTATACATGGCGTTTAATGTTTGGTTTGTAATTTGGCCAAATCAAAAAAGAGCACTTGGTATTGTTGAGTGTGATCCTGAATTAAAAGCAAAATCAGCTAGAACTGCAATGTTATTTTCTAGAACTAATACTTTACTTTCATTGCCAATGTTATTGTCAATGGTAGCGGCTCAAAATCTTTATTAATCTTTGTCATCTTTCAAAATAGTTTTTTGTGAAACTCTTAAGAATACTAAAATAGGATTAGCTATATAAATTGATGAATATGTTCCAAAGATAACACCTAAAATCATAGCTAAAGAAAACCCTTTAAGAATTTCACCACCAAAAAAAAATATAGACAATAGTGCTAGTAAAGTTGTAATTGATGTAATGATAGTTCTGGATAATGTCTCATTAATTGAGATATTTGTTAAATCATAAATTTTTATATCTGAAAATTTTCTTAAATTTTCTCTTACTCTATCAAATATTACTACTGTATCGTTCATTGAATAACCAACAATAGTAAGGACAGCAGCTACAATTGATAAATTAATTTCAAGTCTAAATAATGAAAAAACACCCAAAGTTACAATTACATCATGAAACAAAGCCATGATTGCAGCTAAACTAAATTGCCACTCAAATCTTATCCAAATATAAAATAGCATAGCAGCTAATGATAAACTAATAGCAATAATACCAGATTTTAAAAGTTCAGAACTTACTTTAGGTCCAACACTTTCTACTCTCCTAAAATTAAATCCAGGACCAATAGATTTGATCAAATTAGATTTGATTTCATTTATAAAATTGGGATTTTTATCATCTTTTTTTTCAAACTTTATTAGAAAATCATTAGGATTTCCAAATTGTTTAACACTTACATCTCCTAAATCAATTTTTGACATTGCATTTCTTAATTTAGAGATAGTAATTTGTTGGTCTTGCGCTCTTAACTCAATCATTGTGCCACCTTTAAAATCAACACCATAATTTAAACCCTTAAATAACAGTAAAAAAATCGATATTAAAATTAATAAAATAGAAAAAATATTAAAAGATTTATAAAATTTGTTGAAAGATATTTGGTTTATTTTCATTATATCAGGCCTAATTTATCTTTATTTTTTATTACATATAATGAGGTTAATAACCTAGCAATAAAATAAACAGAGAATAGAGTTGTAAATATTCCAATTCCGAGTGTTAATGAAAATCCTTTAATAGGACCTGAGCCCATAAAAAAAAGAATAAAAGCAGCAATTAAAGTTGTTATATTTGCATCAATTACAGCAGTTTTTGATTTATTGTATCCACTATCAAAAGCAATGATTTGATTCTTTTCATTTTTTGACTCTTCTTTAATTCTCTCAAAAATTAAAACATTTGCATCAACAGCCATACCTACTGTTAAAATAATTCCTGCTATACCGGGTAGAGTTAGTGTTGACTCAAACAATGTTAATATACCCACTAAAAGAAATAAATTTAAAATCAATGCTGTATTTGCAATTAAGCCAAAAACTTTATATTTAAAGAACATGAATAATATAACTAATAAAAAACCAATTATTAAAGCAAATATTCCTGCGTTAATAGAATCTTGGCCTAAATCAGGTCCGACTGTTCTTTCTTCAATTATATTTAATGGTGCTGGAAGAGCACCTGACCTTAATAAAAGTGCCAAATCAGTAGCTGATTGAAATGTAAAATTTCCACTTATTTGTCCTGAACCGCCTAAAATAGAATCTCTAATTACTGGCGCACTGATAATCTTACCATCTAAAACAATTGCCAATCTTTTACCTATACCTGTTGAGGTTGCTTGACCAAATCTCTTTGAACCAACTCTATCAAGTGTAAATGTTACAACAGTTTCATTTGTTTGATTATCCATTCTTGGTTGTGCATCAAGTAAATTATCACCATTTAAGATAATTCTCTTACTAACTATTGCTTCGTCTGACTTGTCTTCAAAAAATAGTTTTTCAGATCCAAAAGTAGTTTCGGTATCTTGTGTAACAAATCTAAAAGTTAAATTAGCAGTTTTTCCTAGTAAATTTTTTATTCTCATAGGGTCGTCTAACCCTGGTAATTCAACTAAAATTCTATCATTCCCTCTTCTAAGAATATTAGGTTCATTAGTTCCTATTTCATCTATACGTCGTCTAACTATTTCTAACGCTTGATCCAATGATGAGTTTTTTATTTCAATAAGACCATATTTTGAAAATGATAATTTAAATCTATTATTCAAATTTTCTACATTAAATTTATGTGATTTAAATTGATTATAGTAAGGATTAATTTGACTCTTTTTATCATTAAGCGTCAATTCTATTTTTTCTTTATCAAGATTATCAACATCAAAGATTATAAAATTATTTTCAGAAATTTTTAAGTTTCTAATCTTTACATTGTTATCTTTAAAATATTTTCTTAAAGTTGACAAAGTAGATTGTAATTTTTGAATAATTACAGGTTTATTATCAATTTCTAAAAGTAAGTAAGAACCGCCTTGTAAGTCTAATCCTAAATTAATTTTTTTTTTTTAAAAAATTATTTTCAAAATTCACAAAATTAGAAGAAGTTAATAGTATAAAAAAAATCGTAAATAAACTTATTAAAACTATTCTTAATTTAGAGAAGTATAACACTTTTTTAAAATGTTATTTTTTAGGTTCCGCTGTATTTAGCAGTGCTTGTATTCCTGTAGATTTAATAATTTCTACATTAACATTATCTGAAATTTTGATTTCTACTTTATCATTATCCATAACTCTTTCTACTGAACCAATAATTCCACCAGATGTCACAACTTTATCTCCACGTTTAAGACCTTCAACCATCAGTTTATGTTCTTTAACTTTTTTTTGCTGGGGCCTAATTAAGAAAAAATAAAATATTACAAATATTAATATTAATGGTATAAATTGACCTATTCCTGTATCTGACATATCACTCCTATTTAGGATTTATTTATACTATCTAAATTATTAAAACAACTCTAAATCTTATTTATTTTATCTAAATTATTCATATAAGGCTTCAGTATCTCTGGTATTAGAATTGAACCATCTTCTTGCTGATAGTTTTCTAGAATTGCTATTAGTGTTCTCCCGACTGCAAGACCACTGCCATTAAGTGTTCCTAAAAATACCGATTCTTTTTTTTCATTTTTATATCTTGCTTTCATTCTTCTTGATTGGAAAGATCCACAAGAAGAACAGCTGGAAATTTCTCTATATCTATTTTCTGAGGGCAGCCATACTTCTATATCAAAAGTTTTTTCAGCACTAAATCCCATGTCACCAGTGCATAAAATAATTTTTCTGTAAGGCAACTTAAGGTAATCTAAAATTTTAGTTGCACAATTAGTCATTCTTTCAAGTTCTTCATTACAAGTTTCAGGTTCTACTAAACTCACCATTTCAACTTTGTAAAATTGATGCTGTCTAATCATGCCCTTTGTATCTTTTCCATAACTACCAGCTTCTTTTCTAAAACAAGGTGTGGAAGCAACAAGTCTAATTGGTAACTGCTTTTTATCAAAAATCTTATCTTTGGCCATATTTGTTAAAATAACTTCTGCAGTTGGTATTAGAAATTTTCTTTCATTTTCTTCCTCAAGTTTTAATTCAAATTGATCATTTTCAAATTTAGGCAACTGGCCTGTTCCAAACATACTGTTTTTAGTTGCAATCAAGGGTGGTGATATTTCCTCATATCCGTTTTGACTTGTGTGAATATCAAGCATAAAGTTTGATATTGCTCTTTCTAAGTGAGCCAATTTATTTTTAACAAATACAAATCTTGAGCCAGTAGTTTTTGTCGCTAATTCAAAATCTAGCATATTTAAAGACTCTCCAAGTTCGTAGTGTGATTTTGGTTGAAAATCAAAAGTTGGTATTTTCCCTACTTTAGATATCTCAATGTTAGAATTTTCATCTTTACCTGTTGGAACATCTGCCAAAGCAATATTAGGAATATTATTGAATAATTGAATAAATTTTTTTTGTGAGTTTAAAAGATTTGAATTTATTAGATCAATTTCTTTAGAGATTTTTTTAGATTTATCAAAATTTTTAGAGTCTTTTGATTTTGATAAAACTTTTTTTTCTTGTTCTAATTTTTCTTTTTTTTGAATTAAATCTCTATTATTCTTATCAATAGATAATAAATTCTTAAGATCTATTTTATTATTTCTTACAGATAGTTTTTTTTCAAATAATTCTAGATTGTTTCTAATATCTTTTATATTATGCATTTTTCTTAGATTTTTTTTCAATAATATTTACAGAAAAAATAGATAATTCATATAAAATTAATAAAGGAATAGCTAAACCTATTTGTGTAATAGGGTCAGGTGGAGTTAAAATTGCTGCTGCTGCAAATATTATAACAATTACGTATTTTCTTCTTTCTCTAAGAAATTTAGAATCAATTACTCCAATTCTTGCTAACAAACTTAAAACTACTGGTAGTTGAAAGCTTAAACCAAAAGCAAATATTAATTTCATTACAAGTGACAGGTATTCATTTACCTTTGCCTCTAATTGAATTGGTAAATTAGTATTTAAACCTGAACTTTCAAATGATAAAAAAAACTTTATAGCTAATGGCATTATTAAATAATAAACTAGAACTCCACCTAATATAAATAATATTGGCGTAAGAACTAGATAAGGCAAAATTGCAATTTTTTCATGTTTATAAAGTCCAGGTGCAATGAATTTCCATACCTGCATCAGTATAAACGGACATGTCACAAAAAATGCAGCAAAGAAGGAAACTTTTAAATATGTTAGGAATGTTTCTTGAAGTGCTGTAAAAATTAATCTTCTTTCTGTTCCATCATCTTTAACTGCTTTAGCGTAAGGCTCAACCAAAAAACCGTACAAATATTCAGCAAAAAAATAACAAAAAATAAAAAAAATAAATAAAAAAATGAACGATTGAATTAATCTTCTTCTAAGTTCAGTTAGGTGGCTTATAAAACCACTTTCAATATTATCTTTTGTCTTCATGAATTTCTTTATTTTTTTCTTTTTCTTTATGCTCCTCTAAAGGATCATTTTCTAAATTAGAAACTTCATTTTGGATGTTATTAATATATCTTTTAAAAGTTCCTATCCAAGATCCAACTTTTTTAAGCATAAATGGAAAATCTTTAGGTCCAATTACAATTACCGCTACTGCAACTATAATTAATATTTCAAACCAGCCGATTGTGGGCATGTGTTTTATTCTTTGTCTTTAGGATTGGTATTAGAATCTTGATTGTTTTCTGAAATATTTTTAGGTTCTGTATCATCATTATCAATATCTGTTGCCATACCTTTTTTAAAACTTTTGATACCCTTTGCAACGTCTCCCATTAAACTAGAGATTTTGCCTCTACCAAATAAAAGGACAACAAGGATTACAACAATAGCTATTTGCCAAAAACCAATACTCATATTTTAATTATATACACTTTAATATAATTTTAAAAGGGTATTTTACTATTCATCGTCATTTTTAAGGGTGCCGCTTAACATTTCATCAATGTTTGAATAAATATTCTCTTTTTTATTGTCTTGTTTTTCTTTATAGAATTTACCGGTTCCAAAAATTGAACTATCAATATTTGCTGTATCAATTAGTCCAGCCGAACCAAGTTCATCCACTGTTGGTAAATCAGATAACTTTTGCAAACTAAAATGACTTAAAAAATTACTAGTAGTGCCATATTGTATTGGTTTACCTGGAATATTTTTTCTACCTTGTGGTTTAACCCAATCTAATTCCATTAAAATATCTAATGTATTCGTACCAAATGCCACACCTCGTATTTCTTCAATTTCAACTCTAGTAACTGGTTGGTGATAAACAATGATTGCTAGTGTTTCAATTGCAGCTTTTGATAATTTTTTTTCAATAGTTTTTTGTTGAGACATTAAATTAGATAAATTAGCTGATGTTCTAAAAGACCATTTTTTTGAGATACAAACTAAATTAATGCCTCTGATAGAATAAAATTCTTTTAATTTATCTAATATTTTCTCAACATTAATTTTCTTTGTAATCTTAGATTTTATTGTATCAACATCGAGTGGTTCAGCTGCAGAAAAAATAATAGCCTCAACTTCTCTTTCTCCATCTGAAAGTTTATTTGGAAAATTTAAAATATTATCTTTTTTTTCTTTAGAGTTTTTTTTCATATGCTTTCTTTTATATAAATTTTTTCAAATAATTTTTCTTGTTTAATTTTTAAGTTGCCTTCTTTAACCAACTCAAGTGATCCAGCAAAAATACCTGCTTTACCAGTCTTCTTTAAAGAATTATTTTTTTTAAATGTTGGGGGAACTAAATCATTTAAATTTTTCCAGTCAGCAAGTTTACCAAAGAATTCTTTAATTCTTTTAATTCCATCTTCAGTGGTAAAAACTGGTAATTTAGGAATATTAATTCTTTGAAAATCTTTTGTCATAACAATTGAGGAATAGGTCTTTAAAAGCTCATAAAGTGAAAGTGAATATTCTGAACTATAAATTGATTTAATATTACCTTTTATGCCACGCATAAAAATATCTTTACCCAAGCGTTTTCTTTTTAATATTTGGTCTGATAATAAACGTATCAATTCAAGTTTTTTAAGTTGTAGTTTTAGTTTATTTGCAACTTCCATAACTTTAAATTCTTCTTCAGTTGACTCAGGTAATAAAAGTTTAGATTTTAAATAAGTTAACCACGTAGCCATCAAAAGATATTCAGATGCAATTTCTAAATTAATATCCTTGGCTTTGGTAATGAAACTATGGAATTGATCAGCTAATAATGTAATTGAGATTTCCTCTAAATTAACTTTTTGAGCCTTAGCTAAATCAAGCAACACATCTAAAGAGCCCTTATAGTTAGCGAGGTCTACATTAAATTGATCAGAATCATTAATTTGCATGGTAAATATTAGCTTATAATTTTATAAAATTGTGAAGTTTTTTTGACTATAAAATTGTTAACAACAGGGGAATTTTTTGCAACTTGCAACATTTCCTCATAATTACCATTGCAATGAAGTACTAAATCACATCCTGCCCTAAATGCCTGTGTTGTATTTTGAGAAATTGAATATCTTAAACCTTTCATTGAGATATCATCGGTGATTATTAAATTCTTAAATTTTATCTTATTTCTAATGAGTTTAATAATTTTAGAAGAATGTGTAGCAGTATTATTTTTATCAATAACTTGATATTTAATATGAGCAGTCATAGCAAATAAACTTTTTTTATCTTTAAATGTGAAAAAATCACGTTTTAACAAATATTTTAAATCTTTTTTTATTATTGGTGTTGCTTTATGACTGTCAACTTTAGCAAGGCCATGCCCTGGGATATGTTTAATCACGGTTGCTATATTATTTTTATGATATTCTTTAATGCAGAAATCACCTATTCTACTAACTGTTTTAGGATCTTGGCTATAAGATCTATCACCAATTATCTTGTTAGAAACCAAACTTCTAAGGTCTAAAACTGGTACTGTGTTTATATTTATGCCAATTTGATTTAATAGAAATGAGGTTTGTTTTATAAAAATTTTATAATATGTTTTAAATTTATTTTTATCTGTCAAATAAAGATTTCCAAAATATTCTCCAGAAAAGATAGATGAGTCAATTAATTTACTCAACCTTGAAACACGCCCACCTTCTTGATCAATTAAAATGGGATATTTATCGTCATTAAATATCTTTTTTATAGAATCTGTTAAATTTCTAGTTTGCTTAATTGATTTAATATTTCTGGAAAATAAAATTATCCCCCAAGGTTTAAAAGTTTTCAAAAATTTAACTTCACTAGGTTTTAAAGAGAATGATGATATACCAATTATAAAAGATCTTCTATTTTTCATTATTTAATAATAATTTCCAGAAATGATGTTTTTTATTATTTTTTTTGAATGTATTTTCCAAATAATCAACTGTATTCTTAGTATCATTCTTTAAAACTGGAATTGTAACCGAAAATTTTGAAATTTTATCATTAAATAAATTAATTTCTCTATACGATTTTTTTTTAAATTCATCTGAAAAATAATATCTAACTATCAAAGAAAAAAATAATAAAATACAAATCAAATAAAAAACATATTTCAATTCTTTGATCATTACATTTTTTTTGGTGTTTCAACACCAACTATATTCATACCAGATTTAATTACATTTGAAATTATTTTTAAAAAAACTAATTTTTCTTCAGAAATTTCATTCTTTTCGTTTAAAAATCTTTTTGTTTTATCATCTTTACCCAAATTCCAATATGAATGAAATTCTGACGCAAGCTCATATAAATAAACTGGTATTCGGTGAGGCTCTAACTTGTTAGTGGAGATTTCAATACATTTTGGCCATTCTAAAATTTTTCTTAATATCTTTATTTCTTCGTTTTGATATTTGAAGTCATATTTTTTAAGTTCAACTTTTTTATTTATATCTAAATTCATATGTCTAAAAACAGATGAGATTCTTGCATAACAATATTGAACATAATATAGTGGGTTTTCTTTGGATTTTTCCTTAACTTTTGAAAAATCAAAATCTAATTCTACATCACTACTTCTATTTAGCATTATGAATCTAGTTGCATCTTTACCAACTTCAGATATTAAATCTTCAACGGTAATATAATCACCCTTTCTTTTTGACATTTTAAACGGTTTGCCATCTTTAATTAATTTGACAAGTTGACTAACTTTACAAATTAATTTATTTTTAGTTCCAGATAAAGCTTCAACAACCGAAGTTATTCTTTTTATATAACCGGCATGATCTGCTCCAAGAATATTAATTAATAAATCAAATTTTCTATTTATCTTATTGTTATGATAAGCCGCATCGCTTGCAAAATATGTCCATGAATTGTCAGATTTCTGAAGAGATCTATCTTTATCATCACCAAAATCAGTAGATCTAAATAATAATTGATTTCTTTCTACCCAATCTGAGCTATTTTCTTTTTTTGGAGCTTTAATTTTTCCCTCATAAACATAATTATTTTCTTTAAGATTTTCTATAACCTTCTGAACTTCATTATTGTTAACAATATCAGTTTCACTAATAAAATTATTATGCTCTATCCCCAAATTTTTAAGATTATTTTTAATCATTTTTAAAGACTCAAAAACAGAAAGTTTTGTTAAATCTTTTGATATATTATCAAAATCATCAAACTTCATCTTGTTGTTTGCTATAATATTTTTTGCAATTTCAACTAAATAATCACCTGGATATAAGTCTGGATTTTCAATAGGAAATTTTTCACCTTTTATTATTTCTTTAATTCTTAAAAAAACCGACTTAGTAAAACTTTGAATTTGATTTCCATAATCATTTACATAATATTCTTTTACAACCTTATGTTTGTTGAAGATTAATATATTTGCAATTACGTCACCTAAAATAGCACCTCTGCAATGACCAACATGAAGAGGACCAGTAGGATTAGCTGATACAAATTCAACTAAATATTTTCTTTTATTTTCTTTTTTGTTAATTCCAAAAGTCCTACTATTTTGAAGAGTATTTTGAATAAAATTATTCCAAAAAAGATTATTAAATTTGATATTTATAAATCCAGGTTTTGCTACAGATATATTCTCAATGTATTCATCTTTTTTTTTAATATATTTAATTAAAATATCAGCAATCTCTAATGGTGATTTTTTGTTAATTTTAGCAATTACCATCGATACATTCGTAGAAATGTCAAAATCCAAATTTACAGGTGTAACATCTACATTTATTGAGTCCAAAGTATCGGGTAAAAGAATGTCATTATTTTTATTTAATTCCAAAACTAAATTTTTTATTTTTTCTAAATAAATATCGAAAACATTCATTTTATATTTTTATGTAGATTGATAGCATATCTGTCTGTCATCCCTGAAATAAAATCTGATATTGCTCTATATTTATTTTTCTTAAGTTGGTATTTTGTCAAATACTTACTGGGTCTTTTTTTAATCTCTGCAAATAAATCTTTAATTATTTTTTTTCCTTTATTATTCTTAATTAACACTTTTTTATTATTATACATTTTTGATCTTAAAAAAAATCTTATTTCTTTTTCTATTTTTTTAAATTTCTCTGAAAAACAAACTAACCTGGTTTTAGATCTATAAACATCTTTTATTGATTTTACCCTATGTTTATTTAAGTTTTTTATTGTATTAGCAATTAAATCTTTGACCATTAAATTTATTGAGTCTCTTACCATTTGATATATTAAAAAATTCTTATTTAATTTATTGAACTGTTTATGATAATTAGCATAAATTCTATTAAAAAAATCAATTTCTATTAATTCATTTAAACTAAATAGCTTGGCTTTAATCCCATCTTGAATATCATGATTATTATATGCTATATCATCAGATATTGCAGAAATTTGTGCTTCTAAAGATGGTTGATTACCATAATTAATTTTATTTTTTAAACTATTAAATCCAATTATTTTGCTTATTGGGTTTGTATCTAATATTGCACCATTATGCTTTAGTAATCCGTCTATAGTTTCTATAGACAAATTTAATCCATCAAATTTTAAATATTTTTTTTCAAGAAACATTATTATTCTTAATGTTTGTAGGTTATGATCAAAACCTCCATATTGAGCCATACACTCATTTAAGGAGTCTTCTCCAGCATGTCCAAATGGAGTGTGACCCAAATCATGAGCAAGACTTAAAGTTTCTGTTAAATCTTCGTTTAAATTAAGATAATTTGAAATTGATCTGGCTATTTGAGCAACCTCAATTGAATGTGTGATTCTTGTTCTAAAGTGATCTCCCTCTGTATTAACAAAAACTTGAGTTTTATGTTTTAGCCTTCTAAAAGCAGAGCTATGAATGATGCGATCTCTATCTCTTTGAAATGGTGTTCTGTATATATTAGATGCTTCTCTAATAAAACGTCCATTACTTTTGAAAATACCTAATTTTGAGAATTTTTTCATACTTTAAAAACTATAAAATAACATTATATTACTATTATCAGTGTTAAAAAATGATTAAAGAAATTAAATTTACAGATAAAGCAATAAAACAGATTAATAGTTTGCTGCTTAAAAAGGATGAAGGCTCCTTTTTTAGAATCGCTATTAAAGGTGGTGGTTGTTCGGGGTTCCAGTATGAGTTTACTTTTGATAAAGAATTTAACACAGAAGATTTAAGATTTAAAAATATTGTTATTGATAAAAATTCGGCTGATTTACTAAAAGGCTCTGAGGTTGATTTTGTATCTGAACTTATTGGTGATCAATTTAAAATTACTAATCCACAAAGCAAATCATCGTGTGGATGCGGTGTATCATTCTCTTTATAATGATAGTCACATCCTGGAACGTAAATTCAGTAAGAGCTAGAATTGAAAATATTAAAAATTATTTAAAAAAATTTTCTCCTGACATAGTTATGATGCAAGAGATTAAAACTGAAGATCCTACATTTCCTTATGATGATTTTTCATCTTTAGATTATGAAAGTCATGTATTTGGCCAGAAAAGCTATAATGGTGTTGCGATAATTTCCAAACATAAGCTCGAAAATGTTAGGTTGGACTTAATTAAAGATAAGTTAAAACAATCTAGAATAATTTCAGCTGAAGTAAAATATAAAAAAAAAAATATTCAAATAATTAATATTTATACTCCCAATGGTAATCCAGTTGATACCGAAAAATATACATATAAAAAGATTTGGCTTGATAGTTTGATTAAACAATTAAAAAATCTTGCCAAAAAAAATGAAAATATTATTTTAGGAGGTGATTTTAATATTATACCAACTGCTGAAGATGTTTATAATGTTAAAAGTTTTGAAGATGATGCTTTATATCGTCTTGAGATTAGAAAAAAATTTAGAGAAATGATTAATCTAGGCTTTCATGATGCTTATAGACATGTACATGGTGATAAAGAAGGTTATACGTTCTGGGATTACATGAGAGGTGCATGGCAAAAAAATAATGGAATGCGTATTGATCATTTTTTAGTATCTAGTTCTTTATTAAATATTGTTAAAAATGTAAATATTAATAAAGATCCTAGGGGAAAGGAAAAACCCTCAGATCACACACCTATAGAAATTGAATTAACTTAACGATTTAATTTTATTAACTAATTCTTTATTTATATTTCTTGGACCTTTATCAAGCCTATTTTTATGTCTTCTTTCACCTGGCAACCTTACATCACCCATTGATTTCATTTTCATAAAAAAATCATCTGCATGTTTCTGCCAATTGGTGCCAGCTGTTTTGTCTGGACTAATTGCCAAAATAAATTCTCCTCCACTTGGTGGGCCACCATCATTATTATCTTTAGCAGCTGTTTCATAACTAAAATTATCACCAACTAAAGCACCAGCTAGTAACTCTACCATCATTGCTATAGCTGAACCTTTATAACCACCAAAAGGTAATAAAACTCC
>MDTC01102786.1_pt1 | contig 16343 bp, 10 predicted proteins | sample 811181 | NCBI WGS metagenome assembly MDTC01 (sample SAMN05326644, study PRJNA326480) | marine metagenome | isolation source: seawater | place: Pacific Ocean: North | collected 2011
GTACCTTTTAATAATATTTCTTTTAACATTTATTTTTAGAAGTATATTTATATTTTTTTTTCCAGAGACTGGCGGCGACTATGATATTTATTCTAAAGTTGCAAAAAATATTTTAAGTGGGTGTGGAGTTTCTTTGTCTGATCCGTTGTTAGATGACTGTGTTCCTCATTTTGGAGGAAATCATGGACCAGGATACGATGCTTTTATTTCTTTAATCTGGTATTTAACTGACTACTCAAATAATGCAGTAAGGCTAATTCAAGCTTTGATTTATAGTTTTTTTTGTATTTATTTATTGTATGCAGTAAGTAAGTTGGTAGAAAAAAAAATTGTTATTTTTTCTTTGGGATTAGTGTTTGCAATTTCTCCGCTTCTGGTTGCGTGGCCAAGATACATTCAGACTGAAACTCTTGCAGTTGCTTTTACATTATTTTTAATTTCAGAAATTTTAATTTCATTAAAGCAAAATAGGGTAAGAATAATTGGAATTTCTATTGCTTTAACACTTTCTACATGGATTAGACTTGATAGCATTTTCTTAACTATACCTGTTGCCTTTTGTTGTTTTTATATTCATGGAACCAGAAAAGGATTTTTTAAAGGACTAGTTATTGCATGTTTATTATCTACTAGTTGGGGTTTTTGGACGATAAGAAATATCGCTGTAGATCTTCCGTCCGTTATTCCAACAAATATGATAATGCCTGATGGTAGCAGATCTCCTACTGGTTATCTAAACTGGACAAAGACCTGGATTACACATGAGTATGAAAAGCCAGGATCTCTTTGGGGAGTAAACAGACAAAATTACAATAAAATATTCATACCTGAACATGCTTATTTTGATGATACTGAAAAAGCTGAAGTAAAAAATCTTATCTTTGAACTTAAAAAGTTTGATGGAAAACCGTTTCCTGAGGAAATTGATGAGAAATTTTATCTTTTAGCAGAATATAAAAAAAATAAATATCCATTTAAATTTTGGTTTCTAAATCCACTAGAAAGGATTTATAAAATGTGGACTAATCCTTTCTCGAGCTTTGGGTGGCCAAATGAAATTCCAAGTGAGGGATTGAGCCATAACGAAAGACTGAATGTTGCAAAAGGAAATATAAATGTACTATTATTAAAAATCAAAAAGTATCCTTTTAGATCTATTTCTAAAGGTATAAATGCTGTATACAAATTTTCTATTTTAATACTTTATATTTATTTTTTATATTTTACCTTTTTTAAAAATAAAAATGACCTTATCAAATTTTTGGGATATGTTTCTTTATCCTATTTTGTAGCAAGAACTCTTTTTTTTAGTTTTAATGGAATGTTTGAAACTAGATATACAGTCACGATTGTTCCATTCATGGAATTATTTATTTGTTTATGTTTTTTTGAAAAATTTTTTAAAAAAACAATGAATACTTTTTAATGCTAAGGACTCAAAAAATATAAATGCTGGCAAAATTGGGTGAATATATTTTGGTGAGAATACAGGCCCAGTAACAGCTAAAAAATATATAATAATAAGATACAAAATAATAGCTTCTTTGAAATATATTTTTAAAGACATTGTAAAACCTATAAATATTAAAAATGTAAATACTACGGACGTAATCAAGGATATAATTAAAATTATTTTATATTTTCCAAACCTATTATCAAATAAAACTTTGGATATCCATTGTTTTAGATTCCTATCATTTTCATAAAATGATGGATGAGGAACACTTCTTATTCTTTTATCAAGCATAATTGAAGGAGAAAAAGTGTTAAGAATAGCTCCTTTGGTCCACGCCAGAATTACTGACAATTTATTTATAGATGATAAAGTTTTAATCGCCTCGTTTTTCAACTTAGAACTTCTGCTAAAAGGGTTAGGATCAGTTTCTATTTTTTTTTCGACCCGTTGTATTTTTTCTTTATAACTTAGTCTGCTTTGATTTGTTTCAAAGTCTAATATTCCTGGTACAACCCAATAAGATAAATGAGAACCTGATTGAGTGGTTAAAGCCAATGTATCATAATTATAATAGTTATTTATTATTCTCGGAAAAGATATGGAAAAAGATATTAAAAAGAATATTAAAGTCACTTTTATTATCTGAGGTAACCTAAGTTTATCTTTATAGAAGATGTACATAGTATAAAAATATGTTATAAAAACTACTGGCAACACAACTACTCGTGTAAATAGTGCCAACGCTAGAAAAAAGGCAGCGATGTATATAAAATAAAGTTTTCTTTTTAAAATAAAATTCAGGAAAAAATATATATAGCTGCTAAAGAAAAATAAAAATATAGTGTCAGATAGGATTTGTGAACTTACTATAATTAGAAGGGGAGAAAAAGAAGCTATTATTCCTGAGTAAAAAAATAATTTAGAATTAATGGTTCTGCAAATTAGCGCGATAACTACACACGTAATTGAGTCTATTGCTACTTGTATAAGCAAAACATTAAAAATATTCTCTCCGAGCAACCAGATACAAAATTGAAAGAAAAGAAAAGAACCTGGCATTCTTTCTAAAAGCTGCACTCTGTCGATAGAATTGAACTTAGTGTAGGCGTTATTGGTCGCCCATTCCCAATACATTAATTGGTCTTCTACAAGATAAGCATTAATGTCTATGTTATTAAGATAGAGATTTAATAACCTTACCGAAAAAGCTAAAAAAAATATACATATAGAAAAAACCATCAAATAGCTTTAATTTTAAAAAAAGCAAATAAAACCATTTTAAGGAGCATAAATCCATGTGAAAATCTTGATATCTGAGTTTCTCCATATGATCTTGCTTTATATCTTATTGGGATTTCATTCATTTTTAGACATAACCTAGATGAACCAAAGATAAGAAAGAAATCTCCAAATGGGTCAAAATTTCCAAGATCTTTATTTTTTATTTTTATTTTTTCATAATTTTTTTTAGAAAGAACCTTAGTTCCACAGAGAGTGTCAGTATATCTTTGTGATAATATCCAACTAAAGATTATAGAAAACATTTTGTTAGCTAAATAATTTAAGAACCTCATTGCTTCATTATCCATAGGATAGATTAATCTTGTTCCATTTATATACTCCGCTTCTCCAAGAGAAATTTTTTTCCAGAACTTTGGAAGTTCTTCTGGTGGAACAGTGAGGTCCGCATCAAGTATAAACAATACTTCATTTTGGGCCTTTTCAAAACCATAGAAGACTGCTTCAGCCTTTCCTTTTCCCTTTTGTTTAAAGCCTTTAATAATTAAACCAGGCTTTTTATTATTATACTTTTTTTTAATTGACTGAATTTTTTCCCAAGTTTTATCTGAAGAATTTCCCTCTACAAAGATTACTTCTAACTTATTAGAAAACTTTGGTAAACGCTTTATAGCAGCTTCAATATTTCCTTCTTCATTTTTACAAGGAATAATAATACTTGCCGAATTGTACCTTTTTTGGAATGCTTTTTCCAAAGATCTAGCTACTACATATTGCCTCAAGCAAAAAAAAGAAAAAATAGGTAAGGTTGCAAAGTATCTGTTTAGAAATCTTCCTATACCAAAAAGCTTAATTGGAGATAATATTTTTTTTTCTAGTCTTACCACATCAAAATTTGATATTTTAAGAAAGCTTTTTATATCATTTAAATTTAAAAGTTGCGTTTTTACTTCTGGCATTTTAAATTTTAACATGGTTGCTAAGCTAAATATAGGAGACCACATAGGAGAATAATATGAGATAATTATACGGGTTTCCTTTTTACAATATTCATGGAGGCTCTCTAGAGTGCTTTGTATATCTTCTAAATATCCAATGGTATCACTTAAAATAATATAATCAAATTTATGTTCGTTAGATAGAATAGAAGTTAATCTAGAAATATCACCATGAATAAAATTTATTTTTTTATTTTCCTTTTTTGCTTCCTTAATAATTTCCTTGCTTATATCTACGCCTACACCATAACGAGGATTTATACTTTTTAATAGGTTGCCGGTTCCACACCCTAACTCCAAAACTTTGCTATCAGGCAATATAAACTCATTTAAATTTAGTCTGTCTTCTTTATGAAATGCAGAACTTTTCTTAATCCACTTTTTTCTACTTTGGGCAATATTATCATAAAAAGTTGATACAGTTTTAGAAAAACTAATATTCCTATTTTTCAATTACAAACTCCATTTTGAAATATAGCTAGGAAGCTTTATTTTGTCCCAAACATTTTTAATATCTATTAATAAACCAGGATTTTCAAATAAACTCACAATTTTTTTTTCAGACATTTTAAAAAATTCTTTGTGTGCTACTGATACTATTACACAATGGTATTTTTTTTGGGGTGATTTTAGCTTTATTTTATACTCAATAAATGTGAGCTTTTTATTAGCCAACGGGTCATGAACTTCTACCTGATAACCTTTTTCTTTAAAAAGCTTTTCTAAGGAAGCTGACTTAGAATTTCTTATGTCTTGCACATTTTCCTTAAAAGTTAAACCTAAAATTAAAATTCTAGATTTTTTATTCAAGTGTTTTATTGCATTTTCGAATATAAATTTAGGCATTAAGTCATTTATTTTTCTCCCAGATAATATTACTTCCGGGTTATGTCCTGCTGATTTCGCAGCTTTTGCTAAATAGAAAGGATCTACACCGATGCAATGGCCTCCTACTAACCCAGGCTTAAAATCTAAAAAGTTCCATTTGGTATTGGCTGCTTTTAGAACCTCATTTGAGTCAATATTCATTGCTTTACATATCATTGCAACCTCATTAACAAACGCTATATTTATATCCCTTTGCGCATTCTCTATTGCTTTTGACGTTTCTGCAAGCTTTATGCTTGATACTTTGTGTATTCCGACTTTTATGATTTTTTTGTATATATTACTAAGCTTATTTAAAGTTTCTAAATTATCAGCTGCTACTACTTTTTTAATATTTGTTATTTTATATTTTGAGTCACCAGGATTAATTCTTTCAGGACTGTAGCCCATGTTAAAGTCTAGCCCTGCCTTTAAGTTAGATTTTTTTTGAATGTAAGGAGCTATTAGTTCCTCTGTTACCCCTGGATAAACTGTACTTTCTATTACTACCATATCACCTTTTTTTATCAATTTTGCAACTATTTCAGCTGCATTATAAAGATTTGTAAGATCAGGTTCATTTTTTTTATTTACTGGAGTTGGAACAGTAATAATAAATGTAGTTGAATTTTTGCAATCTTCGTAATTGTAGGTAAACTGTATTTTTCTTCTTGAAAATTTATTTACTTTTCTAATTTCATTGGTTGAGTCTATATTATTGTTTAATTCGTGAATTCTTTTTTTGTTGATATCAAAACCATTTACTTTAAAATATTTAGCTAACTCTAAAGCTAATGGTAGTCCTACATAACCTAGGCCTATGACCATGATTTCAGCTTTAATTTTATTTTTTTTTTTCATGTAAATTAACTTTCGTATAAATTTAAATATTCCTTAAAGATTTTATCGTTTTCCATTCCACCTTGTATAATTTTTCTACTATTTTTTCCATATTGCAACCTTAATTTTTTATTATTAGCTAACTCTAAAATAGCATCTTTTACTGCTCTAACGTCTCCTGGGCTAACCGTGATTGCGTTAAATTTATTAATTGCAACTTCCCTGCAACCAGGAACATCCGTAGCGATAATTGGTCTTCCTACTGCTGCTATTTCCATTAAGCTCATTGGAAGACCTTCTCTTTTGCTTAGCAGAGCTCCGATATGACATTTATTTAATACTTTTCTAACGTCTTTTACATTTCCTAAATGTTTTATATCTGGAAAATCAACTATTTTTCTAAATTCTTCTTTATCGAAAGAAGTAGGATTATTTTTATCTAATTCACCAGCCAATATTAGAAAAATTTTTTTATTCTCTTTTTTAGCTAATTTGAAACCTTTTATCAACCAATGGACTCCTTTATCTTTTAACATTCTTCCTAAGTAACAGATTAGAATTTTTTGACTTTTTTTTTCTTCAATTTTTTTAAAAATTTTTAGATCTATGCCTGAACCACGAATTATGTTTATTCTATCTTTTCTAAAGAAGAAGTTTTTTAAAAAGTAAGAATAGTCGTCTTTATTTTGTACTACAGCAAAAACTTTTCTGGTTCTTGATATAGCAAAAAAAAATATTTGCAATATAAACCTAAGTGTTTTTGTAATTATGTTTTGACGAATAAAAATAAATCCTAAACCTGTAAAAGTTATAAATATATGAATTTTTTTAAATAATAAAGAAGCAATCATACCTACCACTGCTGGTCTTAACGAAATTAAATGTAAGATATTTGGTTTAACTTTTTTAATGCAAATTACAAGAGAAATAACCTCGCTTAGAAGATGGAAGCCTGATAAAGATTTTCTTCTAGACTTTACATCATAGCATTTAATTCCTTGCTCTAAAATGGTTTCAAATTGCCCAGTATCTTTACAACATAAGTGAACATTGTAACCTTTTTCTTTTAAAAAAAGAGCAAGCTTTAATCTATGAGAAATAAAATACCAATCCTCAGTTACAAAAAATAAAATAGATTTTTTTTTATTCATGAGATTAGTAGGCTACAAGTTCTGGATCAATACTTCGCCATAAGAACCAAGATGCAGCCGTTCTCCAAGGTACCCATTTTAATGATAACTTTTCTGCTAATTCCCTATCAGGAATTACACCATTATAATAATTTTTTGCAATAGCTTTTAATAAACCCAAATCCTCTGAGGAAAAGACATCACTTCTATTTAGGGAAAACATCAAAAACATCTTGATGCTCCAGGGCCCTATACCCTTTATATTTATTAATTTTGAAAACACCTCTTCATCTCTCAAGCCTTTCCAAAACTTAAAAGAATTATTTGCACTCATGTAATTGGATAAACCTATTAAGTATTGTGATTTTCTTTTTGAAAGACCAAAGCTTTTTAGAAAATCTGACCTAACGCCTTTAAAACAATTTTCATCATAAATATTAAATTTTTTTGTTAGTCTATTCCAAACCGCATCGGCTGCTTGAACCGAAATTTGTTGACCCACAATACACCTAGATAAAGAAAAAAACGGATTCTTTACCGTACTTATGCTGCTATCGTTGTATTTTTTAATTAAGATTTTCATTACTTCATCTTTATTGGAAAGATCTTTGCAAGCCTTTTCCCACCAGTCTGGAGAATCTTTGTTATTATTTTTACTTTTCATAAACTCGTTTGCAAATTGCTTTAACTGAAAACTTAATTGAATATTAATAATTTTTTATAGTTACAACAATACTTTTATAGTGTTATCAATAAAGCAAATCGAAAAATTATTCTATTTAATATTTTACTCAGCAAATTATTACAAAGTGTTTTGTACTTAAACCTAACTTTTAATAACTTTAAATCATAAAAATTAATATATTTTACATTTTTTTTCGTATATAAGTAGAAAAATAGAGGGGATTTATGGTGAAACTAAAAAATTTGCAAAACAGTTACAGGAATCTTGTAGTAAAAAAGCCTTGGATGCTTTTATTTGTTAGTATTATTTTTACCATATTTTGCGGTCTAGGATTGAAAGGTCTATCACAAAACCCCGATAACAGAATATTTTTTTCTAAAGGAGATCCCAACTTAATAGCTTTAGAAACATTAGAAAAAACATATACTAAAAATGATAATATTTTTATACTAGTGGCGCCTAAAGAAGATGACGTTTTCAGTCCAAGTAATTTAGCTATAATAAGAGATTTAACAAAAAAACTTTGGCAAACCCCAGCATCCAGTAGAGTAGATTCCATTACTAATTTTCAATGGACTAGAGCTGAAGGTGATAATATTATTATAAGCGATTTAGTCACAGACAAAAAAATTACGAAAAATATTTCTGAAATTGCAAGACAGGTTGCATTAAATGAGCCTATGTTAGTCAATCTTCTAGTGAGTCCAGATGGAAAGTTTACTGCTATTAATGTAACTATTATTAAACCAGACGATCCTGTAGCTTCAGGTAATGTTGTAAAAGAAGTTATGGGGTTTATTAGACCAATACAGGCTGATCTTAAAAAAAAATATCCTAAAGTTGACTTTTACGTATCGGGAGGAGTTCCTCTTACAATGGCTTTTACCGAAGTATCATTGAGTGATATGGGGCTACTTACTCCTTTGATGTTACTGGTAATATTTTTAGTCGCAGGAATTTCTTTAAGATCATTAATTGGAGCTATATTAACTGCAATCATAGTAATGTTTTCTATAATAGGCATGATGGGTGTTGCAGGATGGTTTAAGTTTATTTTAAACGCTGCAACATTCAATTCGTTTTTAATGTTATCTGCTCTTACTATTGCACATTGTGTTCATATAATGAGCACTCAAAAAATACAAATGCGCCTTGGTAAGGATAGGAAAGATGCAGTAGATGAGTCTTTGAGAGTAAATCTGCAGCCGGTTTTTATGACTGCTATTACAACTGCAATAGGATTTTTAACCATGCACTTTTCAGAAGCTCCTCCATTTAGGCAATTGGGATACATGATGTCCTTTGGTAATTTGGTTCTTTTCTTTCATGCAGTAGTAACCTTGCCTGCATTGCTTGTAATTATTCCAACAACATTGAAAGCAACTGGTTACTCTAGAGCAGAAAATTTTATGAGTAATCTGAGTGAGTTTGTCGTTAAAAATAGAAAACCATTATTAATTTCTAATGGGTTTTTAATTATAGTTGTATCATTAGGTATTACTCAAATTAAATTGGATGATACTTGGACAAAATATTTCGATGAAAGATTTGAAATTAGAACCCACTCTGACTATTTTGAAAAAAATTTGACAGGTTTAAATGCTATAGAATATTCTATTCCTTCTGGAGAACCTGATGGAATAAATAGTCCTGAGTATTGGGAAAAGCTTGATAAATTAGCTGATAGAATAAGAAAGGAGCCTAACGTTAACCATGTAACAACTGTTTCCGATACAATAAAAAGGTTAAATAAGGCTATGAATGGAGATGAAGAAAAATTTTATGCTATCCCAGAAAATAGAGAACTTGCTGCACAGTATCTTTTACTTTACGAACTTTCTGTACCATTTGGACTGGATCTTAATGACAGAATAAATGTTGATAAGTCTTCAACAAGATTAACAGTAAATATTAAGGATGCATCTAATGATGATGTAAGAGAATTAGACAAAATTATACAAGACTATTTTGACAAAGAAATTCCCGAATTTAAAACTAATGGGACAGGTCTTTCTATGATCTTCTCTCATTTCTCCAAGAGAAATATTGACTCAATGTTACTTGGCACATCCGCCGCACTCATACTCATATCATTCTTGCTCGTATTAGCACTAAAGAGTTTCAAAATGGGTTTAATTAGTTTAATACCAAATTTATTCCCGGCTGCTGTAGGGTTTGGTCTTTGGGGTTATTTATTTGGTGAGGTAGGAGTTGCACTTTCTGTAGTTGCGGCTATGACTTTAGGCATAGTTGTTGACGATACGGTACATTATCTTAGCAAATATTTGAGAGGAATTAGAGAGGAAAAACTTTCTCCAGAGGAAGCCACTAAATATGCTTTCAAAAATGTAGGTTTTGCTCTTAGCACAACTACAATTGCATTAGTTGCAGGATTTGCTATTTTGTCATTATCAGGGTTTAAGGTAAATTCTGACATGGCCTTACTTACTGCGATTACCATTGCTATTGCATTATTTATAGATTTATTTTTTCTTCCTACTTTGCTTATTACATTAGAAAAATTGAAGATTTTGAATAATACATCCAAAAATGTCAATATACTATCTAGGAGTAAATAATGAAAAAAATTTTTTATAACTTTAAATTTATTATTCTTTTCGCATTGCTATTAGTAATGAATTATCTAACTTTAGCTTCTGAAGATGATACTAAGGCATTGAAAATTTCAACAGATGCTTACAATTATGATAAAGGTTTTGGAGATTTTATATCTTCTCAAACTATGACCTTGAGAAATAAACAAGGTGAAGAGACTACCAGATATTTTAGAGGAAAAACACTTGAAGTAGCTAATGACGGGGACAAAACATTATTTATTTTTGATAGTCCAAAAGATGTAAAAGGAACAGCGACATTAACTTTTACTCATAAAGTTGGACCTGATGATCAATGGCTATACCTCCCAGCTTTAAAAAGAGTAAAGAGAATAACTTCTGAAAATAGATCAGGGTCTTTTGTTGGCTCTGAGTTTGCTTACGAAGACCTAGGAAGTCAGGAGCTAGAAAAATATGATAGAAGAAAATATTTAGGAGAAGAACCATGCCCAGGAAATCAAACATTGTCCTGTCATATCATAACCCGCGCTCCAGTAGAGGAAAGCTCGGGATATAGTTATCAAACTTTATGGCTTGATGATACGCCTGCTCATAGAGTTTGGAAAATTGAATATTATGATAGGAAAAAATCTTTACTTAAAACTTTAACTTTTGGCGAATATAAAGTTTACCTGGAAAAATTTTGGAGACCGAGCGTTTACAAAATGGTGAATCATCAAACCGGCAAATCTACAGACCTTCTTGTAGAAAAAATTAAATTCAAAGTAGGACTATCTAAATCAGACTTTAGTCAAAAATCGCTTTCTAGAGTAAGATAATTTGATAAAAGTTTTTTTTTACTTTTTTTTTCTTATTACTAATTTAAGTGTCGCTAATACTAGAGAAATATATTGGGAATTAAATACTGAAAAAACCATTGAGACAAGAATTTTTAATAAAAAAAATGCCTACGCTAATCAAAAAGATAGTTATTCAGTAAATTATAAATCTGAGCTTTTTTTAGAACCTAAAAAAAATATTAATTTTTTATTTGAGCCTTTTTACAGATATGATCATCATGATAAAGAAAGAAGTCTATTCGATTTATCCCAGGGATACTTTTTATATTACAATGAAAATATTGAATTTAAAATTGGCAAAGAAAAAGTTTTTTGGGGAATAACAGAGCTAAAAAATTTAGTTGATATTGTAAACAGCAAGGATAACGCCTCTGGTGACGAAAAGTCTAAATTAGGACAGTCTCTCGTCTCATATTCTTACATAAATGAAAAACTTGGTTATATAGATTTAATATATATGCCGGAATTTATCAAAGGTACACGGGTGGGAAAAAGAGGAAGACTAAGGCTAAATTTACCAACTGAAAGCTATAACACAGTTTATGAAGGTGGGGCAGGAGAAAAAGTTCCTAGTTGGGCAATAAAATGGCAAAACAGTTTAGACAATACTGACATTTCTATACAATTTTTTAGAGGTACCTCAAGGGATGCGTCTACTCTTCCAGTTATAGAGAATGGACAACTCAAATATTTCGCTGGCTATGAAAGAATATCTCAAATAGGAACATTTGTACAAAAAGTTAAAGGGCCGTTTATTTATAAATTTGAAGGAATAAAAAGAAATGGTCAAAAGAACGCTATTTATACAAGACAAAATTACTATTCATATATTGCTGGAATTGAATATGTTAGTACAAGAATTTTAAAAAAAATATGGGACTTAAATTTATTTTTAGAGTACAGCAACGACGACAGAGCAAATAATTCTACGGATATTTTTCAAAACGATCTATTTATAGGCTCAAGAGTAAATCTTAACGACGTAAGTGGAACAGAGATAATTCAAGCATTAACTTTAGACCTTGACGGTAAAGGTCATACAGGAAATATAGAAGTAAGTACTCGATTAAAAGATACTATAAGATTAACAGTAAATTATAATTTCTATTGGTCGTTAGAAAGTAAAGATATACTTTATAGCTTTCGCAGAGATAACTACCTAGGAATAAAATTAACTAATTATTTCTAATATCAGTACTTTTAAACTTCAACATACTATTGTATATTAGTTGTAATTTAATAAGAAATATTGTAGTATATTAGAACATAGAAAGAACAAGTTAAGAACTTTATGAGTACAGATAATAAAACAAAAGCATTAGAAAGCGCCTTAGGTCTTATAGAAAGAGAGTTTGGAACTGGCTCAATAATGCGTTTAGGTGATAATAAAACCATTGATATTGAAGAAATATCTACTGGGTCATTAGGATTAGATATAGCTCTTGGTATCGGAGGGCTCCCAAAAGGAAGAATAATAGAAATATACGGCCCAGAAAGCTCTGGAAAAACTACATTAGCTTTACAAGTAGTAGCTAGTGCTCAAAAAAAGGATGGGATCTGTGCATTTATTGACGCTGAGCATGCTTTGGATCCAGTGTATGCTAAAAACCTAGGTGTAGATGTTGATAAGCTTCTTGTATCGCAACCAGATGCTGGAGAACAAGCTCTTGAAATAGCTGATACTTTGGTAAAGTCAGGAGCAGTAGATGTTTTAGTTATAGATAGCGTTGCTGCATTAGTACCAAAAGCCGAGCTTGAAGGTGATATGGGTGACACCCATGTGGGCTTACAAGCAAGATTAATGAGTCAAGCCCTTAGAAAATTAACATCCTCTATTGCCAAAACGAACGCTATGGTAATTTTTATTAACCAAATTAGAATGAAGATAGGTATAATGTTTGGAAGTCCTGAAACAACAACTGGAGGAAATGCTTTAAAGTTTTATGCTTCAGTTAGACTTGATATAAGAAGAATAGGACAAATAAAAGATAAGGATCAAATTATAGGAAACCAGACCAGAGTTAAAGTAGTGAAAAATAAAGTTGCACCACCTTTCAAGGTTGTAGAGTTTGACATTTTGTATGGAGAAGGTATATCAAAAGAAGGAGAAGTTATTGATCTCGGAGTCCTTTGTGGAGTAGTAGAAAAATCTGGATCCTGGTACAGCTATAACGGAGAAAGAATAGGTCAAGGAAGAGAAAATGCTAAAAAGTATCTTCTAGAAAATATAGAAATATCTAAAGAAATAGAAGATTTAATTAGAGGAAAAAACCAAACTGTAGAAGATGAAAAGATTGCTCTAGAGAATTAAGTTATATAAACTAAATTCATGTCAAAAATATCATTAACAGATATTAGAAAAGAATTTTTAAACTTTTTTAGATCAAAAAGTCATAATGTTATCCCTTCCTCATCTTTAGTACCCTCTAACGATGACTCTCTTCTATTTACTAATGCTGGAATGGTTCAATTCAAAAATATTTTTACTGGTATTGAAAACCCTCCATCATCTAAAAGAGCTGCAACATCACAAAAGTGTGTAAGAGCTGGAGGAAAACATAATGATTTAGAAAATGTTGGGCTTACTAAAAGACACCATACATTTTTTGAAATGCTTGGAAACTTTTCATTTGGAAATTATTTTAAAGAGGATGCTATAGAGTTAGCTTGGAACTTAATTACTAAAAACTTTTCAATTCCTTCTGAAAAATTAATTATTACAGTATTTCATGAAGATGAAGAGGCTTATAAAATTTGGAAAAAAGTTTCTTCTTTTGATGACTCAAAAATTATAAAAATATCATCCTCAGATAATTTTTGGGAAATGGGTGACTCAGGGCCTTGTGGCCCTTGTTCTGAAATTTTTTATGATCATGGAGAAATGTATTCAGGAGGACTACCGGGTTCTCCAGATGAAGGGGATAGATTTGTAGAAATATGGAACCTCGTTTTCATGCAGTATAACAAACATAAAGACGGCAAAAGAGAATTGTTGCCAAGCCCTTCTATTGATACAGGGATGGGAATAGAGAGGGTAGCTGCAGTATTACAAGGAACATCAGATAACTATGACATTGACTTATTTAGAAATTTGATTGATTTCACTAAAGAAGTTTTAAATGTTAAGGAAGATAAAAAAACCTCAATACCACTAAGAATAATAAGTGACCATTTAAGAGCTTCTTGCTTTCTTATATCCGATGGAGTAATTCCAGCAAACGAAGGAAGAGGATATGTTCTCAGAAGAATTATGAGAAGAGCTATTAGACAAATTTATACCTTAAATGTAAAAGAGCCTAGTTTACATAAATTAGTCCCATCACTTTTAAATCAGATGGGCGAACATTATAGTGAATTGATAAGTTATAAAGAATTAATCACCAAAACTATTCTAAATGAAGAGGAAAAGTTTTTAGAGACTTTAGAAAAGGGATTAAAAATTTTAGAAGATGAAAATGTTAAAGGTAATGATGTTAAATTATTTTCTGGAAAGGTTGCATTTAAACTTTATGATACATACGGGTTTCCTCTAGATTTAACTGAAGAAGTTCTAAAGACAGCAAATAAAAAAGTTAATCTAGAAGAATTTAATGAAGAGATGAGAAAACAAAAAGAGTTGTCGAAAAAATCTTGGAAAGGAGTATCTCAAAATATTGATGAAACTATTTGGAAGCAAATTTCTGATGAATTACAACCGACTAATTTTTTAGGATATGAAAAAAATATTACTCATGGAAAAGTTCTAAAAATTGTTTTTGAAGGAGACACTGTAAAAGAAGCATCCCAAATCAATCAGTCCTTGTCTTTAATATTTGACCAGACCACTTTTTACGCAGAAGCAGGTGGGCAAATAGGAGACTCAGGAAAAATAAAAGGAGAAGACTTTCACTTCGAAGTTCTTGACACTCAGTTAATACAAAATAAATTATATGAACATAAAGGAGTTTTAAGTAAGGGAAAAATTAAAGTAGGCGATAAAGTAAGCCTAGAAATTAATACAGAAAAAAGAAGAAAGGTTGCAGCCAATCATTCAGCGACCCATCTTCTTCATAGTGCTTTAAGAAGAAAGCTAGGAAAGCATGTTACACAAAAAGGGTCTTTGGTATCAGACGAAAAGCTAAGATTTGATATCTCACATAATCAAAAAATTGATCAAGAAACACTAATGTCTATAGAAAGAGATATTAATACAAGAATATTAAATTGTGCTCCTGTAACCCAATCGATTTTAAAAAAAGATGAGGCTGTGGCGAGAGGAGCTATGGCAATATTTGGTGAAAAATATGGAGATGATGTTAGAGTTATAGAAATGGGAATTGAAGAGAATGACTCCAATAAAGCATATTCCATAGAATTATGTGGAGGCACGCATGTTAAAAATACTGGAGAAATAGGACTATTTAAATTTGTGTCAGAGGGAAGCCTAGCATCTGGTATTAGAAGAATAGAGGCTGTAACAGGAATTCAAGCATTAGAGACTACACAAAAAATGCAAAGTGATATTATTTTGATTGCTGAGAAGTTAAAAGTTGGAACCTCTTCTATATTTAATAGAGTTAATAATCTTATAGATGAAAAAAAAGAATTAGAAAAAAAATTAAAAAACATTGATACGAAGACGTCATCATCCTCAAAAGAAGATATGAAAAAGATAGCTATAAATGATCACTTAATCTACCACTCTATTTTTAAAAATAAAGATTCAAAAAATCTTAAGGCCATTTCTGATAAATTATTAGATAACTCGACAAAAACAATCTCAATATTAATTTCAAAGTCTGATAATAAAGTTACTTCTGTTATAGGTGTATCCTCACAACTTTCTGACAAGTTAGACGCAGTAGAATTAATTAAGTTTATTACTCCCATATTAGGAGGCAAAGGTGGTGGTGGAAAAAAAGAATTGGCACAAGGTGGAGGAATTGAACCTAATAAAGCAGAAGAAGCTATAAATAAAACAATAGATTATATAAAAGGTAAAATATAATTTAATTAACTTGTGTATATCTTTTATAGAAATCTAGCACTATAGTTCTAATTTGAAAGGATGGTATTCCAAAGTTTTTTTCTACTTCTTCCATAGCAGTATCAATTACTTTAGTCCTGAAGTTTTCTGCAAATATAAGTGACTTTTGATCCGCTGGTTTAATCAAAATACCACCATCTCTTACTTCTAAGGTATAATTGTATAAGTCGTCTGCCTTTATTTCTATAGAATATTCAGTTATACCAATAATTTCCCCTAATTTTTGAAATCCCTCACTATCATTTGCAATATCATCAAGCTTTGACTCTTCATTATTAAACTCATAAACTCCTTCTGCCTTAGGGGTTTGTTCTGGTCTTAACACTACAACTTTTGCACTAAACGAAACTACTTGTGCAGAATTGTTTAAGGACCTTCCAGCATAAGAGTCTGAACCAACATTTGTAATTCCATTAGAACTATTGGTTCCAGATGCTGAAGAAGTCGTAGTCCTAATTGCAGAATCTGCAGCTACTTGTGATGGTGAACCGCTACTAGCTGGTCTGGTGCTAATAGTTAAAATATAGGATGCAGTGGCAGCATTATAGTTAGAAGTAGCTGCAATTGAAGCTGTAATAGTAGATGTACCAGTTGTTAATATGGAAACTGCACCAGTAGAAGAGTCTACATTAGCTACATTAGTATCATCGGAAGAATAGCTAATACTTAAACCACTTATACTAGGAA
>MDTC01078043.1_pt1 | contig 16342 bp, 4 predicted proteins | sample 811181 | NCBI WGS metagenome assembly MDTC01 (sample SAMN05326644, study PRJNA326480) | marine metagenome | isolation source: seawater | place: Pacific Ocean: North | collected 2011
CAAAAACTTTGTACAACTGTGCTTTGATCTAGTACAGAATGGCATGAGTATCCAGATCAGTCAGGATTACTCTTCCATGGTTAACTTTGCACGTTGTAAGGTACTTGGTGCAAATGTACTACGAGGTCCCAATCAGAAACCTTGGGACGGCAAACTAGAGTATGATTATCAACTCTGGATTGATAGTGACATTGTATTCAACACTGATAAGTTCTGGCAACTCTGTGATAGTGCTATTGCTGCTGATGGCACAGAGAAAGAAGTAGTTGCTGGTTGGTATCTCACAGAAGATGGGAAAACTTCTTCTGTTGCCCACTGGCTTGAGGAAGAGGACTTCCGTTCCAATGGTGGTGTGATGAACCACGAAACCATTGAGACACTACCTAACCGTAAGAAACCATTTACAGTTGACTACACTGGTTTCGGATGGGTGCTGATCAAGCACGGTGTATTCGAGAATCTTGAGTATCCCTGGTTTGCTCCTAAGATGCAAGTCTTCGAGTCTGGTGCAGTACAAGACATGTGTGGAGAGGACGTATCATTCTGTCTCGATGCGAAGGAAGCAGGATTTGATATCTGGTGTGATCCTCGCATTCGTGTCGGTCATGAAAAGACTCGGGTAATCTGATGAACATCGACATCTATTATCAAGGTAATAGGATGTATTCTAATGTCACTCATGAGGAAGCAGCAGATATTCTTCATGAGTTGGCATTGGAGAGGTATGAAGAAAAAAATGATATCGACTTAGATCAATTAGAAATTATCCAACGTGTAGAGGACTCTGAATAAGGGTCCTTTTTTATTGCCCCGCGCGTTTCTCTCTATGCCCGTAACCTCTCGTTCGATGAGAGGGTGCTAGAAGGACCTATAAGATGTGTTTAGATATCCTTAAGACCCTTTACATATCTGCGATGCTAGTATATAATATAGAGGTAAACACAACGGAGTTACATGGCAGTACGTTCAAAGATCGGTCTATCAGGTGTTAGTTTCATGCCTGGCAAGCCCAAAAAGACTCGTCAGGGTTCAAGTCAGCACACCAAACTTGCAGCATCTTCACGTAATGGTAAAAAGAAACGTTATCGTGGACAAGGACGGTGATACATAGAACAGATCTTAACTGTTCTTAATGTCAGCACTTATTTGTAACCTTCCATCAACGGAAGTATGGGTCAGAAAAGAATATCTCACAGATCATCAGTTTGGTCACGGTGAGTTTGTCAAGGGCGTTTGGGTATCGTGTAAATCGATACCTGGACGTGCTTTTTATTTTGAGACATATTTGCCCGAATATGCAGCAATGTACGATAAATTGCCTATCAGTGCCTTTTTATCGGAACCAAAAACTCCAGATCCTGATATGAATCTTCCAAATCTTCAATTTTGGAACTGTATGGACTATGGAGTAGTAGCAATTCACAAGCAATTCATCGGTTCTATGGACTATGAACTGTATACAAGAGATTATGGCATCCAAAAAGGCACTTATATCTGCACTATAGACAATTATCATCGAGATCCAGACGTTATTGACTATGCAACGAGTGAAAATCCTGCCGAACATAAGTCACATAACCTCATTGAACTTGAAAATGGACAGTATGCACTGTATCCGAACAACAGAATGCGTATTTTTGACAATAGTTTGACTCCAGAAGAGCCAAAAATGCCCGATTTTAAGGTTTCGACCGAATATTACAGTGTTGAAAACGGTTTTGAACGTCTTGGAATGGGTCGTGAAGACGAATATTTCTGGAAAACTGCTCAAGAACGCAAAAAAGAGGAAGAAAAACCAGAAGAAATGTATAAATCACAAGAAGGAAGGTTTTTAGATCCGCAATAATCGTCTAAATAGGTTGATAATACCTAGTTTGTGTATACTAATGCCTTTAGAACGGGTAAGTAGAGGATTTAGAGACTTAAGTATGACCTTTAGTCGCAATCCTTTATCTAATGACTTAATTCAATTGAAAGATGCCACTGCTATTGGTAGGGCAGTTCGTAATTTAGTGATGACTCATACTAGTGAGAGGTTCTTTCAACCCAAATTAGGGTCTAGAATATCAAGATTGCTCTTTGAACCAATGACTGCAATCCTTGCAGATCAGATCAAAGACGAAATTAGGACTACAATAACTCAGTTTGAACCAAGAGTTAGACTTAACAAAGTAGTCTGTATACCAAATTATGAAGGAAATGACTATGAAATAACAATTAGGTACACTATTGTCGGCATTGACATTCCTCCACAAGAGCTTAATTTCGTATTACAACCAACAAGATAAATGGCAATCACAAATTTCACAAGTCTAGACTTTGAGGATATTAAAGATACACTCAAGTCGTATTTACGTTCTAATAGTGCGTTTACGGACTATGATTATGAAGGATCCACTTTATCCGTAATCATTGATTTACTTGCTTATAATACTTACATTGCAGCATATAATGCAAATATGCTTAGCAATGAAGTTTTTATTGATAGTGCAACTCTTAGAGAAAATGTAGTCTCCCTTGCACGCAATATTGGTTATCTACCAAGACCTAGAACCTCTTCACAGGCAAGAATTAGTTTCTTCATTGATACTGGTGACTTTTCATCAGCACCTCGTTCTATCACCCTTAAAAAAGGTAATGTTGCAGTAAATACTAGTAATAGATCTACTGGTGGATTTACTTATTGTGTTCCTGATGATATTACAGCAACAATTTTTCAAAATAGAGCATCTTTTGATGATGTAACAATCTATGAAGGAACTTTGATTACTGAAGAGTTTACTGTAGATAGTAGCATTCAAAATCAAAGATATATTCTTTCTAATATAGGTATCGATTATAACACAATTAGAGTTACTGTAAAGGATAGTTTCTTTTCAAATGATTCTATAACATTTAAGATGGCAACATCAATTACTGAAATTGATGGGCAATCTAGAGTGTTCTTTATACAAGAAGTAGAGGATGAAAAATATGAGATTATCTTTGGTGATGGTGTATTTGGAAGAGAATTAGTTAATGATAATGTAATTGAAGTATCATATATTACTTGTAATGGTGCTGAACCTAATGGAGCAGCATCATTTAAGATAAATGGAAACTTCTATGATAATAATGATAACCTGATTGCAAGAAATATATCTGATGTAATTTTAATTGAGGCATCTAGAGGTGGTGCAAGTATTGAATCTGCACAATCAGTTAAAAATTATGCTACAAGATTTTATTCTTCTCAAGGAAGAGCAGTAACTGCAAGAGATTATGAAACTATTGTAAGAAGTGTATATCCAGAAACGGATTCGATTAATGCTTTCGGTGGAGAAGAACTTGATCCACCAAGATTTGGAAAAGTTTTTATTACAATTAAACCAAAAAGTGGATTGTTTCTATCAAACACTTTAAAGGACAGTATCAAGAAAGAACTTAGAAGTTATGCTGTAGCAGGAATTGTACCCGAAATTCTTGATACAAAATTCCTATATGTTGAATCAGATGTTACTGCATATTATAATCCATCATTAGCAAAAGATGCATATTCAGTAAATCAAAGTATATCTAAAACTTTAGAAAAGTTTGCTGACAGTGAGGAAATGAATATGCATGGGTCTAGGTTTAGATATAGTAAATTTACATCATTAATTGACCAATCTGACAGATCAATTACTTCAAATATTACAGAAGTAAGAATTCGTAGAGATATGAGAGCAATATTAAATAGATTGGCAGAATATGAGGTTTGTTTTGGTAATGCATTCCGTATAAAAAATGCAGGATATAATATTAAGTCTAGTGGATTCAAAGTAAGTGGTATAAGTAAAACTGTATATTTTTCCGATATTCCTGGTACTGCTGGAACTACAGGTGAACTTGTTTTGATCACTATTCCTGAACCAACAGTCTCTAACACAGGCACAGAAGACCAAGTAAGGTCTACTGCAGAAATTGTAAGGAGAAATGTTGGAACTGTAGATTACATAAAAGGTGAAATTAATATTAGTGCAATAAATATAACATCAACTGAAATAACAAAAAATCAAACGATACAAATATCAACGATTCCTAGATCAAATGATATTGTAGGACTTCAAGATTTGTTCTTACAATTTGACACTGGTGAATCTAATATAAATGTTATTGAAGATAACATTTTATCTGGTGCTGATCCTACTGGAAGTAGATTTATTTCTACACCAACCAATATCGATAACAACGTCATCCGACCAAGACTCTAATTTAAACATAAAATGGATATAAGAAGAATTCGTCTATCACAAGTTCTGGAAAGTCAAATTCCAGATTTTATAAATGATGAATTTCCGTTATTTAAGGAATTTCTCCGTCAATATCAAGAGTCTAATGAAATTCCAGGAGCTGCATATGACTTAATGTCTAATATCGACAAATATGTCGATTTAGATAGTATTTTGTTGACTCCTAGGTCAACAGAAATTGACGGTAATGACGTAGGTTTTGAAGATACTGTTATTCAAGTTGAGAGTACTGCTGGATTTCCATATGCTTATGGTTTATTGAGTTTAGGTATAGTAGATGATGATGATCTAGATCCAGAATTTGAAATTGTAACATATACATCAAAGACAGATACTGAATTTAGAGGTGTAATCCGTGGATTTAGTGGTCTAACTGAGATTGGTGATGAATTAGTATTCAGAGATAGTTCAAAAAAAGAGCACTCTAGTGGAACTGATGTAATAAATCTAAGTGCATTATTTTTAGATGAATTCTTTAAAAAATTAAAATCTCAGATTGCACCAGGGTTTGAGGAAAGAATCTTAAATTATGATGTAAATGAAAGAGTATTCTATAAACATGTTGGTGATTTTTATAGATCTAAAGGAACGAGAAAAGCATTTGAAATTTTATTCAGAGCATTATACAATAGACCAGTAAATGTAATTATTCCATCAGATTACGTTTTTGAGTCTAGTTCTTCATCTAATAGAAAAACTAGAGACTTAGTTCTGTATTCTGATGATCAGACAACAGATTTTAGTGATGTTCTATTACATAGAACCTTAAAACAATCAGAGCAAGATTCAATTGATGATCCAGATGAACTTACTGCATATGGAACAATTAGTAATGTAGAAAGAATAGAAAGAAATGGTATAAGATATTACCTCATAAGTCTTGATGGTGATTACGACAAAGATATTACTGTTGATGGTACAGTTTTTGGAACTTTTGTGCCAACAGCAACTACAAAAGTTACTGAAGATTTTATAGGTGCTAATGACGAATGGCCAGAATTTTTGCAAGTAGACTCTACATTATCATTTGAAAATTCTGGAACTCTTGATGTTTATAATGTTGTTAATAATGAGTTTGTTGTAAAATCCATAGATTTTTCTGGAAAAACGGTAAATGAGTTCTTTGAAATTAGTAGTGATTTTGATATCACAAGAGGAACTTTAATTTCTTCCAGAAGATATGCATATATCGAAGTAAGTGATGAAGAAACACATTACTTCAGAGTTACTCAAGTTTTAAGTGGTATTAAACCAGATCAGAGTTCTTACTTTGAAGAGGAAGATCCCATTAAATTCAATACTTTGGGATTGAGAGAGGAATCTACAAAATATAATGATTGGAAATATAACAATACAGCAACATATAATATTTCTAATCTAGAACTATTGAGTAAGGTCAATAAAACTTATAGATGTAATGTTGATGGTAACTTTGATTTAGTAAATGCTGATAAGTTTTTCTTAATTGATAATAATCAAAAGGCATATAATGTTTTTGTATCTGCAAGAGAGAGTATTAATGAGTACATTTTAACTGCAGAGACTTTAATTGATTTAACACCACCAAAATCTTTTGTAATCGAAAGAAAATTAAACAAAGCTCACTTTACATTCTTCCCTGAAGCAAATAATTATGTAAGTGATGTTCAGAATGTTTATAGACCAGATTCTTTTGTTGATGAGATGTATATTGCTGCATCATCATTGCCAAATTATGGTAATTCAGCATTAAGTACTAATGATAAGAGAATTAAGTTTAGTGTAAATATTGCGACCGATTTAACTGGGAATAAAAATATTAAAGTTGGACAAGATGGTACACCATCACTTGCTGAAGTAAATCATTCATTCTATACTGGTGATTCTATCATTTATTCTGAGGAAGATGATAGCAATAGACTGAAGACATTTGATGGTGATGATAATCTTATCGATTTACCTAATGGTAGGTATTATATTACCGTTGTTGACACAAAGACAATCAAACTATCTACAAGTTTGAATAGAGTTTATACTAAAGATTATATCTCAATAGTAGGAAATGTTACTGATGCGATTTTCTACTATTCCGATTTCTTTGATATTGAAAAAGTTCTTAACATTGATGAACCTTTTGTTCTAAAATCCAAGAGATTAGTCAAAAAAATCTCAGAACCAATAGATCAAGCAGTTCCAACTATAACAGTTCCTGGAAAACTTGGTATCTTTAAAAATGGTGTTGAACTTATAAACTACAAATCAAAAAATAATATTTACTATGGTGGAATTGAAGCATTAGAGATTTTATCTGGTGGTGAAGATTATGATATTATTAATCCTCCAACTTTAGAAATCTTCGATGGTGAAAATGCTGATGGTGTTAATAATGGAGGTATTGGTGCAACAGGTAATTTTGTAATTCAAGGATCCGTAAGAGATATAAAAGTTCTTAGTGGTGGTTACAACTATTTAAATGATCCAACTATAAAAGTCTCTGGTGGTAATGGAACATCATGTGATGTTTCTCCAGTGATGGAAACTTACACTCATGGTGTAACTATTGATTCTAGTAGTGGATTTAATGTTGGAATATCTACGAACACAATTATTACTCTTGAAGAACACTTATTCGCACCTGGTGAGAGAGTTATCTATAATTCCGAACTGAATGATCAGGAAATTGGTGGTTTAAAAAATAAATCAATCTATTATGTTGGTGTAGTTGATACTACCTCATTTACTCTCCATAATTCCGTAGTTGATGCTAAAAATAATGTTAATGAAATTGATTTAGTTGATTTTGGAGAAGGATTTCATAAATTTGATGCTGTAATTAAAAAGAAAAGACTTTCTGGAATAAATGTAAATTATTCATCAGAAGACTTTAGTTATAGAAATGTTTCATATGATCCATCTGCAGTTTCTGCACCAATTGATTACTATACAAATACTATCAATCTACCCAATCATGGATTTAGTAGTGGTGAATTAATCACATATCATTCAACCACTACACCGATTGCTGGTTTATCAAGTGGAACTGATTATTATGTTACCAAAGTAGATGAAAATAAATTTAGACTGTCATCCGTTGGTTTTGGAACTTTATCTGTTGATTACTATTATAGATCACAATCTTATGTAGATTTATCAACAGATGGTGTCGGTAGACAGTATTTTAGATATCCAAATATTGAAGTTAGTATTTCACCTTCAGGAAATGATCCATTTTCAATACAACCCCAACTTTTACCAATTGTAAGAGGTGAAATTACGGAAGTATTCTTAGAAGGTCATGGTGTTGGATATGGATGCACAAATATTTTTAATTATGAGAGACAACCAAATATATCTGCAGAACCAGGTAAATTAGCTTCCGTAAGACCGTTCATCATTGATGGTGAAATTAAGGCAGTTATTGTTCAAAATTCTGGTCAAAAATATGTTTCTACACCATCAGTGCAAATTTTTACCGATGGTAATGGTTTTGGTGCAGAATTAATTCCAATCATTTCTGATGATGGAAGACTTGAAGATGTGCTTGTAAAAAATGGTGGTGCTGATTATAATGATGCGACAGAAATAGAAATAGTATCTGCAGGTGCTGGCGCTCAATTTAAAGCAAAAATTATAAGATGGAATGTAAATGAAGTAGAAAGAGCACTTAACAGCAATCAGATATATGACGATGATGGATTTTTACACCAAGATTCAACGATATCTATTGAGGAGGCAGATGAGTATGGTTTAATTCAATATGGACATTGCTATGCTCCAAGAAAGTTGAGACAGACTGTTTATAATAAAAAGGTTATCAATGGAAGAACAACATTTAATCCAGATCTAGTTCTAGATAATCTGAATAGAGAAACTGATTCCACATTACACTCACCTATTTTGGGATGGGCATATGATGGAAATCCAATTTATGGTCCATATGGATTTACAAATTCAGATGGAACTGGTGGTGTTAAAAGAATGCAAAGTGGATATAAAAAACGAGCTATTGCAAATAGACCATCAGTGACGATATATCCTTTGGGATTTTTCTGTAATGATTATGAATGGTTTAGTGATGGAGATCTAGATGTATTTAATGGAAGATATTGCGTAACACCAGAGTATCCAAATGGTGTTTATGCATATTTTACAACAATAGGTAATAATGATTCATCCTTTAAAAACTTTAAATTACCAGAATATCCATATGTTATTGGTGAAAGATTTAAATCTAAACCAATTGAATTTAATTTCAATTCTAACATAAATCAAGGTTCATTTTTCGCAGAAGAAAATGATTTGATAGATCAAAATTATAAAACTAATGGTCTTCTGAGAAATATTACTCCACAAAATTCTTCTACAGAATTTGGTAGTTATAAGTATCTCTTCAATCCAACAGAAGTAATTGATATTAGGTCAAGAGTAAAATCAGTAACTCCTGGAAAAGTTGATAATTTAGTAGTATTTTCTGGTGGAAATAACTTTAAGATAGATGATAGAATTGTTTTTAGTGAAAGTGGTGGAAATACTAAGAGACCAGTTGGTAGAGTAACAAGTATTGGTGGAACCGATGTTTTAAATGTTTCTGTAGCAACTTCATCTATAGTAAATGCAGAAATTGTCTCCAATCCACAAACTGGAAATGTCATTGCAATTTGTAGTAGTCCTCATGGACAATACACTGGTCCAGGAAGAGTCGATGATTTAAGTAATGATGTTGAATTTGGTGCAGAGTTAGTTGTAGTAACCAGAGACTTAGAATTATCTGGATTTGGAACGGGAAATGTAGTTGACTTACCATCAGTAACTGGTATCGTTACCTATATGAGTGTTTTTGGATTAGACTCCACTCAAAACATTGTTAAAATTCTTCCAAATGATGTTTATAAAATTAAATACGGAAGCATTGAAGAACAAGTAAAAATTCTAAATGTTGATACCAATAATTCCAGACTTAGAGTTCAAAGACAAGTCAATGGTACAATCGGAACAAGTTATCCAGTAGGAACTGCATTATCTGAACATTCAAGAAAATTCTTGATTGATGGGTACAGTGATCCTGGATCAAGATTTAATACTCAATATTACTTCAATCCCAAAGAATCTGTTGGTCTTGGTGTTGGATCTACTCTAAGCATTTCAAATCCTGGTGCAGGAAGCACTTCAATATTTGTTGGTGGTGATAAAATTTATCTCCCAAATAATACTTTACAGGTAAATGATAAAATTTACTATGATTATGATAATGGTCCAATACAAGTAGAATCTTTTGGTGATAATTTTGACTTGGTTAAAGATAGACCATATTATGCATATCCATTCCCTAATGGATATGTTGGTGTATCCTCTAGACCTGTTGGTGTTGGATCAACTGGACCTGTCGGTCTAGGAAGCGCAACAGAACTATTAACATTCACAAGTCATGGTTCTGGTGTAAATCATAGTTTCTTCACAAGATACGACGATGTGAAGAGAGTTGATATAACGACGTATGAGGCAACTTTTACAACCTCTCAAAAACATAATTTACTTTTTAACGATGAAATTGTTGCAGATTGTCGTCCAAATATTGAAAAAACTTTACAAGTTTTTTATAATGAAGAAAATAATAAATTTGCCGTAGGTAAATTTGAATTCGTTCATGATGATATTGATGTTAAATTTAACACCATTACCATCAATAACCATGGATTGAGAAGTGGACAAACTCTAATTTTAGAATCACTTGCTCCTCCTGGTGGTCTATCCGACAATGGTGTTTATAGAGTTAGTATTGTTAATAAAAATACAATTAAACTTTTAAATCAAAATGATGATGGTGTTGTAGATATTACAAACCAATCTACTGGCAGACTTTTAATAGTTAATCCTCCAATAGACTTGATAAAGGATAAAACTATTGTATTTGATGTATCTGATTTCAGTCTCTCATATGTCAGAAATAACATTAGATATTCTGCATTTGAACTCAAATTCTATACCAATAAAGAATTAACTCATGAATTTTTATCATCCGAAAAGGATGGTAATTTTAGTGTAACTACAGAAGGTAGATTGGGTGTAGATTTAAATGCTAAAGTAAAATTAAAGTATGATAGTCATTTTCCACAAAGACTTTATTATGTTCTAAAACCACTAAAAACTCCACAAATTCCAGTAGCATTTTCATTGAGTTCTTTGGATAGGAACAATGATAACGTTATTAACTTTGTAGACAGTCCAATTTCTGGAAGATTTAATATCAGAAAACCAACTGATACTACATTCTCATATAGATTGATTGATGCACCAGAGTCTAATAGTTATACTTCTGGACTTTCTACAATCACATATTCTACAATTTCAACAACCGCTTCTGGTCCAATTAATGAGGTTTCATTTATATCTAAAGGTGCAAACTTAGTAAAACTTCCTTTGATTGAAAATGTTGAATCTGAGTCTGGTGTTGACTCTATTATATTCCCAAGATCTCAATCAATTGGTATATCCAAGAATATTGCGATTTCCGATATTGGATTTGATTTCCCTTCAGATACTACATTGAGACCTAGGGCATATACTCCTACTGTCTATAAGATTGACCCATTAACATCAATTGGATCTATTGATGTTATTGAAAAGGGAACTAGATATACAATTTTACCAGATCTTATTCTTATTGATGGATATACGAATAAAATTGTTGATGATGTAGATTTACGTTATGTTGAGGAAGATGGTTTTAGAGTTGATATCATTAAGAATACCAAAAACTTATATGATGTAGAACCAAGATTATTACCAGTCAATAATAGTAATGGTTATAAAGTCTTGAATATAACCTATGATACTGGAACCAAGGATGCTACTGTTATTTTAGATGTTGTTGGATTTAGCACAATAACTGCTTGGCCTTTCCCCGAAGGTGCAGAATTTATGATTGAGGGTGTTGCAACAAAACAACCAACTATTGATGAAGGTTACAATTCTGCAGATTATAATTATAAGAAGTTATTTACTGTAAAAACTGCTGATCCAAATATTGGTGGTCAGGTTCCATCATTCACCTTTAATATGGGTGATTTTGTTAAAACTACTGCTGGTCCAGGAGTATACAATGACTTAGTTACTTCTGGTAGAGTAATTCCAAAGAGTTTATTCCCAGTATTTAAAGTTAATAGAGTTGCTAACAAATATTTTGAAAATGAAACTATTACAAATGGAACTTCAGAAGACTTAGTAGTTTCTTGGGACGTTAAAAATGAGTTGTTGAAGGTATTTACAAGTTTCCCCGAAAGATATCAAATCGGTGATGTAATTAGAGGAAAAACTTCAGCATCTAGTGGAACTCTAACAGAAGTTGTTGGTATTACCTCACTTACTTATGAAGTTGGTGCGTCAAATAATGACAGATACAAACCATATGATAGAAGAGGTTTCTTAAATGAAGAAACTCAAAGAATTCATGATAGTGACTATTATCAGTACTTCTCATATTCCCTAAAATCTGAAGTTGGTATTAGTAGTTGGAAAGAACCTGTAGAATCTCTAGCACACCCTGCTGGATTTAAGAAGTTTGGTGAATTACAAATAGTTTCTGACGATGATGATCAAGTTGGGGTCAATAGCACAGGAATTGCTGTTGATCAAAATGAATCTGGTTTTATCGGTATTTCCGATTTTACATCATACTATGATCTAAATTGTGTTCATGATATTGACTTAGTAACTGAGAATAATATTCTTAATAAGACATCTGATGAAATTAGATTTAATTCACTAATTTTGGTTGATTACTTTGAATCTATTGGAAATAGAGTTCTTATCGTTGATGATATAAGTGATGAATTTAATAGTAATCCAAGATCAACTGCTTTCGTTACTGTAGACACTTTCAGTTTGAGAAAGTTCAGATCCAAAAAATATGTAATGTTTACTTCTAATAAGAAGTTCCCTGGTGAAAGACAAATGATTATTGTGAACGTACTTCATAATAACATTTATGGATTCATAACTCAATATGGTAGAGTTGAAACTAATGATGTTCATGGATATTTTGATATTGCAGTATTTGAAGATAATGGATTACTTCTATTCTATCCAACTGAATACAGATTTACTGATTTCAATATTAGTGGATATCAATATGCTATTTCAGACTCAATTAGTGGAGTTGCAACTCATTATATTGGAAATAGTGATTCTATTGGTTTTGCTGGAATTCAAACTGCAATGTTACCACAAGGAACTTCTACATCCTCAAAAATTGTAGGTATAGATTCTTCTTATAGATCTGCTAAAGTTCTAGTAACTCTAGAAAGTTCCGATCTACAATATTTCCAGTATGATGAATTTAATATTGTTCATGACGGAACCGATATTCATAATGTCGAGTTCTCAACACTGGCAACAAATAACTTCGGTAGTCAAGATGTTTCTCTTGGTATTGGTACATACCAATTTGCATACAATGGCAATGATATTGAAGTTAAGTTAACACCTAATAGTGGATTATCAACGGATTATGATGTTACTTCTACCGTTGTAGCAATTTCAGATACATCTAGAACTGCAATCGGTTCTAGTCAGTTCAATACCACATTGACCACTGTTGGATTTGGATCAACTACATCAATTTCACCATTTGCTGGAGTTAATACCTCCATCCAATTGGCCGAGTTTGATAAGTCATATAAAGGATTCAATGCTTATGTGAGTATTGAAGATATGACTAATAATATCGTTCAGATGTCTGAACTAGTACTCACCCATAATGAAACCGATTCTTATATTACAGAATTTGGTAGAGTTAGCAATCGTGGATTCTTTGAGGATGTTGGTCTAGGAACATTTACCACTTATGTTGATCCATCTACCAAAAAAGCAAGAATTGAATTTGTTCCATATCCAGCAGATCCTGGATTTACTAGAGAAATTGAAGTTCGTCTATTTACACATCAACTGCAATTGGTTGATCTTGGTATTTCGGATAATTACTACAATTATGAAAATGGTAGATTCTCTACATTGTATGGAACCTATACTGGAACCGAAAATGATATTAAGAGAAGTTTTGAACTAAGGCATCAAAATGATTTAATCTTTGAAAGAGTATTTGATTCTACTGCTTTAGGAACTACAGTTTCTACAAATGAAAATGTTCTAATTCTACCAAACCATTTCTTTGTCACTGGAGAACTCGTCCACTATACAGTTCCAAATGAGGATGATGTTAGAGTTGGAATTGCTACAACTACTATTTCTGGAATTGGAAGTACAGATAAACTACCAACTGACCTATACGTTGTTAAGGTTAATGACAGTAAAATTAAATTTGCTGATTCTGCAGAAAATGCCCTCAAGTTTAATCCTATAACACTCACTTTGAACAGTGCTGGTATTGGAACACAGCATAAGATTACTGCAACTAATAAAGATGCTAAGGGTGTCTTTACAATTGATAATATGATGCAGTCTCCAGTCGTTGGACTGGGAGTTACAACATCCGTTGTCGATGATATTAGTCTAGATTTGACATTAATCAATACTGCAGGAATTACCTCAATCTTTGCAAATGATATTATCGAAATTGATGATGAAATAATGTTGGTCGAAACTGTTGGTGTTGGAACACAAGATAAGATTAGAGTAAGAAGACCTTGGATGGGAACTGAACTTGGCATTCATACTGCTGGTGCTCTAGTAACTAAACTGAAAGGTGATTATAAGATTACTGGTTCCACAATTAACTTCACATCTGCACCTTATGGTAAAGTTCCTGTCACAGTAGATGTAAATCAGTTTGGTGTTCCATTCGTTGATCCTTCTGATAGAGACTTTACTGGAATTACTACCAACTCATACTTCCATGGAAGAACATTTATGAGATCTGGTATTATTGATGAAACTGAAGAGACTTATACTAAGAACTACATTTTTGATGATCTCTCTACCAAGTTTACTGGAATTAGAACCGCATTTGATATGACCTTTAACGGTCAAGATGTTGTTGGTCTTTCCACCGACAATGCTATTGTTCTTGTTAAGGATATCTTCCAGCAACCAACAAGACCTGGAGTATCTTCAATTGCAGGTAATTATGAATTTGTAGAAGTTGGTGGAAAAACTAAGATTCTATTTGATGGATCTATTTCTTCTGATGATTTCACTGCAGCAGATGGTCAAGATATCAATGTTCCAAATCTACCTGTCGGTGGTGTAATTGTTGCTGTTGGATCTACAAATGGTCTTGGATATCAACCATTAGTTGCTGCTGGTGGTACTGCAACGATCTCTGGATTTGGTTCAATCACATCTATCAGTATTGGTAATAGTGGTTCTGGTTACAGACCTGGTATTCAAACTCATATCAATGTAATTGCACAGACCTCTTCTGACGTTTCTATCATTGGTTATGCAACTGCTCTTGATGGTCACATTACTGGAGTTGCAATTACTAATCCTGGAACCGCATATACTAGCACAAATCCACCATTAATTAGATTTGACTCACCACTAAGTTATACTGACATTCCTCTAATTTACTCTAGTGATTCTCCTCAACAAGGAATTGGAAGAACTGCATCTATTGATATGTTCATTAGTAGAGATACTACTGTTGGTGAATTTAAGTTTAATAATAATGGATATGCTTACGGTCAAGGTGAAATCCTAACTGTTGCAATTGGTGGAACAACGGGCATTCCTACAGATACATCTAAGACATTTGATGAATTCCAAATTACTGTAAATGAAACACATAGTGATGAATTTAATTCTTGGTCTCTTGGTCAACTTCAGCAGTTGGATAGTCTAGATGAACAATTTGATGGTTTTAGAAGAGTATTCCCAATCTCCTTCCAAGGTGATAGGTTATCAATTAGAGCAAGACCTGGAAGTCAGATCGATGTCTCAGCAACATTGCTCATTTTCATTAATGATGTTCTACAAATTCCTAATCAAGCATATACCTTCAAGGGTGGCAGTTTGCTTATCTTTGCTGAACCAATTCCTAAAGATTATACTTCTAGAATTATCTTCTATAGAGGAACTAGAGATGTTGATGTTGAAGAAGTTGATATTGTAGAACCTATTGAAGTCGGTGATAAAGTTAAAATTATGTCCGACGTTGTTTTCCAAACTGAGGATAAGAGAACTGTAGAAGACATTTTATCATCTGACATTTTACTTACAAACCCATATAGTGGTATTGGAAGATTAAATGATGAAACAATTGAAAGACCCTTAATGGCATGTAAGCAGACTGAGGATGTCTTTATTAATGGTGATCCTGTAGGAAAAGATAGAAGACTGTACGAACCATACATCTTCCCAACAACAAATCTAATTCAACCAGTTGGTATTGATACTACTGTTGCATGGGTTGAAGCAGTTTCTACATTCTTTGATAATACCAAAGAAAATCTAGCAGAAAAGAAACTTGGTCAGATTCAAATTATTTCTCAAGAAGAAACAAGAACTGGAATTGTAAGTGCTGTTGTTTCTGGTATAGGATCTGTTATTAACCTTACAATTGCAAATGCTGGTACTGGTTATACCTTTGCACCACAAATTGCAGTTGGACCACCATCACCTGGAGGAACTCAAGCAACTGCAACTTGCACGATTTCTAATGGATCTATTGATGTCATTACAATTACCAATAATGGTCTTGGATATACTGGAACTCAACTACCAGCAGTAAATGTTGAACCACCAAGAGTAGAACTTGAAGCTATTAGACAAGTTGAATATGATGGTGATTATGGAACTATTGTTTCTGTTGCAAATACAAATGTCGGTGTTGGTTCAACTGCAGTAGAACTAAGTCTATACATTCCACATGACTCTTTCATTAGAGATATTGGAATTAATCCTGGAGGAATGGCAACTGAAGGTATTACTGGTCTAGTAACAAGTTATTACTTTACTGTTTCCAGAACTAATACTGGTACTGGACTCACTACATTATACAATGATGGAAGTGTTCTTGGAATTACCACCGAAAATTTCAATAATATCTTCCAAGTTTATGATATTGATAGAATTACAGAAACTGTTCCAGGAGTTGGAGTTACTGATGTTGTTAAGGTTACTTCCTTAGTAGAAGG
>MDTC01238732.1_pt1 | contig 16339 bp, 10 predicted proteins | sample 811181 | NCBI WGS metagenome assembly MDTC01 (sample SAMN05326644, study PRJNA326480) | marine metagenome | isolation source: seawater | place: Pacific Ocean: North | collected 2011
GCAATCTGCGCGAGAATCATCGCACGCTACTGCCAAATCTGCTTCAACTTCTTCCAGCTCAGAATCGAGCATGGTAGAATCACTGCCGGCTTCAAGGCTTTCAATCTGTTCAAGAATCAATGCCTTCTTAGCGTTCAGATCTTCAAGGTAATCCGAGAAGAACACGTCGTCCATGTCTGCGGGGGCAGGTAGGTCTTCGGTGATGTCCCACTTCACTCCAACGAGCGTTTTGTAGTCATCGCCATTTGTATCGGTGGCAAGAAGAGTCACCATGTAATAATCACTGAACTGCGATCCGTCAGGACGTGCATCGCCGCCAGCAGTCATCAATGAAGGGATGTTAAGAACTTCAGTCCAACTGGATTTGCCCATGTCAAGATCGTAAATGTAAATTCCATCGCAAGTGCCGGTCAGTGAGTTGCACACGTTCCACGTAGCCTGGACATAGTTGAACGCAGGGGCAGAGTCGGTTAGAGCCATAGAGACGGTCGGGATTTGAGAAATGTAGGTGTCTTCAAGTGCGATGTACATGTAACTTGAACCATCGTTGTCCTTGGAGAGGTAGAACGGCAGTGAGTCGTATACTGTAACGTCGAGGACCGTGATTCCTGATGCGTACTTGTCTGATGCAGTCACGGTGATGGTGTGCTCACCAGTCGTTTCGAACAACAGTGTGAGCGTACCGTCAATGAAACTGTAACGTGCTGCCCCTGGCTCGGATGAGGTGACGCTTACAAACGCCTCTTCAACTGGGTCATCGACATCGCTGACGAGACTTCGCAGGTCGATGACACGCTGGAAGTTTCGCTTGATGGTGATCGATTCGATTTCGCTTGAGTCAAGGCGAGGAGCGTCATTGACTTCCTGAATGTTGATGGTGAGGTTGGTATCGGATGATTTCTTGCCATCGCTCACACGGAGGTGAATGATCGCTTGACCGTTCACGTCGCTATCGACAGTCGAAAATGCGATTTCAGTACCGATGAGTTCAATGTCAATCGCTTCAGGGTTGGAATTGCCCATCACGACAACGGTAAGTGGTGGATTTTCAATCACTTCACCAGAGTCCGAAGTATCGGAGAGGTAGTTGGTTAGGTCGAGAAGACCAGACCCACCTTCAATCACTGTTTGTGCTGGAACTCCGCTCCATCGTGGGTCTCCATTTTCCACGACTTCGAACCACAATGTACCGTATGGCATGATTCCAGTTTCTGAGTAGTCTCCGCCGTCATCCATAGTAATCTCAAGGCTTTGTTGCCCAGTTGGGCATCCATTGTTTTCAGTGAGTCGGAATTTGACTTCAAGTTCCTTTTCGTTAGGGTGCCATGCCACGAACGCCTCATCGTCGGAGGTGATAACCAAGTTTTCGAGAGGTGTCTCAGGATCGTAAATGTGTCCGACCATAGAAATTCGTTCGCTTGTATCGCATCGAACTGATCCTACTGCATCGACTAAAACGGACGGAGCGCCATTCGCAAGTTTGAATCCGTCCGTACCAGAAGTGACTTTCCAGTCGCCGGTTTGTCCGCGCGAGTCTACTGCTTGAGAACGAATATCGTACCAGCCAGCAGCCATGGAAGAGTCAAGCATTGGGTCAACAAAGTACTCGCGCCCTTCGCTTGCAGTTCCTTCAAAGACAATCGTCTGACCGCCGGAAATTGCAGTTGAACTCCACTGGTTTGTACCAGTCGGTGACACTTCGATATTGAACGTCATCGTTTGGATGGTATCGACATAGTCATCGGCGTCTGCTTTTGCCAAGATTGTTGCCTTAGTATCACGCTCAATGGTGTTTTCACCCGAGATTTGGGCTTTTTTGGAGACAGGTGGACGGTCTTGGTTGATTTCTTCCATCCCGACATTGTTGCCGCCGTTACCGTCCCCGACCATTCCCGTGATACGTGCCCCGAAGGTCGTCTTCCATCCGGAAGGTACGGATGATGTATCGTAGGTAATCTGTGCGGTTTGGGTTGCTTGCGAAACCAAGTTGTTCAGGTTCGATGAACCGATGGAAACTTCATTCACGCCGTTCTTGTAAAAGAACTCAATTGTACCTCCGTCAGCATAATCCAAATCGCCAACGTTCCGGATGTTTGCATCAACGGTAACAGTATCCCCGACCATGAAGTTTCCAGATGATTCTGGGTTTGCAACCGTCACACCGGTTACTGCCACATCAAGGGCAGGTGCCATGGTAGAATCAGCTGCTGCAAACACGTCTGCATTGAACGAGGTCGTACTCCAGGTTGAGTAGAGGGCTGCGACAGTATTCATGTTGCTGGCTCCACCGTTCACCAAACTGGTTGGGACTGTCCAAGTGTTTGTGGCTTGACCAGAATTAAGATTGACTGTTTCGAACCCAGTTCCACTACCGACGTTTCCGCCATTGTGCGCGTAGGCTCCGTTGTTGAGGAGCCATGCTTCCCAGCAGTTACCGCCTTTGGTGCCGTCTGCGTAAACGTGAGAATTACAAACTTTTTCTGTAACTGCAGCGTACATGGTAATGGTTGAAGGTGCAGTTCCTGAGCCGGTATAGCTTGCACTGACTGAGACATCGACGGTTCCATCACCGTTATCCGACTGAGAGACGAGTATTGAATAATCAGTTGCGGTACTGTGCATGTTACCGCCGCTGGAAATGTAGGAATCCCAGCATGTGTTTGAACCGCAACCCGTGTTTAGGGTTGCATCTCCGAACGAAGTCTTTGGAGCCCCGCCGGACTCACCCAAATGTTGGACTCCGTAAATAGGTGCAATGTTACCTGACTCTGCATCAGCAGTGTTGCCGTAGTTTGCGCTGTGGTAGGAGATGTAGACATATCGATCGGGCAGTGAGGTCTTCGCTTGGTCGTGAGCAGGGCTGCCATAAGCATAGCAGTAGCCACAGTTATCAGAGGTGATGTATTGTGCAAATACACTGTGCCCAGGGTCGGTTGGAGCGCTCATAACAACAACTTCTTCCAGCTGGACTGGAGGGTTTTCTTCGTTCATTCCGTTGGTGAAACCAAACATCAAACTGGTCACAAATAACAGCACGAGTGCTGGGCCGAGTATGCGGTTCGCATGCATCATGTCCTGAGCACCTACTGGGCAGTATATCAATCCCACCATTCAAAGTGCATGCAAAATCCGCTAAAATATATCATATTTGCACTTTTTGAGCAATTGTTTGTGACGGGAAAGTTTAGAGCAAACAGGTTGTCCCGAAAGTATGAACCAAGAGCAGTGGGGTGTTTTCGTCGAGGAAGGCGGAAAGGTACACGTCGTGGAATTGCTTCCTGAGGTTCGAAAAGTCAAAGGATTAGGTGTACTCGATGCACACAAACTCCTCTCACCCATCAATATTGGCGAGCAAGTCTTGGTCGGACAAAAAGTCCTCACTCGGCTGCCAATGCGTCTTCCTGAGATGAGCAAAGGGATGCTTCGTCGAGCCCAAACCATCAGCGCAAAGGATGCTGGATTCATCACTTCACGTCTCGGCATCGGGTCTGGTGACAGGATTTTGGAAGCGGGCATCGGCAGCGGCGGACTCTCCATGTACATCGCCCGCAGCCTCGGCACATCAGGAATTCATGTCACCGTTGAACCACGCAGTGAACATGCCGAGGTCGGTTTGGAAAACCTTCGAAGGGCCAAAGAGAGCTGGGTTGGATTTCCGTCACATCACCACATTGAGGGCACCATCGAAGAAACGGTCGAACAGATCACCGAGCACAGCGAAGCATATGAAGCGATAATTCTCGACTTACCCGAGCATCAAACTGCCATTGAAGCGGTTGCACATTTACTCTCACTAGGCGGTCGTATTGCGTGTTATTGCCCGGTGACCAGTCAATTGGAACATGCTTGGAAAGCATGCGAATCTCAAGGACTGGAAATAGAGTGGGCTGGAGAACTTATGGAACGTGAGTGGGGAATGGCATCGAAAGGCGGCGTTCGTCCCGTGAACGGTCCCTTCGGCCACACTGCATTTTTACTGGTCGCTCAACGAAAAGCGTGATCATTCAACAACACGAATCATTGTCGAACACTTTGGACAGGTGAATCTGAAAGGAGGCTGACTACCTCGAGGGACACCCAAGCGAGCCTGACACGAGGGGCAGGTGACCTTACCGTCTTCCATTGTGCACTCATTGAACCCGAGTGGCGTTGCTGTTTCTTCCTCAATCTCCTGCGGTTCATCGCTCTCAGTTATTTCAGTTTCAACCTCTTCTTCCAACAACGAGGGCTTCTTACTTCGGCGAAGATACATGACTGCAAGTAAAAGGAATGAAAACGCCCATCCTCCAATCATCGAGTTGAGGGTATCGGATTCTCCAAGTTTGAATCCAAATGGCAACTCGACTCCGTTCGGAGGCAATTCAGGCCCCTCAACCGTGACGGAAAATTCTTCAGAAACTTCCGATGATGTTGTGTCACCAACCGTGTAGGTAGCTCGTGTTTTGAGTACCACGGTATCCGATGAGGACACCAATGACGTAAGGGTCAATGAAAACTCTAGTGATGAGCCCGGAGTGAGGATAAATTCACCAGTAGGTTGGTTGTCAGAAAGACGAACCCATTCAGTAGAAGTTAATCCTATTCCCACACCTTGCCCCTCGATCGAAAGGTTGCCAGTAACCCGAGCATTGGCTAAGTTCGTCAAGGTGACAACTACCGTTGAACTGCCTGAAGAAGGCAGCGTCAGGGTGGAGACTGAATAACCAAGTTCAACCACTCCAGAATCGCCCCAAACAGGCTCGACGGTGTAAATCTCAACACTTTCAACAGAGAAGGAACTTCGAGAACTGCTGGTAACACGGAACCTGAGTTCCTCAAGGCCTGCTTCAGCGTTGTCTTGAAGAACGCACGACCACGGAATCGCTGACGAAGATGCGCCCGCATCAAGTGAAAGAACTGTAGAAACACCACAATCAATTCCAACGGTTGCAAGCAACAGTTGGTCAGAGCCGGTACCAGTATTTGTCACGACAACGGTGCCGTGAATCGTACCCGCTGGCGGTGCACTGTCGTCATCTGAAAGAACCAGGAGGGCTGCCCCAGCAACCGATGACTCAACAGAGAGATTGAGGGTTGCTGACACCGATGCATCGCTTGATGATGAAGCGGTGAGGGTGATACTGACACCGTTTGTGGGTGCCCCTTGGCTCGATTCACGAACCTCAAGCATGAGACTGCTTGAAATCCCTGCGGCCAGTGATACCGATGTGGAAGACAACTCAAAGTCAAACCAATCAGACGCTCCGTTGTCTGTCAGACTGAGCGAAATTGTATCGGTTGAAGAACCGAGATTTGTCACTTCAAATTCAAACGTCTCTGCGCTACTTGGACCGGCGACAATCTGACTTTCAGTCGAACTCATCGACACTGCAATTCGCTCTTGAATCTGAAGAGAAAGTGAGAGTGTGGCAGAAACCCCACTGCCGCCATAGGAGAGGGAAAGTGCGTGCGTTCCAGAAGAAGCAGCGCTCGTAGCGGTAAGAGAAACGTTCACTGTCTGTGATTCACCAAGTGCAAGATCCAATGAAGAGTGAGTGAGCGTTGCTTCGACTTCCGAGGGAAGACCGAGCAAACTTGCAACTAATGAAAGATTTGCAGTTCCAGTGTTCTCGAGTTCAAATGACGTGACGACAGTTTGTCCTGGTTTGACGAGGATTCGCCCGTCCAGCGGTCCGCTCAGTGTCAGTTCGCTGACGGTTAATACCTCAATTGAAACGCTGGTGTTGACCGTTTGTGAAGCGTGGGTGATGGAAAACATCTGCTCGAAATCACCGGAATTATCGGACGAAGCATCGGTGGATATTGTCCATGTGCCCACCTCACCCGCATCAACCGAAACTCCGGATTGCGATGTGAGGGTGGTCGTAAGACCGTCCACAGAACTGATATCAAGATAGAACGTTACTGTTTCGCTGCCGTTGTTTTGGACTCGCATCTCATAGGTAACCGGCGAACCGGGCGTGACTTCCAGTGTCGAGATTGGAGGAACCAAGGAAAAAGCAATGCGTTCATCTACATCGATGATAAATTCAAACATTGGCGTAGCGTGCTGCTCAGAATCCGAGGTGCCAGTTCCATGGAACTGGATGTTGCACTGATTGGTTTCTGTGGCTTCTTCATGTACGGAAACCTGTAGACCAACCGAGACCATTTGACCTGAAGCGACTGCTGGCGAGGTTGGTGTAGTAAGCATCACACTGCACGGCCCAGATGCCACATCGGCTTGCCAAGCGTAATCCACTTCGCCGTTCCCAGTATTGGTCACCTGAATTGAAGTATTGGTCGAACGACCGGGGATGAAATGGTTGGCTTGGTCGAGGAACGAGTAACTGATGTTGTGTTCTTGATCAACTTGAACCACGACTAAAGTTGAACTGGTTGTGTTCCCTTGGGTCGAGGCACTGTATAACCTGAAACCGTAATAATCCGGTGCCGCATTACTCGGGACAGAGATTTGAAGTGTCGCAGTTTGAGAACTTCCCGCAGGCATGTTGGTGAATTCATCGTCCATCCATTGGACGTTCCAACCACTCGGGATTCCGCCACCCAGTCCGCGGCTTGCGATTGAGAAAGAACTCACGTTCGTCGATGTAGTTTGCCAAGGATAGTCAAGATGAGATGTTTCATTGAATACTGTTGCAGCTGCTGCTTGTTGGAGTTCAAGTTTGACCGTTGCATTCAGTGCAACGGTATCATTGGAACCGACCGGTGATTCACCAGTCATCGTCGCATAAAGTACACATGCGGCAAGATAGCTTCCTGCCATAGAAGGATGGCTGCCATCGCTTGAATACAAGTCGTAGAATGTGCTTCCCGGCAAGGTAACATTCGCACCGAGAGTGAGCATGTTGGTGTCGTGGACATGCTTGAATGCAAGGCCGACTGGAGCAATCCAAGCGGTGTGACCAGCCGCTGTAATGTTGTCTCGGTAATCGAGATAGCCGTCTTCGAGACGGTCTTGCATGGTCGTGAAATTGTTGTACAATGTCGGATTCATCGGATCACCGTTACGGCGACCCCACGTCATCATGAGAATGGTTTGTGAACCCTCGTCCTCAATCGCCCCTGCAAGCAAAATTGAACCATTCTTACTGTCCGTCCATTCACTGTTAGATCGTTGAAAGCCGGGGATTTGACTTTGGTCTTGTAGAACAACATAATCCCAGTCAATGGTTGCATCACGAAGCGAGGCATTGGAAGCGTGTGCGGAGGTATTGACATCCGTCCAGTGACCGGAGAGTTTCTTTCCGCCCGGCGCTATAGCATCCACATTGAGCACGCCCATACTCTCGAGTAGCGCGCTCAAAGAATTCGCAGAAGTGTAACTGTTGCCGTACATGAGCAGGTTAGAAATCACGGTAATGTTGGTAGGGCCACCCGTATTGTTGCCGGTTCCGTTATCGGTCTCGTTGCCAGTTCCGTTACCAGTTCCGTTACCAGTTCCGTTACCAGTTCCGTTACCAGTTCCGTTACCAGTTCCGTTGCCAGTTCCGTTACCAGTTCCGTTGCCAGTTCCGTTGCCAGTTCCGTTGCCAGTTCCGTTGCCAGTTCCGTTACCACCGGTGTTGTTCGAAGCCGTGTAGTTGGCCCACCATGCCGCTAAATCCGGTTCGTATTCAACATCGAGAAGTACGGTGTCTTCAACTGAACCAAGGTTGTTCACGATGATGGAGTAATTGGCAGAGCCCCCCGAGTCCATCGAGGTGAGAGACCCACCCATCGTTGAAAGGTCAAGAGAGGTTTGGTACGATGGCGCTACCGTCACAAATACGGTGATGGATGAAGTTATTCCGGCGTCAGGTTCCGTGACTTCAATCGAAAAAGACCCACTGTCTGCAGGAACCGCACCTTCACCAAGTCGAACAATGATGGTTGTATTTTTTGTCCACGTAGGGAAGATATTGTCGACCGATGTGTCTGCTGGAACAATATCCCACACCGAGGATAATCCGGTGAGGTTAACAGAAACATTGTAGGATTCAATCGAACTTCCGTTGTTTTCAATCGTGAGAGTTATGTTTCCCGAGTCACCGTCCATCAACACCAGATGCGACGTATCGGTCGAGAGCAGAATGGCATCGTGAGCTTGTGCTGTGAGAACGAATGGTGATACACTTGCGCAGAGTAAAACCAAGACGAAAGCAACGGCACGAACTGGGCGAGACGACATAAGAACAAGACAAGCCACCCGTACATACCTCTTGAGTGAATCGGCCCTACGGGCCGTAAAACTAACCCTTTTGTCAAGCCTTCAACTGGGCGAGACGGTCATCGTCCAGACGTTCCCAAGGGAAGGTACCATCGGACCCCGTTTCACGACCGAAATGCCCACCAGATGCCGTGACAGCATAGATTGGTTTGTTGAGGTTGAGGTCTCGAGCAATAGCACCTGGTCGGAAATCAAAGACGGATTTGACTCGATGGGTGATCTCAGGTTCAGACATTTCCGAGGAGCCAAATGTTTCGACGCGGACGCTGACTGGTTCTGCAATTCCTATCACGTAGGCGAGTTGAATCTCACAGCGTTTTGCTAGGCCCGCTGCAACAACGTGCTTCGCCGCCCAACGGGCAGCATACGCAGCTGAGCGGTCTACCTTCGACGGGTCTTTTCCGGAAAAGGCGCCACCGCCATGACGGCCCATGCCACCGTAGGTATCAACGATGATTTTTCGGCCGGTCAAACCAGCGTCTGCATATGGACCACCTGGGTCAGCAAATCGTCCCGTTCCGTTGACGATTAAGGTGTATCCGTTAGCCAGTAATTCTGACGGTATGGCGTGTTCAACGACGTGCGTTCGGATTTCATTTCGAACGTGTTCGAGTTCGGCCTCTTCGGAACCTCCAAACTTGTCTTTGAGATGGTGATCGTGCTGGATTGCAATGATGACGGTATGAACTCGAGAGACCTCTCCGTTCTGGTCGTATTCTACGGTTACCTGGGATTTTCCATCGGGCCGAGACCACGGCAAAATATCCTGTTCTCGAACGGCCGTGAGGCGTCGAGTCAAGCGTTGCGAAAGGGCAGCAGCAAGTGGGAAATACTTGCCTTCAAGTCCTGAAAAACCCTCAGTTTCAGTGCAAGCGTATCCAAACATCAGACCTTGGTCCCCTGCTCCCTGCAACAGGACATCTTTGTTCACACCTTGGGCGATGTAGGACGATTGAGTCGTAATGTGCACCTGGACGTCGGTCCGTTCAGGAGAAGTCGCATCCATACCGATTGCGTGCGAGGTGTATCCAACCTTGGTAGCTGCTGCTCGAGCAACTGATTCGTAATCAGGTGACGGACCGTTCAGGGAAACCTCACCTGCCAGAACGATCAGTCCAACATCTTCCTTACCTTTGACACACGTTTCAACTGCAACCCGTGCATTCGGGTCCACAGCGAGACATGCATCAACGATTGCGTCAGAAATAGTGTCACACAACTTGTCAGGATGCCCACTGGTCACCGATTCAGAAGAGAACAATCCGCCATTCATGGCCCTTCGCCAATGCCCGCCTATATGAATAAGACGCTTAATACGGGCAGTTGTTATTCCTTAAAGGCATAAAATTTGGATTCATTCCGATACAGTTTACGCTGCTTGCTGGAACGAATGGTTGATGTTCTTGACACCTACCCCTCTGTCTATGAGCACATGGGTACCAACCGCATACCGAACCCACACATTGGGAGAAATTCAAAGCACAGGGTCGGAATTAGTCGGAAAAGAAGTCACCGTTTCAGGGTTTATGGAAGCAAACAGAGGCAAAGGTGCAATCTGTTTCGTGGACCTCCGTGACGGAACTGGAACGACTCAAGTATTCCTCAAGCAGGACAATGTCGGAGAAGAAGCGTTGGACATGGTTCAAAGAATGACCCGTGAATCAACTCTTCAATTTACTGGAACTGTGTCTGAAAAGCGTCCACCTAAGACCAAAGAGGGTGAGCCAACCCCACCACCCGCATACGAAGTCGTTGCCTCGTCGGTCAACGTCATCGCACGAGCAGAGGCTCCGCTGCCTCTGGGCGTAACAGATACCGTTCATGTCGCACTTGACACCCGACTTGACAACCGATTCCTTGACCTCCGCCGTTCTCACGTCAATGCCATGTTCCATCTTCGGGGAAAGGTCCTTCAGTATGGCCGAGAAGCACTCATCGCAGAAGGATTCTTTGAAACGCACACACCGAAAATTGTTGCAACAGCGACAGAAGGCGGGACAGATTTGTTTCCGATGATGTATTTTGACACCCCTGCTTTCTTGAATCAGTCTCCACAACTCTACAAGCAGTTGTGTATGTCAGGTGGACTGGAACGCGTATTTGAGGTCGGGCCGACTTTCCGTGCCGAAAAGCACGATACTTACCGCCATCTTAACGAATTCATTTCGTTCGATATCGAATGTTCATGGGCCAATGACGACGACGTCATGGGCGTTCTGGAACGTATGATCCACCACATGTGGCAATCCATTGCTGATGACCATGAATGTCAAAAGCACATTGCGACCATCAACGAATTCCGAACCACCCAAGACGAAGAGCCAATCGAAGTCATCGTCCCGGAACTTCCATTTCCGAGGTTGTCGTACTGTGACGCTATTGAAACAATTCAGCGCAAGGGTGGAACAATCGAATGGGGTGATGATATTGATGCCGAAAACTCTGATTTGTTAGCGGAAGATTTACCCCAATTCTACTTCCTTCCACGCTGGCCAATGGACCTCAAGCCGTTTTACATTCACCAAGTCGAAGGCGAAATGGGCAGCACTGGACGTCAACTCAGTCGTGGTTTTGATTTGAACTTCGGTCGTGACGAACTGACGTCCGGTGGTCAGCGTGAACACCGAATGGACGTGCTTATTGAAAATCTCAAAGACATGGATTTAGACCCCGAAGAATTCGAGTTTTACGTTGCAGGATTCCGTCATGGCGTACCTCCCCATGCTGGATGGGGGCTGGGTGTCGAACGTATTTTGATGAAACTAACGGGTTCTAAAAACGTCCGTGAAACGGTTCTCTTCCCACGAGACCGACGTCGAGTCAGTCCTTGAGCAGTTGAACGATTGAAAGAGTTCAAATGCTCCACCCGTGAGGAAGAAATATGCATGAACTGATTTACTTTGAATCTCCCGGTTTCGCTGAAGTTTCCAGATTTTTTCTCGACCTCTCCGGAGTTGAATGGAAAAATACTGTAGTGGATTGGGACGGATATGTCGCTCTTCGCAACGCTGAGGAATTACCACACGGTTATCTCCCGGTGATCAAAACTCCAAACGGAACCTTAGCCGAATCAAATGCGTTGCTTCGCTACACTGGAGCGCTTGCCGGGTTGGAGCCAAAGGACCTGCATGTTCGAGCTAAAGTTGACGAACTGGTTGAAGTTATCAACGGATGGCGAGAATACTTTACTCCTACATTCCGAATCGACGACTTAGAGGAGAAAGTTGCTGCTCGTGAGCAAATGTTTGTGGAAGGCGGAAGCATGGATAAAGCTCTCAAAACTATTTCAAGAATCTATTCTGAATCGTCGACAGGATGGTTGGCGAATACCGATGACATGACCATCGCTGATGTCAAAGCGTTCATCGACACATTCATGTTGTTTTCAGGACAGTTCGATGGAATCACTCCCGACATGAGTTCGAACTATCCAGTCTTGATGCAATTCCATGACTGGATGGCAAATGATGAACGCATCAAAGCCTACTATCGTGAAGCGGAAGGGTTGCGATGGGTGTTCAAACCCGGTGCATTTGACCGGTTTTAACTAGATCATGTCGTTGGGCAGTGCGCTAGAAGAATAACGCGTGACCGTACCATCAAGCGAAACGAGGAACTTTTCGAAGTTCCAGCGAATATCACCTGTGTGGCCGCCTGAATCGGTCGATTGACACAATTCACCGAACAAGGGGTGTTGCCGTTCACCTTTGACCTCTATTTTGGCCATGAGAGGGAAGGTAACACCGTAAGTGGATTCAGTGAAGTTGCAGATATCCTCGTGCGTACCTGGCTCCTGACCCCCGAATTGATTGCAGGGGAATCCTACAACACACACATCTGTACGTAGAGATGCCTCTTGGAGTTGCTGGTATTGTTTGGTAAAACCGCACGCACTTGCGACGTTCACCACTATCCAATGAGTGGCCCCCTCATCGCCAAGCTCGCGCAGAGTCGTTTTCTCACCGCCCATCTTCAAAATTTCAATGTCAAGCGGATGATTCATATTTGCATGTCCGGCTTCTATGATTTGAACTCTTGTACCACAAAGTGCATCGCAAGGGTGATAGACAGAACTCTTCAGTTCTGTTCCATGGGCGTTGATAGAATGCAGTGGGGGGCTGAGGAATGGCAGTATGCAGACCTGTACATGCCTGATGATGAATCTCCATATGCAAACAGCAACGGAGTTCCCTGCGTGATGCTGATTCACGGCGGTTTCTGGAAGTCGGAATGGACAAGTGAATTGATGAAACCGGTCGCTCAAGACCTTGCCGATGCGGGGGTTGCTGCTTGGAACATTGAATTCAAAGGATGGAGTGAAGGTGATGAAGGTGTGTGGATGGACACACTCTCCGACGTCCTTCGAGCGTGGGGGCAACTCGCCCTGCTTCCCGGAATTGATATTGTTCGCTCGATGGTAATGGGGCACTCAGCCGGTGGTCAACTCGCTCTCCTGTTAGCGGCCAAAGCAGAACGAAAGCCGTGGTTGGTCATTGCACAGGCTCCAATCACCGACCTTGTAGGTGCGGACCGTTCCAAGTTATCGGATGATGGTGATGCTGTACGACGGTGGATTGGCTGCTCGCCAGAGGAGAACCCGAGCCTGTGGAGTCAACTCAGTCCAATCGATCACCCACCTGCTTCGGCCGTGTTACTGGTGCACGGAGAGGATGACGAGGATGTTCCAAAATCCCAATCTGAAACCTATGCAAGGGTCATGTCGGCGAAAGGAACCGATGTGCAGAAGTTGTGGTTGCCTGGAGACCACTACACTCTAATTGACCCGGCATCCGATGATTGGCTGGTTGAACTCAATACAATTCTCGATTGGCTGTGAACAGAAGAGCCTTTGAAGAGTAACGCCTGCCCATTAACATGGACCTCCTTGGCGACGACTTCCCTTTCGCACATTCAGCGATGCAAGGTAAACACGCATTGGTGTGTGGAGCCAGTAAAGGAATTGGGGAAGCGACAGCAAAAATGCTGGCCAAGGCTGGAGCAAACGTGACCGTGTGTGCTCGCAATAAAGCGGCGTTAAACGCACTATGCGACGAATTGCAAACGCTCGGAAACGGAAAGCATTCAGCACTGGCTCTTGACCTTGAGGACACAGCATCCCTTGATGCCAGCATTGAATCCTTGATTGAAAGCCGTGGACCAATTCACGTTTTGATCAACAATGCAGGTGGGCCACCAGGCGGCCCTCTCATCGAAAACCAAGTCGATGATTTTGAGGCCCCTTTCAAACGACATTTGCATGCAGCCCACCGCTTGACGCAGTTAATTACACCCGGCATGGAATCGGAGGGATACGGACGCATCATCCAGATTATTTCCACCTCTGTGAAAGAACCAATCCCTAATATCGGTCTCTCCAACACCCTCCGTGGTGCGATGGCGTCTTGGGCAAAAAGTATGTCTCGAGAGCTCGCCCCATGCATCACAATCAACAATATCTTGCCCGGATTCACCAACACCGACCGATTGAATTCCCTCGCGAATTCTATCAATCAACGCACGGGTAAATCAATCGAAGATATTCAACAAGGATGGATGAGTCAAGTCCCAATCGAACGGCTCATTGAACCACTCGAAACAGCCTCTGCGATAGTTTATCTTTCGCTGCCCGTGGCTGGAGGAATCCGAGGCGTAAGTTTGGCTGTTGACGGCGGACGATTACGAAGCATCTGATGTCCGTTGAACATCGAACCAGACCGGGAAATGGTCAGAAATGTCTGAATCGTCGTACAAGCGGTCTACGCCCCAAGTGCCTACCAGGCGTCCATCAAGGTCACCGTTGGTGATAATTCGATCGTATGCGCAATATCCGTCTGCTACGGTCGTATCGACGTTGTTTTCAATCAACCACGTGTACTTGGAATCAGCGAGGGGAGAATTTGAAAGCTCGTTTGACGAGACATAAGAACACGCAGCGTTCAAGTCACCCAGTACGACGACCTCTGATTCATTGGTGTTGTTCTCAAGGTATGAATTAATGACGTCAGGAAGAGCATTGATCTCGTTCAATGCTTCGGCAGGCTTGGTATGAACAGTGATGAGGCTAAGGTCAAAACCGGTCCCTGTTCCATTGACATCGATGATTTCGAATTGAGCGATGAACGGCTCTCTCTGGAACGAGTCGTCAACTGAATCATTGTGCAATGTCCCGTTGTCCATTGAGCGGAACACGCTGGTGTTGTAGTAAAACGCATACTGTTCCTGCGATGATTGGTCGTCCTCTTGCAATCCGCTTCGAGGACTGAGGACCATCGACCATGTTCCGTTGGATTTCACATTAATCGCGTCCAAAAAATCGTAAGGAACGGTCTGGTCTATGTCTTTGATTTCTTGAACGGCGACCAAATCATATCGCAGAACTGTGTCGACAAGAACGTCCACAACGTCTGCCTTACCCATCTTGGTTTCACCGAAAATTTTGATGTTAAATGTAGCGATACGAGCCACCTCAGAGCGATTCAATTCTTCTTCACGAGCATCGTTCGAGGAATCGTTAACGATGATGATAATCGGTGGCGGTGTATCCTCTTCAACCAAGACATAGACGACGTCTGCGCTGTCGCCTGTGAGTAACGATTGTAGAGCAATGGGTGCCAAGATGAGGATGGCGGCAAGACTCAAACCCTGCAAATACCCGTTGTAATCACCCATGGTAGGGCTAGGCTGTTCCCGTTATCAATGTTGATTCTGTTTCAAAGGCAACACATAGGTTCTTCACGCGGAAGTGCTGCCAAGGGCCATGGACGGAGAGGTGAGTGCTGAACAAGCTCGCAAAATTCTCGACATGCTGACAGCTGGGGGTGCGATGGATCGCATTAACACGCCCTTAGCACTCCGATTACGTCCACTGGCACTTGAACTCGAAGACGATCAGCTTGCACAACGCTTACTGGACCATGCCAAAGAAATCGCTACTGATGATATCGAACATGGATGGGCGACATTTGAGCAATTAAAGCACGAAAATGCAGCGATTGATGCGTTTGCCGAACTGTGCGTGAAATCGGAATCACTTGATGAGGCAGAAGCGCTGGCTGCAGCCGTATCTCACCACATCGCACTGCTCCACTTGAGTATGGAAAACTACGATGATGCACAAACATTTGCCACTCGTTCCCTTCGATTACGAGAGAGCATCGATGATCAAAACGGCATATCGTACGGCTTGGCCTTGCTTGAAACGTGTGCTAAGCGAAAAGACGACCATGATACGGCGCTCGTTTACGGAACTCGACGCCTTGAATTAGCCCTGCTGATGAAGGATGAAGAAGCAGAAATTGAAGCCATGGGAGCCCTTGCTCACACGCAAGCCACAATCGGTAACTTTGCCGCTGCAAAGGACCTCTATCAAAAGTCACTGGAATTAGCGGCTGAACTGGAAGACCTTGGTAGCCAATTAGTCGCTCGTTGGGGTTTGGCTGACATTGCAGAAATCGAAGAGGATTATGAAACAGCCATGCTTCAGCTCTCAGATTGCCTTCATACCTTCATCAATGCAGGAGTTCCTGCACCGCATCCGCTCCGCCAGCGTATCGTTGATTTAACCGAATTCAACAACAAACCAGCAGGTGAATGATTTCATCGTATTTGGCCACACTCGTTATGATGGGGCTTCCTCTGGGATGAACGGTGCCACCCATGGACCACGACATTTTTTTCTCAATCAGTCAAACGCCGGATGCGTCCGGTTTGATTCCTTCTGAGCAAGAAATGTTTCGAAATTATTTTCAACAATTGAAATGCGCTGACAAACTTGGCTTTGGAGTCGGGTGGATTGCCCAAGCCCACCTCTCCACTGAAGTTCAAAAATCGAATTCCAAGCCAGTTGTTCCCCACTGGCAAGGAGAAGTAGGGTTGTGCACAGATTTCCCTCAGCTCGCAATGGAATCGTTCCGACAAACCAACACATTGGAGATCGGCTGTGCAGTCATTTCGATACTCGCATCTGGTGGACCGATTGCTCAAGCAGAGCGTATAGCGAACACACTCCAACTGCACGGCCTAAACCCTAACGAACATCGAAAACTCCACATCGGATTTTCAGCCGGGCGATTTGAATTCATGGCCCGCCCATATGGGATTAAGCCCCGTAACTCGATTGAAGAAGCAGCA
>MDTC01074787.1_pt1 | contig 16338 bp, 18 predicted proteins | sample 811181 | NCBI WGS metagenome assembly MDTC01 (sample SAMN05326644, study PRJNA326480) | marine metagenome | isolation source: seawater | place: Pacific Ocean: North | collected 2011
AAAGAAAAGTTTGAAGCCAATTTCCCTGGCGATTTCATTGTTGAGTACATCGGCCAAGTGCGCGCCTGGTTTTACTACATGCACGCCATGAGCGTCGCGCTGTTCGGCGAAAACTCGTTCAAAAACGTTATTGTTACCGGTAATGTTGCCGGAAACGATGGCCGTAAAATGAGCAAAAGCTACGGCAACTACACCGACCCGAACGAGCTCATGGACAAATTCAGCGCCGACTCGCTGCGGTTCTTGCTTCTGCAAAGCCCGCTATTAAACGGTGAAGATTTTGCCCTGCAAGACAAAGAAGTAGGGGATATCGCCCGTAAGCTGAGTATGGTGTGGAACATGTACGACTTCTTTACGATGTATGCCGAAGTCGACGGCTGGGAATTTAACGGTATTTTGCAGGACCCTTCGGACACGGTGGAAAACCCGCTCGACCTTTGGATTATTAGCCGTGTGCACCAGCTTTTACAGGAAATCGAAAAGCACATGGACGCGTACGATTTACCAAACGCTACTGGCCCGATTTTACCGTTCCTCGACGACGCTTCGAACTGGTACGTGCGCCGTAGCCGCCGCCGCTTCTGGAAGTCCGAAGACGACACCGATAAAAACAACGCCTACACGACACTCCACTATGTGCTTACTCGCCTTAGCCAGGCCCTTGCACCGTTTGCGCCATTTATGGCGGAAGAACTATACCGCAAGATGACCGGCGAAGAAAGCGTGCACTTAACCGACTGGCCAGAGGTAGGGCACGCCAATGAATTAGTACTCGACCGCATGGCACGCACCCGCGAGATTATCGAGCAAGGGCTTGGCCTTCGTATGCAAAAAAGCGACACCGAGGCACAAATAAAAATTCGTCAACCACTCTCAACGCTTACCTATGGTGGCGAAAAACTCGACGAATTTTACGAAGTAACCATAGCCGAAGAAGTGAACGTAAAAGAAGTCCGCAATAGCGGTGATGAAGTGGCGCTTGATAAAACCATCACCCCCGACCTCCGCCGCGAAGGCCTCTCCCGCGAGGTTATTCGCCATGTACAGGCCGCACGTAAGAACGCTGGGCTTAATGTCGACGATCGTATTGTATTAAGCCTGGTGACAGCCGATAAAGAGCTTGAGAAAGCCGTGCATGAACACAAAGAGGCAATTACCACGGAGACTCTGGCGAATGCACTCACTCAAGAAAAATATGCCTATAGTGCCGATATAACTATTGAAAACACGGCGCTTACCGTATCGCTACAAAAGGCCTAACACCCGGTCTACATAACTGTTGATATTGACTTTTCATACCATTTATGCTAAAAATAGATATAGCAAGAAGCCACCACGCCATGCAAGATTCCCCACGCACCTATGAAGAAATTCGTTCAAAGCACCACGCGCGCGAGGACGATTTCCAGTTGCTTCGCGGAGATAAACAACGGGTTCGTGAACGAACCGGCGTATGGTCGACCGATTTTGTCTTAGAACAGTATGTACACGAAACCGACCAACTTATCGGTATTTTAGATGGGAGCATTACTGATAACGACGCGATTGCTATTAAGGACAGCGAACTTGGTGAGTTTGATCCGGTAAAACCAGACACTGTCTTGTGGCTTGATAAGTCGGCTCGCCCGGTGTCGTGGATGGTTGACGCGCTTTGGGATCAAATTGCCACCCCTGACGCCAAAAAACCCGACTACGAGTTCCTTAATATTGACCGTGTAAACTGGTTTGTATACGCAGGTCATGACGAAAGTGTCGCAAAATGGCGTCTTGGCCCAGAAGATTTTAATATCGAGGACATTGACCCAGCCAGGATAGACGGTATTCGTGCTCTGTTTGTCGAAGGTGATTTATCAGAGGACAACTGGCGCGAAGAGGTCTGGAAACTGCCCACTCGCTTGGATGGACAGAGCGTGCTGATCGTAGATGAAGTGCGTAACCGTGGGGGTACCCTTGCTATTGCGGCAGAGGTATTGAAGGCCGCCATACCTGAAGCGAAGTTCAGTGCGACGTACTTTTGGCACACGGGGCGCTACTCGGTAAATGGTTCGAGCGCTGAATCAGTCGATCAACAAATGGAGTCGACTCCTGTTTGGTATGATACACACAATGATATGGGACGCGATATTGGAGATATTTCAACGGCATATTGGGATCGTGAATACCAGCGTAACCCTAGCCAAGAAGCCCTACGGCGTAAGATTGGGTCGTTCGCTTTAAGTGCCCCTCATCATAACCGGAAAACCTACGAATTACGCGAGGATAAGCTTGCTAAGGTGTTACGTCAGGATATCTCACAGCTTTCGTATGCAGTTGCGGACGGAGACGTCATTCGTCGCCCTTCCCGTATGCGCGACCTTGATGAGGTCATTGCTATCTATGCTCAGCAAGGGCTTTCTACTGACGATATGAAAACGTACAATCGTAACAGGAAATAATATGAAGAACCCCCGACCACACATGCATGGTCGGGGGGTTAGTCTTCATCAAGGTGTAGCTCGAGAAGACCGATGGAATCTTCAAATGGTGGGCGGACGCGCATGTACCCAACGACTCCGTGTGTTTGTTCGCCCTCGGCTTGGTAGCCTTCAAGGCGAATAAATGATGGACTCCAATCTTTGACGACCGCCGTGACGGTGAACGTCAGTGTGGTGGCGGGGAAGAGCCGAGGCCCTGTTGGTGCAACCGCCAGGGTTAGGCTCGATTCCGGTTCGATAGGGGTTCCGGTGCGAACAAGCTCCTGGTTAAGGATCTTGAATCGCTTGATTGTCATTGCTTCACCTCTTTCAAAGTATCGGCAGGGCAATGAATTTATTATACAGTATTTACGTTAGAATGTCAACTAATAATAGGCATAAGCGGGGTTATTGACATTTTATTCTATTTATGCTTAAATAGACACATAACCAAATAACACAAACATGCCGATATTTAACTACCTTCAACTTCAACCCGTAGACCCGCAAGACGACGGTACTACGAGTGATCTGGACGAATATGATCACGATGAAACCATTGACCTTTCGGGTGACGCCGATGGGGAAGAGCTCGCCCGTGAGTGGGAGGAAATCGAGAAAGACCTTCACGCTTCCATTCACGAGGATACAACGAGCAACTAAGCTATACTAAGGTAGATGGATATATCTGATGAACTGTTCGATCGCCTTATTACACAGGCGATGGACGAACTGCCGCAGGAGTACATAAAAGGCCTGCAAAATGTGGCGATTGTGTACGCCGATGAGCCGGATAAGCACCAACAAGAAAAGGCGCACCTACACGATCATGACATTTTACTGGGCTTATATGAAGGTATTCCGCTTACCGAGCGCGGGGCGGGGTATACCTTTGTGCTACCCGACAAAATTACTCTATTTAAGAAGTCGATACTTAAGGTTGTTCACACCCCCGAAGAGCTTTTCGCGCAAATAAAGCGCACCTTGTGGCACGAGATCGCTCATTATTACGGGTTGGATCATGGGCGTATTGATGCGTTGGAGCGGCGGCCCTCTGTGGGGTAAGTTGCCTAATGCCTTTCAAGGTGGTAAAGTGAAGGAAATACAAAAAGCTTTATCATGCGAGATGGTTTAGTAATTAACCGTAGCACAGGGAAGATAATTTGGGTGGCGGCGGTTTCTTTGTGCTCATAACGAGGAGTGTAGTATGAACATAGTACGGCAGGCCGTAGCGTTTAGTAGGAAGCTAACGTTAATGAGTGCGGCGTTTATTTTAGCAGTAAGTAGTTTGACGGCAGCGGTGCCGTTTATTTTGTCTCCTAACGTTGGGGCGACGACTGGTTATACGTATAACGGAGTGAGTTACAACCAAGCTGATTGGTGGGTTGATCGCCAAACTCCGTCGGGTGGATGGGGTGTTAGTGCAAGCCCTAACCGTGTAGTGACAATGGTGAACCAAAACAACGCTTCTACTAATACCTTTTATAAAACCGAGGGTGTTTCAACGGCTGTTCCTGCTCTTACAACTTCATTAGAAGGAAGGGTATATGTGAATCCCGACTGGAATACGAAGCCAAACCTTCGTGTTGGGTTTTGGGGAGTGACAAACCTTACAAGTTGGCCGATTATTGAGTACTCGAACTTTGGTGGTGATACTACGTGGCGAGTTTGGGACACCGTGAACGGTGGCTGGACAAGTATTAGCTCAAGCCTTGCGGGTGTAGGTGCTGGTTGGTACGGAGTTGAGATTTTGATAAACAGCTCCACTAATCAGTTTGTATATTTTGTGAACGACGTTCAAGTAGCGACGTTACCTGCGGGTGGGGCAACAAGTTTTACGGCCCTTACGTTAAATTCTTACAACGAGGGTACTGGCAACGCGGCAGATAACTATGCAGTAGACTGGCGCGATCTGAGTGCTGGTCGTACCGAATCGCCAGTTATTTCGACTGCGCCAGTGTACGTTAATGCGAGTCAGGCGAATAACCTTGCAACTTGGACACATAGTGGCGAGAACGTTGCAAGTTTCGAATATCGAGAATATCGTAATATGGCCGAGGCTGATGCTGATACTGACGGTAACACAAGCTCGTATTGGGTGGTACCAAAAGCAGCTGGTGATCGATCTCAAGTAGTTGGCCAATCGTGGACAGGTGAGAAAACACTATATTACCGTGTTGTAGCAATCGACATCTTTGGTAACCGTAGTGCACCGAGTGGGTTAGGGACGGTTATCATCGACAAAGTTGCACCGACGGTATCGCTTCCAGAGGATAGCGGCCTTGTGAATACGACTACATTTGATCTTCGAGGTACCGTAATGGATGCTTATGGTATAAGTAACTACCGCTACCAAATCCTCGACGCTGATAAAAATAACCTAACGGGCGCCCTAGCAAGTTACGGGTATTCACGAGCGGGCGGTGCATCGGATGTTGATAACGGTTCACTTGCTATGGTTGATTTAACTGGGCTGCCTGACGGTACGTATACTATCCGTGTTTGGGCGTTCGACAACGCCGGGAATCGTACCGGTACAAAAAATGTGCCAAACATTACGACAGTTACGCTTGATACTACCGCGCCAACCGTGGACAGCCTTACCTACTCAAATGGAGGGGCTCCTACCTATCGAGATGTAACGGCTACACTTACGCTTAGCGAGCCAATTCAGGATGTTGCCGGTTGGACACGGGTGGGTGAGAATGAGTTCACGAAATTATTTACCGGTAACGAATCAGGGTCGGTAGCGGTGTATGATCTTGCCGGTAATGAGGCAATTGTTGACTATGAGGTGAGCAGTATAGATAGGAGCTGGGTAGGTGGCATCAACAGCGTCTCTGGCACCACAACAACACCGACGCTGTCTGGCGCCTTGGTATACAATGTCGACCGAACTGTCGGTATTGTTGGCGAGGGCCTAGATCTCTATATTGACGGTATACGGGTAGATGATGGGATAATAACAGGCGCGAATGGGGTGTGGTCGACTACAGTAACAGTAAGTGACGATGCAACACACGAAGCAGTAGTATATCTTCATGATGCTGATCCTGATACCGATTCTGCACTTGTAAGCCTAACCTTCGTAACGGATGTACCACCGATTGTTCTTCCGGAAGTACTAACAGGTGGTAACCAACCGAATGGCGGTCTGCCTCTTACAACGTTTGGTGCAGCGGTGGTATTGGGTGAAAGTGATGAAGCCCCACTACCTGCTGAAGCAGTACAGGGGACGAGTACTGAAGAAATTACTGCCCAAGCGGCAAATATTACCGATAACACTGACGGTACGGTGTATGGTATTGCATGGTACTGGTGGCTCGCTATGTTAGCGGCGCTCGCAGGTATTGTATGGGCAATAGTTGCGCTTGTGCGTGGTCGTACGACAGCCTAGACTTCGTGACTGAAAAGTGGAAGCCCTTACGCATGTAAGGGCTTTTTGCTATACTAAAGTCATTCTGTAACACAGGAACACCGTGAAAAAGAGAACACAAACAGCTATAGCAAAAAAACCCTCCCGTACTACGGTGAAAACACCGAAGACCTTTAAAGCTAAGGTGGTGCACCACACAAAAAAGCTGCTTGTACCGCACAAAAGTAACGAGTATCGTCCTCATATTATTCGTGCACAGGGTATCATAGCTGTGCTTATTATTGCCCTTTTGGCGCAAATTGTGTACTCGGTGGTGACGACAGGCCGAGTGCAGGTACTAGCGCAGACTTCGAACATATCAGTAGCAGAACTCTTGGCTGATACAAATAGCGAGCGTCTAACTGCTGGTTTAGAACCCTTAACTGTAAAAGAACAGCTTAATAACGCCGCTGCGTTGAAGGCACAGGACATGTTTGCAAGTAATTATTGGGCGCATGTTTCGCCCTCCGGGGTGCAACCATGGGAATGGTTTGCACAGGCCGGCTATACGTATAGCTCAGCAGGCGAAAACCTTGCTAAGAATTACCCGAATGCTGCCGCAACTGTCGCTGCTTGGATGGCTTCTGATTCACATCGTGAGAATATTTTGAAAAAAGCGTATGTAGACGTAGGTTTCGCGGTGCTTAGCGGCGAGCTAGGGGGTGAGCCAACCACACTAGTGGTGGCGTTATATGGTTCACCTAGCCCGTTAACGGCCACTGAAGTAGCGTCGTCATCTACTGAGCAGGCCTTTGTAGCTTCTAGCGTGTCTGGCCAAACAATAGGCCCGATCGCGTATTTCGGGTTAGCGCTGGGTACGTTAAGCCCGGTTACTATTGCGATACTAGGCTTGTTGGCAGTCGTGGCGATAGTGGGTGTAGTAGCGCATCATAATCGCCACAAACTCCCGAAAACTTGGCGCAAAAATTGGCGTCAGCACCACGGGTTATATACCTTTGTAGGGATGATTGTGCTTGGTGTACTAGTCATCGTCGGGTCGCATACGGGGCAGATTTAGAAGGCGGTCCAGGCTCTATTTACAAATTCCTTCGTCTCTGTTACAATTACAAACTGATTGTTAACAACAAGTAAGGAATTACACATGACAAAAGCAGTCGTTAAGATCGGTGGCAAACAGTTCGTTGTTGCCGAGAAAGAGACCCTCATGGTGGACCTCCTCCCTGAAGGAACAAAAGAGCTCACGCTTGACGCACTGTTGGTGATTGATGGCGACAAAACCACTGTCGGCACCCCAACGGTAAAAGATGTGAAGGTCACGGCCAAGGTTGTGGAAGAGGAAGTAAAGGGCGACAAAGTGCTTTACATTCGCTACAAAGCCAAGAAGCGTGTTCACAAGGTGAATGGTCACCGCCAGAAGTACTCGAAGATTGAAATTACTTCAATCAAGTAGCACGAAAGAGCCCCTCCGCTGTGAGGGGCTCTTTTTTGTTATTTTTTACAGCGATACTTTATGAAAAGTTAAGGATTGGCCGTCATACTAGAAGTATGGTGTTGACGCTTATTCAGTTGGAGGGGTATATCGTGTCGGAGGTTGAAAACCTTCACCTTAAAGTCGACTCTATATTCGATAGGGTGCTAAGCGAGATTGCTGCCCTGCACGAGCGGTTTAATAGGTCTGATAGGTTATTAAATGATAGGGTTGATGCTCTTGAGCTTCGAATGGAGAATATAGAAGCTCGTATTGGTAACTTGGAACGGCGGGTTGATGCAATTGAGGGGCGATTAGATACGCTCGATGGTCGTTTAAACACGCTCGAGAAACAGTTTGATGTGCTTGATGAAAAAATCGATTGTATCCTTCATCACCTTACCAACCCTGGGCATACTTTTGCGTAGTTCGTGCTATAATTGTGGGTAATGAAAGAGGGCGTGAAATAAACATGGCGACAGTTATTGCAGTTACCAATCAAAAAGGTGGGGTAGGGAAAACAACCACCTCTATCAACTTGGCGTATTTCTTAGCAAAGTCCGGTAAAAAGACCCTACTTATCGACTTCGACCCTCAGGGAAACGCCTCAAGTGGCCTTGGTATCGATAAGGCCGAGCTCACCGCTACGATGACCGAAGTGGTAAAAGGCCAGGCGACGCTTGATGAGGTGGTGGTTGCGACAGAATATAAAAACCTTTGGGTGGCGCCTACCACTTCAGTGCTTGCGAACACCGAGGTAGAGCTTACGCAGACCGAGAAACGTTTCTCACGTCTAAAAATAGCGATCGACGCCAGTGAGGGTGTGTATGACTATATCATTATTGACAGCCCCCCAAGTTTGAGCCTCTTGACGGTGAATGGCCTTATTGCCGCACGGTACGTGCTGCTGCCCGTACAGGCTGAGTTTTATGCGCTTGAGGGCTTGGGGCAACTGCTTGAAACAATGAAACTTGTACGCAAGGGGATGAACCCTCATCTTGAGCTTCTTGGGGTGCTTCCGACGATGATGGATTCGCGAACAACTCTTAGTAATCAGGTGCACGCTGAAATTTTGCGGCATTTCCCGGGTAAAGTATTTGAAGCAACTATACCGCGTAATATTCGACTTGCCGAGGCGCCAAGCCACGGAATACCTATCGGTGTGTATGATAAATTTTCTAAGGGCTCACGGGCGTATAAGGCGCTTGCAAAAGAAGTAATTCAGCGTGTTGAAACGGAACAGGGGGGTGAAGCGGTATGAGTGCGGCAAAAAAAGGGGGCTTAGGGCGGGGGTTTGATTCGCTTATCCCAACGGATTTATTTGACGATAGTTTTGACCCAACCTCTGCTCAAGACCACCAAGTAAGTAAAGAAAAAACGCTTCCGCTCGGCGCTATTCACGCAAACCCTGATCAGCCACGTCGCGTGTTTGACGAAGAGGCACTAAACGAGCTTGCCGGCTCTGTAAAAGAGCACGGGGTACTTCAGCCGATCATTGTTACTCCAAAAGACGGGGGCTATGCAATTGTTGCGGGTGAGCGCCGCTACCGAGCAGCAAAATTAGCTGGCCTTACTGAAGTCCCAGTGGTAGTGCGCTCGCTTTCTGACCAGCATCAGCTTGAAATTTCGCTTATTGAAAATATCCAACGTCGCGACCTTAATACCATAGAAACCGCCACAGCGTACGCAAAGCTGCGTGATCAGTTTAACCTCAGTAATGATGAAATTGCTGCGCGGGTACATAAATCAGCACCGGCGGTTATTAATACGATGCGTTTGTTGAAGCTTCCTAAGGAAGTCGTGCAATTAATTGCCGAGGGGAAGCTTACTGAGGGACAGGCAAGGCCACTTATTGGGCTTGAGCCTGAGGTATTAGCCGAGGTGGTGCCTCGCATTGTTGCTGAAGGCTGGACGACGCGTAAGGTTGAACAGTTTATCGCTAATCGTCGTAACGCCGGTCACGAAAATGATGTTGCCGACGACCGTGCCCTTGAGCGTGAACATGAAGCGCGCATTGAAGCTATTCGTACGCGCCTTAATGCCCCTGTTGACCTTCGAGTAAACAGTAAAGGTGCTGGTAAAATTGTCATTTCTTTCCGTAGTACCGAAGAGTTCGAACGCATTCAAAAATTACTTGGTTCTTAAGAAATAACCTTTTTATTTATAAGACGAGACTCTAAGCGAAGTGCAACCCTTAAAATTACATCGCTAAAACGTGAATTTTAAGGCGTGTAACGGTCTCGTCGTTAAAGTAAAAAGGTTATTTCTTAGGAGAGGCCAGTATTTTAGAAGAAACGCATTTCGGTGAATGGGAAGATGCGTATCCCCACTGGGCCGATAACATCGTAGAGTGGGATAGTCCCAAGTCCATTACGAGAGTCGTACGAGTACGTACCGGTTCGGTGGTCACCAGCGACAAAAAGTGAGCCGCTTGGTACGACCGTGTTCACTTCACCAGTAGTGGGGGTGCCGGGTTCGCCGTTATTATCGTCATCGGGGTTGAAACCCTCGGGATGCTCGTCGTTGTACACCGTAAATACTCCATTTTGCAAGACAACCCGTTCTCCTGGGAGGCCGATAACACGCTTTACAATGTATTCATCCTCTATGCCGCGGCTGTAGTGGGGGTTTTTAAAGACGATAATTTGTCCACGCTCGGGAAGGTAGTCTTCGCCGCGGAGATTCGACCAGGTAACCGGAAGACGGTTTACGATAAGTCGATCGCCGGTGTAGAGCGTTTCTTCCATGCTAGGGCCAACAACGTTGTAGCTGCGAAACACGAAAGAGTTGATAAGAATAGTACCAATAATCACGCAGACAATAAAAATAATCAGCTGGATAACATCTTTTGCGAACGGATGACGGGTGAAATACGAGGCTTCCATAAACTATTCCATTATACGTGAGCGCAGGCATAAACGCTACTTGCTCCTTTTCTCAGCGTTATTTAATGTAGAGAGAATATGATTAAGCAAAGTTGTAGTGTATAATTGGTACTAGTTTTATGAGAAAACACACATCCTCTGTAGAAGGGTTCATCCCACGTCAGTCCGGTAGTAACCTGGGTGATCTTCATAGCCCCGGTAAGCAGCAGGCGGCAAAAAAGACTCCGTCCCGCCAGATAAAAACCGACGGCGAGACAGTACTGTCTAAAGATACAGTTGGTCAGCCACGAAAGGGGCGGCTCATTGGTCGCGATGATATTGACGAATCGCTTCGTGAGATTGATGACGGATCGTTTGAAGATAGTAAAAAATCTCGTAAAGAGCGCAAAAAAGATTTAAAGGGCAAAAAACCGAAGCGCCGAGCGCGCCGGATTATATTTTGGGTGCTTATGACCTTGCTTGTCGCTGGTTTAGCGGTAGGGGGGTATCTTGTGTACAAGGCGATTACCGCCACAGAGAGTGTGTTTCAGGGAAGCGTCTTCGATATTGTTAAAAACGACCCTCTTAAGACAGACGCGAACGGGCGTAGTAATTTCTTGGTATTCGGTACCGCTGAAGATGACGAAGGCGGGACTCATGGCGGGGCAAACCTAACCGACTCAATTATGGTAATTAGCGTTGATCAGGAAGAGCACAACGCCTATATGGTAAGCCTTCCTCGCGATTTATGGGTAGCCTATCAAGAAACGTGTACGGTTGGGAATCAAGGAAAACTTAACGCTGTGTACTTCTGCGCATCAGATGACGGTGCTGATGAAACAGCGGGCGCTCAGGCACTCATGGCGAAAGCGGGTGAAATTACCGGTTTAGACATTCAATACTACGTGCACCTTAACTTTACTGCGGTGGTTGATGCGGTAAACGCCGTGGGCGGGGTGGATGTCACCATAAATAGTAGTGACCCCCGGGGTATACTTGATCGCAACTTCGACTGGAAGTGTGGCTATACCTGTTACTATGTTAACTATCAGAACGGTGAAGAGGTTCACCTTGACGGCGAGCATGCCTTAGCACTTGCCCGTGCTCGTAACGCCGCTGGTGGGTACGGCTTGCCAAATGGTAATTTTGACCGCGAACAGAACCAGCAGATGATTATTAAAGCACTCCGCGACAAAGCGTTGAGCGCGGGTACACTTACGAATGTCAGCGCGGTAACTGGCCTTATTGATGCGCTTGGTAATAACCTTCGTACAAATATCGAGACAAAAGAGGTTCGTACCCTTATGGATATTGCCTCAAACACAGAGGACACTGATATTGTTTCACTGAGTCTTGTTGAGGAAGGCACTATGCTTGTTACGACGGGAAGCTACAACGGTCAAAGTATTGTCCGCCCAGTAGCTGGCCTGCTTGACTACAGTGCAATTCAAGAATTTGTGTATATAAATGTTTCTGCTGACCCATTTGTTCGTGAAGAGCCTGTTGTGAGTGTATTTAACGGTAGTGGTGTTGCTGGAGTGGCGCAAAACGCAGCCTATGAGCTTGAAGACGCCGGCTTTACGGTAGCCGAAGTAGATAACGCCCCAGAGGGTAGCTACCAGACGGTAGAAATCTATCAGTTGAATAGTGAAAAAACAGCATCGGCTGAAAAACTTGAAGACTTGTACGGGGTGAAGGTAAAGACAACGGTACCACCAGTGGCTGTTGTCGGTGACACCGACTTCGTTGTTATTATCGGCAACGCCGGTGCCGTGCAAGAATGATATAATAAGACACGATATGGAGTTTCTTAAATTAGTTCGCAAACGATCGTTCCTCAGCGAACTACTCTACGCTGTGTTAAATGTTGGCTTGGCGGTAGCAGTACTTATGAGTGTCTGGTTTACCGATTCGATATCGCTGGCTATTATTCTTGTTCTGCTAAGTAAATGGCGTATTTTCGCGGTTCGTCCGCGCTACTGGTGGGCTAACCTGCGTTCTAATATGGTGGATATTATCCTTAGTCTTAGCGTGGTGCTTCATCTCTATGGTATTGCTACGAGTGATATTGCGACGGGTGCGCAGCTTCTCGCTATGTCCGGGTTAACCTTGTTATACATTGGATGGCTATTATTCGTAAAGCCCCGCTCGAAGAAGGTGTTTGTTATCGCCCAGGCAGGGCTTGCGCTCTTTATGGGCACCTCGGCGCTATTTACCTTTGCGTATGATTGGCCGGTGTCGTTGGTGGTAGTGTTCATGTGGCTTATTGCCTATTCATCGGCTCGCCATATGCTGAGCGCTTACGATGATGAAACGCACGCCTTATTCTTGAGCCTTGTATGGGGCGTGGTTGCCGCGGAGATTTCGTGGGTAGCTTACCACTGGGCGATTGCGTATCCACTGCCAGTGCTCACAGGCCTTATGGTTCCACAGGTGGCAATTATTATGACGCTTATTAGTTTCGTGGGGTATAAAGCGTACGATTCATTTTATAAGCACGCCAAAATACGGGCGAATGATATTTTATTGCCGCTTCTTTTTACCCTTGGCGTACTTGTCGTACTCTTAGTGCTTTTTAACCGGGTAGGCACGGCTATTTAAGCTTTTGAAATAGGAGCCCGTACTCGTTGGTTTCTTGTAGAATAAGCCCATAACGTGCGGCTTCTTTTTGTATGGCGGGGTGCTGTTCGGGGTCGGCTTCAAGGATAAGTGAGCCGCCCAGGGCTAACTTACTCTTTGTTTGTATAAGGAGTTCGAATATAAGCGATAGACCGTTGTTTTCAGCAAAAAGTGCACGAGGGGGCTCGTGGTTGGTCTCGGGTGAGCGTTCCCAGGTAGGGTTTACGTAGGGGAGGTTAGCTATGATACTATCAGCTATAAAGGGGTAGCTGGTAAGGAGGTCACTTTGGATAAGGGTTACCTCGGCGCCAAGCTGACGGGCGTTTTCTTCAGCGACTTTTAGAGCGTGTCGGCTTATATCAAGCAGTGTCACGTCAAGTTCCGGGTGGGAGAGTTTTGCGCTAATACCCAGATTACCGCTACCCGTGCCTACATCAACCAGTTTTAATGTATCGGTAAGGCTGGCGTTTTTAGGAACCGCTATCGCCAGGAGCTCTAGAAGTGCTTCAGATTCGGGTCGGGGGATAAGTGTTGCAGTAGTTACTTTAAACACATGTCCGTAAAACTCTTTGTGCCCGATAATGTAGGCGATAGGGACGTGGTCGAGGCGAAGGTCGAGTCGCGCGTTGGCAATCTCTTGCGTACGCGCTTCAAGAGGCTCATCGCCGTGGCCGTGAAGCCAGGTACGAGGTTTACGAAGCGTGTGTGACAGTATAAGCTCGGCGTCGAGACGGGCAGAGGGGGTGTGCTTGGCGGTAAGCTGGGCCGTAGCGCCAGCTAGCCAGCTGCTAACTGTTGGTTTTGGCGGCAAGTTCGCGTTCATAAGCTTGTAAGTTCTCTACTAAATCGTCAATGCGACCATCCATAGCTTGTGGTATACCCGAGCGGCTATACCCGATACGGTGATCGGTAATACGGTCTTGGGGGAAGTTGTAGGTACGAATTTTTTCCGAACGATCACCCGAGCCGATAAGTCCGCGACGCTCGGCGGTAAGCTTGGCGTTTTCTTCGTCAATTTTCTGTTGCAACAGACGAGATCGAAGCACACTCATGGCTTTCTCTTTGTTTTTAAGCTGTGATTTTTCGTCTTGGTTGGTTACGACAAGGCCGCTTGGAAGGTGAGTAATGCGCACTGCTGAATCGGTCGTGTTGACGGACTGCCCACCGTGCCCAGAGGCGCGGTAAATATCGATACGAAGGTCGGCGGGGTTAATTTCGATATCGGTTTCTTCGGCTTCTGGAAGCACTGCAACGGTTGTAGTGCTGGTGTGGATACGCCCCTGGCTCTCGGTAGCGGGGACGCGCTGTACACGATGTACACCTGATTCGAACTTAAGCTTCGCGTAGGGGGCATCGCCTTTTACACTGAAGATAACTTCTTTATAGCCGCCCGTATCGTTGGCGCTTTCACTAATAAGCTCGGTTTTAAGGCTATGGGTTTCGCAGTAGCGAAGATACATGCGGTAGAGTTCGGCGGCAAAAAGGCTTGCCTCGTCACCCCCGGCGCCAGCGCGGATTTCAACAATAACGTTCTTATCATCATTAGGATCTTTCGGGGCGAGCATAGCAAAAAGCTCGTCATCGAGTTCGGTAATGCGCGTTTCGGTTTCTTCGGCTTCGACTTTGGCAAGTTCGGCAAGCTCGTCGCTGCCGTTTGCGAGTTCTTTCGCTTCTTTGTGTTGAACTTCAAGGGTGTCACGCAGGTGTGCCTTTTCGAGAATATTCTGTAGCTCTAGGAGGCGCTTGTTTTTCTTAGAGAAGTCGGGGTCACTGTAGGCATCGGGACGCGCTAAGAAAGTGTCGAGATCGTTTTTCTCGGCGGTAAGCTCTTCGATGTTGAGTTCAATGCGCGGCATACCAAAGGGTTACTTTCCTTCAGAGCTCTTATTTTTTGGCGCGGTTGCAAGAAGCACAATACCTATAATGAGGCCAGGCAGCCACGAAATAAAGGCAAGGGCAGCCCCAAGAAATAAGACAACATTTAGTATTGTCCGTATGATTCCTACGCTGTCGGATGGCGTGCTGGCGCAGCCGTCGCCATATATACCTTCCTGGACTGAGTATGCCGTATCGCAGTAGGGTGTTGCACTGGGTGTAGAGAGTAGCACCCAGTTAACTATCGCAAAGACAATAACAAGTACAATATAGAGCGCAGTTGGTCCGATGATAAGCCAAAGCCCCACCTTGGTACGGGTGCTCATTTTAGTATTTGGTTGGGGTGATGTAGTGCTCATAGTAGGATAGTCTTTCGTTTACTTGCTTTTATTCTAACAAAAAGAGCCCCTAGATAACACTAGGGGGCTCTGAGGGGCGTAGCGCTAGTTTTCGTCGCCAGCTTTTTTCGCTTTGGTCGCAGCAGCTTTTTTCGCCTTGTTAGCAAGAGCTTCTTTGCGTGCTTCTGCAGCAGCAGCACGGTTCTTGAAGCGATCAACACGTCCTTCGGTGTCGATGATTTTCTCTTCGCCGGTGAAGAACGGGTGAGAGGCGCTTGAGATGTGCACCTTTACAAGGGGGTATTCGTTGCCGTCTTCCCATTTAATAGTATCGTTGGTTTGTGCGGTTGACTGTGTCAGGAACGCAAAACCGGCGACGTCATCGCTAAATACGACGGGTCGATAGTCGGTTGGGTGTAGGTTGCTTTTCATAATCTGGTTTATTGTAGCGTAAAGAGGGGAGTTTGTAAAGGGTGGGGGTAGGCTAGGGCAAGTGGTATACTAATACGTACTAAGGGGGATACATGGTCTTACAAAAACTAAAGAAATCTTCTACGTTGTATGGGGCACTTTTAACCCTATTTGCAGGCGTTGGGCTACTAGCGTCGTTCACACTTCTTCATGAGACATTTCTGGTAGCAAATGACGCTAATTATGCGCCGAGCTGTAATATTAGCCCACTTTTAAGTTGTGAATCGGCGATGAAATCGGAGTACGGTGAGTCGTTCGGCATTCCTAACCCAGCATTTGGTATCGCGGCGTTTTCAGCCCTGGGTGTATTTGGGGTACTACTCCTTGCGGGCACGAGCTTCGCAACATGGATATGGCGCCTGGCGCTTGTAGCGGCCACGGCTGGTTTGGCCTTTGCGCTCTATTTATACTCGGTAGCGATATTCGCGCTAGGTAGTGTATGCCCGTGGTGCTTTGTGACGTGGCTTGTAACGATCGGTGCCACCTGGGCGGTGGTAACCTATACCCTAAAGGCGAACATTTTTACCGTACCAACGTGGGTAAAGCCATACGCCACCTTTTGGCGTAAAAATCCTGGCTTGGTACTTGCTATTGCCTATGCGGCGCTTATATTTGGCCTCTTACTGAGGTTTTATGAGTCATTATTCGTATGACGCGGATACGAAGTTTTTTATACCGTAAGGTAGCCAAGCCGGTCTTTTTCGCGCTTCCGCCCGATTTTGTCCACGCACGCACTATGGACGGTCTTGCTGTGGCAGGGAGTATACCGGGCGTACCGCCTATGGTGAAAAAGGTGACCGCGCGTCGGTACCCTGAGCTTCACACCGAGTGGAGAGGTATGGCGTTCACTTCACCAGTAGGGCTTGCGGCGGGG
>MDTC01230434.1_pt1 | contig 16338 bp, 16 predicted proteins | sample 811181 | NCBI WGS metagenome assembly MDTC01 (sample SAMN05326644, study PRJNA326480) | marine metagenome | isolation source: seawater | place: Pacific Ocean: North | collected 2011
AAGTACCATTGGCGCAGAAAGGCTTGACTTCCGAGTTCGGAATGGGATCGGGTATAACACTTTCGCAATAATTACCGGCAATGGAGTTATACCGATAATGAATGAGATGTAAATAAAGATTTAATCCTTAAATACCTTTATTTTCTGCTTATTATTAAGATATCATTTAATAAAATAATTATAAGAAATATCCTCATTTATAACTAATTAAATTCTGTATTTAAATTTTAATAGGCTTGAGTAAATAACTAGATAAAAAGTTATATTAAAAAAAACTAAACTTACTTGCAATTTTGTATTACTTGGATCATTGGATCCAATAATAAAACCTACAAGATTAAATATAATAATAGCAAATGACGAGATATTATTTGCATTAAATTTTTTCAAAAAGTTTTTTTTTTTAATAAAAAAAAATATAAGCTGATGAAAGTGATTATTATCAGCTACAGTTGGTGATTTTTTTGTATAAATTTTTCTTAAAATAGAAAATAAATTTTCAAAACAGGGGTACCAAAAAAGTAAAATTATAAAATATGGAGAAATTTCTTGATTTACTTCATGAATTTTAATTAACAAATAACCACAGATTGATCCCAAAACATATGCTCCACTATCGCCCATAAATAATTCATTATTAATATTTAAAATTAATAAAAAAACTAATATGAAAAGTAAACTTAATATTAAGTTTTTATCTATCTCTAGAAAAATATAATAATTTAAAAAAAATAATAAAAAAATTATTGATGAAAAATAACCTAACATCAGCCCGTTTAATCCATCAATAAAATTTGAACCATTTATAAGAATTAATAAACAAAAGGCAGAAAAAAAATATTTAAAGTAAATATTTTCCAATAATAAATCTAATAAAATAAACCTTGTTGAATAAATTTTAATATCTAATAAGAAAACAAAAAAAAAAAACTAAAATTGATTGAATCAAAAGTCGGATTTTTGGTGAAGATAAAAAATTTATATCTGAAATAAATCCTACTACAAACATTAACAAAATAAATAGCGAGAATAATGGATTATAGTTATAAAATAAAAATACACTTGCCAATGTTAAGAAAATACCTCCAGATAGTTGGATATTTTTTAATCCTGAAAATTTTTGATGCTTCTGGCCTTTATAATTAGGTAAATAATTAAATTTTTTAATATAATTATTAGTAAAGAAAAAAATTAAAATTAAAAAAAAAGTAGTCAAAAAAAACATCATTTTATTTTCTTAAAGAATTCAGACTTAATATAAACAATAAAAATATAGATTTTAAAATACTAAATTTCATATATTCACGATATAAAGTATAACCATCTTTTATTTTTTGAAATATCGATGACGATAAAGAATTGCCTAATTTTCGCCAAGTGGTTAAATTTTTGTCTAAAGCTCCAATTGTGATATTTTTTTTTAATATTAATAACCATAATACAAAATCTTCTTTTGTTTTTAAATTGGGAAATTGACAATTTTTTGTAATTAAATTTTTTTTTAAAATAACAGTCGATAAACCTATATTACAAGAGAGAAGAAGTTTTTTGAAATCTTTAAATGTTTTAGCTTTCATTATTTTTTTTGATTTTTGGTTCCCTTTTAAAACTTCATATGAAGTATGGGATATTTTTAAGTCATTTTTCATCATAAATTTTAACTGTTGTTCAATTTTATTCTTTTTCCAAAAATCATCTGCATCCAAAAAAGCTATATATCTAGCTTTGGCTTTTTGAATACCTATGTTTCTTGATTTTCCAGCTCCTAAAGTTTTTTTATTAATAATCAATTTTATTCTTTTATCGGTATTTTTAATCTTATTTATTAATTTAAGATCTGAGTGATCTTTATCATCATACACAATAATTATTTCTAATTTTTTATGAGTTTGATATTTAATTGAATTAATAGATTTTTCTATAAATTCCCTTTTTTTAAAATAAGGAACAACAACACTAACTAAGTTCATAAATATTTTTTCACTCTTTCAGAATGATCAAATTTTTTTGATAATATAAAATTATTTTTACTCATTATAAAAATTTTTCTTTTATTATTTTTTGCCATTATAATTTTTTTCTTCCACTCAAAAGCATTTTCATAATTTTTTATAAAATATGCATTTTTAGTCCCGATTACTTCTCTTAAAACTTTTAAATCTGAGGATATAATCATTTTACCAACTGCCAAATAATCAAAGAGTTTAAGTGGAGATGTATATTTTGTTATGTCATCAACTTCGCCCCACGCTCTAATATTTTTAGTATATGGTAACGTTAAAATATCCATACCTAACATTAATTTTGGTATTTTAGTGTATGAAACACTCTCTTTTAAAAATAAATTTCTATTTTTATTTTTTTTTTTAATTTCATTAATCTTTTCTTTACTCCCTCCATATATGTAATAATCATTTCCTTGATCAATTTTAGATAACCTTATCAACAAATTAATTCCTTTTGAGGGTGAAATTGATCCAAAATATCCAATTTTAAATCTTTTATTTTTACAAAGAGTAGGTTTGCCGCTTATTCTAATTGAGCTTCCACTTGGCAGGACAGTTATTTTTTTATTTTGAATATTATATTTTTTGATGAAAAAACTTTTTACAGATTTTGAAATTGCTATAATATTTAATAAATTTTTTTTTTTAAAAAAATTCGAAAACTTTAAAATAAATTTAATTACGTTTCCTTCATATTTTGTATCATGATGAATTTCCAAAATTACTTTTTTTCCAAATAGTAAAAGCAAATAACAAATAAAATAGTTTCTAGTTATTGTTATAGATTGTTTATTTTTTAAAATATAAATTAAACAATAAAAACTGTATAAATAAAATTTAAAACCCTGAGGAAAGCTGTCTATTCCGTCAAATTCTTTAATATTAACCTTATATTTTAAGCCATAATATTTTTTTATAGAAAGTTTTTTTAATCCAGTGGCAGGTTTTATTAGTGTAATTTCATGATTATTTTTAGCCAAGTTTTCACAGGTCTTTATAATTTGAAGCGAACTAGCTAATGGTGAAGGTATGGATGAAAAAGTAATGTAGTTAATTTTATTCATATTTTTCAATAACAGTCACTTAAAATATTCAAAAATTTATCGTGACTTGATTAAAACTGTCCTGTCAGAAAGAAGTTTACATTCTAAATTTTTTTTCATTTTAAGTACTTCCTGTAATTTTTCTACTCGCGTATAAATATCTTTTCCATTAAAAGGTGGAAACTTATAATTATCTTTTTTAAAATTAAATTTCCTAGACAATAAACTATTAAATACTTTATTTCTAATCCCGTTTATCTTCATAACTTTCAAATGTAATTTAAATAATATCCAATTAGTCAATTTAGGAGAATTCTTTTGATTTTTAGAAAGATTTTCCCAATGTTTAATTATTTTTAAAGCTGACAGTTCATCATTATCAATATAAATTTTTTCAGCTACCTGTTCTGGCAAGTGTTTATCAAAGACAATATCATTATTTGATTTCAAAGAATTAAATATTTCATTTACTTTTGATAAAAGATCATTTTTGGACTCAATTTTAAATCCTAGTTCATTTGGTAGATCATTACCAAATAACTCTTGTTTATTTGGAACATATGTCAAAATAGGTTTTTTTGATATTGTTGACTCAAGAGCACTAGTACAACCATTATGCATAACTGCAAATGCATTATTGATCCATCCTGTAATTGAGCCTTCTCTAATAACATGAACATTTGGTATTCCCTCAAGATATAATTTCCAAGAATCTACATCTTCATTTTGATGTGGGCGTAGAACAATATCAAAGTCTTTATTATGTTCTGATAAGTATTGAATAGCTTCTATAAAAGATCTTATTGTGAGATATTGATCTGAAGCAGTGACAAACATTTTTAAAAACATCTTTGGTTTAAATTCATAAAGACCATTTTCTTTTTGTCTTTTTATAATATTTTTAAAAGACTTTGCATAATTTGCGTGACTCATATTAGAAACTATTAACAAAAATGGTTTTTTGGGCATACTTTTAGGTGTTCCCCAGTAATTTGAAAAATCTGATTTCCAAAGATCAACTCTAGGCGATCCAGTCTGATGTATTTTTGAAGAGTACTGGCTATGAATTTTTTTTAAGGTTTCGGTGTCATTTGTTCCCCAACAAAAAATCGCTGAAGCATCTTTAATTGTTTCCTCTGAATATCTGTCATTAACAAATTGTTCATAGTCACGATTAACTAATCCTCCCTCTTCATCTATGCTAGTTATAAGACTACCCTTCTCAATTATAGTTTTATGTCTATGAATCTTATGTTTAGTGGGTGTTAAAGATTTAGTATGAAATATTCCTGGTGCTAATAGACCCCTCTTGATTCCTTTTTCAATTGATTCTAAATCTGAAATTATTACTTCATGCCCCCTAGAGGCTGCTATAGTGGCCAGGAGAAGCTTATTATCTAATTCACGAATTATATTTTCTAAATGAATATAAATATTCATAAAATTTTATTATAAACACGTTTAAAGTTTGTTTTCATAAAATCAATTTTTTTTTGATAGATCTTAATAAATCAACTTAATTAAGGCTTAATTAAGGTTATTTCCATTCTTTAACAAAAATCTTAACTTAATGAAATCCTCTTCATTATCAATATTTACTGTCTCTTTTTTTTCTTTATGGACTAGACCATAATTTTTTCTTTTTATAAATTTTTTAAAATTTTCAAAATCTTTTCTTAAATATAAAAATAAACATCCAGATGGTCTAAATTGATTTAGAACATCTTGCCCTCTAATTGTGGAATCATACAATGGTTCCCATTCATTTTTTTTGGATACTGACCCTACTTTATGATATGTTCTTTCTAAATGTATTAAGTTTTGAAAACTTTTATTTTTTTTTAATATTTTAATCCCATTTGATATTATATTTTTTGGCCTTAATGGTGAGGTTGGTTGCAACAGCGCTATGAACTTATATTTTTTTGAATCTTTGATTTTTTTTAATGCGTGTACAACTGCAAAATATACTTCGGCTTTATCCCCAGAAATATTTTTAGGTCTTTTAAAAAATCTTACTTTTTCATTTAATGAAATTTTTTGAATAATCTTTGAGTCACTTGATACTATAATGTCTTTATTACTTTTTAAGTATTTTTTTGCATATTTAATGGTCCAATATATCAATGGTTTACCATTAATTTTTCTAATGTTTTTGTCTTTTATTCTTTTTGAACCTAATCTAGCTGGAATAAATATTAGTATTTCATTCATTTTATTTATAATAATTTGTCTGTATTATATTTGCTGTTTTCTTTTCCAAGTATTTTTTTTTTTTTCCCATAAATGACTTGGTCTAAATTTATCAATAATTTTATTTGCTTCCTCGTAAGTATATCCCATAAAATCAAAACAATCTTGAGCATACCTTCTTGGAAACTCCCCTTCAAATTTCTTACAAAGATTAATCCCTTCTTCTCTAGTAATATGTCCATTTCTTATTTCTTGAGAAGTATCTAATCTGCATCTCCCAATACCAAACTTAATATAACTACAATAAAAATGAAGATATTCCATTTTATCATCAACTGAACTATAACGACCATAACTTCCATCAGATTTATATTCATCTAATTTGAACCCACTATTATTAGCTGCATAATAATACATTTCCTGAGGATCCCATTTTAAAAACCACCCTAAGAATAAAATATTCAAATCTAAATCTTTAATTTCTTTATTTTTTAGAGGCATGTATGGAAAAAAATCTTGATCTCTCAAAAAATTATATCTTTTTTTTATTTCTTTGACCTTTAATCCGGCAATATGAATATCATCTAATTCATTATCGTTAGCTAACCATTCGATGGGAAAGTGTGCATCAGACAATGAAGGAGCGCTTCCATAATCTGAATAGTTTTCCCCATAAAAAACTAAATTAATCCCAAAAGTTTTTGCCATTTTTGCGGCGAAAGTTTTTATACCAATTTTAAAAGGTTGTGCGGGATGTAAAATATTTTTAAATGCCTCTCTAGTAAGTATTGATAAAACTTTACCATTCGGGTTAAAAGTGTAGTTATCAAATCCTCCTAAATTAAACAAATTAGTTAAATTTTCTATGCCAATATCTGTTTTTAAAATTGGACTATAAGTTACAGTTAATGGATTCATATTAAACTTATATTTTAAAATATGAGCCTGAAAAATACTGTCCTTTCCTCCGGAACCCGAAACTATACAGTCATATTTTCCATCTTTAGATCTAGCTAAATCACATATTTTCCAAAGCTCTTTTTCTCTAGAATCCCAATCAATACTTTTTTTTGCTTCTATGCTTTTACAAGCAAAACAAATTCCATCATCACCGAATTGTAATGTTGTTTTTTTTTGATTTGATGTTGAGTTTTTAGATTCATTTATTGAAAAGGGTTTTTGATTTGTCATCAAACATAATTTACAAGTAATAACAATTTTATCTTGATCAATCACTATTATATTTCTTTAAATTTTTTTAATAAATTAAGACCATTATCACCACTTAGTTCTGGATGAAACTGATAGAAATATAAATTTTTTTTTTCATAAGATGAAATAATCTTTTTATTATTCAATTCTACAAATGAAATATTTTTTATATTATCATTAAGATCGCAATAATACTGATGAGCAAAATAAAACTCTTTATTATGTAAATCTTTTTTTTTTCTTATATTCTTTACTTTGAGCCAATTTATTATTGGCAAAGGTATTTTTTCAAAATTTAATCTTTTAACCGTTCCTTTAATTAAGGATAAACATTTTATCTGATGATTATTTGTAAGCTCATAATTTTGAAGAGCTAATTGAAAGCCTAAACATATGCCTAAAATAGGATTTGAATTATCATTAAATTTTTTTATATAAGTATTTAGTTTTTTTTTTTTCAAAACTTTTATTGCAGTTGATGGGCATCCCATGCCTGGTAAAATAATTTTTTCAAAATCTAGTAAATCTTCTTTTTTTTCAATTATTCCACATTTGGCACCAATCTTATTTAGTGATTTAATTACGTTTGATATATTTCCACAACCATAATCCACAATTCCTATTTTCATAATTAATTGAACTTTCCAAAATGAAGAGCGTGCGAAATGGCAACACTGTTAATTTTATTTAATAAAATTGACTTAACATCTATATTATTTCTAATACCTCCTGAATAAACTACGGGTATTGAGATATCCAAACTCTTAATAAAATCTATCAATTCATACTCAGGACCATTAAACATTCCATCACACATTATGCTGCTAATTAAAACTTCTCCAGCTTGACTATTTTTAATTTTTGTTAACCAATCTTTAAGTTTAATATTTGGATGAATTCGACCACTCTCAAAAAAAATATACCAATCATTAAAAATTTTTCTGGTTTGGATGAGAACACCTATGCTTTGAGAGCCATAGATAGTTGAGCTTTGATTTACTAATTTAAAATTATTTTTTAATGCTGAATTTATATATATTTTATCAACACCAATTTTAAATAATTTTTTTACATCATTTATATCTTTTATTCCTCCTGCGTAAGATACTGGTATGTCAATAATTGAACTTAAATTTTTAATAGTTTTAAAGTCAATCTTTTTATTAAATAATGAAGCTACTATATCCTCAATAAATATTTCTTTAACAGACATTTTAAGATATTTTTTTATAATAGGATTTAAATTATTAGATATAACTCTTAGTCCCTCCATCCTAATACCTTTTATAAGATTACCATTTTTAATCTCTAGTCTTGGTATTATTTTTCTATTTAAATTCAAATTAAATCTCTTCAGTAAAATTAGTTACTCATTAACTTTTATAAAATTATTGTAACTTTCCCAACTACCTAAATCTTGCCATTGATTATTTTCTATTTGATATATACCAATTTTCTTTTTTTTCTTTTTAAGCTTTAAAATAAAATCATCCATATCTAATCTCTGATTTTTTTTTATAAGTCTAAATTCTTTTCTATTAATTAAATAAAGTCCAGTATTAAACAAAAAATTAAAATTTGGTTTTTCTTTAAATCCTATAAATTTATTTTTATTGTTAAGCTGACAGACGCCATAAGGGAACTGAATAGATTTTTTTGATGCTACAATTGTAATGTCATTATTATTAGTAGTATGAAAATTTAAAATATTATTATAATCTTCACTAACAACTGAGTCACAATTAGATACAAAAAATAGCTCCTCTTTTGAATTTTTGAGATATGAAAGGGAACCTGCTGTTCCTAATTTTTTATTTTCTTTTATTATTTTACAATTAATTTTTGTTTTATATTTTTTAAAATGATTATTGATTACTGAATGTTTATAATTAGTCGTAATATAAAAATTATTAAACCTGTATTTTAAAAATTTTGATACTATTAAATCAATTACTGTATCATCCCCCATAGGTAAAAGAGGTTTTGGAAAAATTTTTGTATACGGCTGCATTCTTACGCCTTTTCCTCCTGCCATTATTACAATACCAAATTTTTTAGAATATTCTTTAATTCTATCGTCAGAATTATAAAGATCTAAAATATCTTCTAGATGAAAAATTTTAGTTATTTTTTTTTTTTTGTTAACAATTGGGATTAAACTAATCTTTTTTTTTATAAAAATTTTTCTTATTTTTTTTTTATCTATTTCATTCTCATAAAGAAAAATTGGTTTTTTATTATAAATATTATTAATTGAACTTTCCAAATCAAGTCCATTTATAATTGATTTTCTAATATCACCATCACTTAGAGTACCAACAAATTTTTTATTGTAATTAACAACAATTATAGTTTTAGTGCCATATTTATTTAAAATTTTTATTGCTTGTTTGATATTTGAGTTTACTAAAATTTGCATAATTTAATTGTATTAATTATTTTTAAGCTATATTAAGTCCGCATGAAAGTATCAGTATTTGGATCAGGATCAATAGGTTTGAGACATTTAACCAACCTAATTAAATTAAGAAAAGAATTGAAAATTTCATCAATTTTTAGTTACGACACAAAAAACAAAAAGAAATTTTTAGGAGAAAGTAAAAAATTTACATTTACTCAAAATCTTAAACTTGCTGCAGAAAATTGTGATGTAGCTTTCATTTGTGTACCAACTCATCTACATAACCAGACTATAAATAAAATATTGAAATATACTAAATGTCATTTTTATATAGAAAAACCTTTATCTAGTAAAATAGATGGCTGTTTGAAGACTTTAAAAAAAATAAAAAAATTTAAAAAAAAAGTTGGCGTTGGATACATGCTGGTTAATCATCCAGTCATACTTAAAGTGCAATCTTTGATCAAACAAAGAGCAATAGGAAAAATTGTTTTTGCAAGAGCAGAATGCGGATTTTATTTGCCAAACTGGCACCCTTGGGAAGATTACAGAAAATTTTATATGGCTCATAAGAATCAAGGAGGAGGTGTTTTGTTAGATACTAGCCATGAGATTAATTATTTGCAAAGATTATTTGGAAAAGTAAAAAATATTCAGGGACTTGTAGGAAAATTTTCAAATCTAGAAATTACAAGTGATGATTTGTCTTTATCAATTTTAAATTTTAAAAAAAATAATGTAGTAGGTCATGTTCATTTAGATCTTTTACAATTTGAAAAATCAAGATCATTTAAAATAATTGGCACTAAAGGAGTAATTGAAGGTTCTTTGGCTACTAACAAAATAAAAATTTTTTATAATAGTAAAAAAAAACAGGTTGAAAAAAAGTTAAATTACAATTTTCATAATATCTATTTTACTCAATTGAGACAATTTTGGTCGTTAATCAAAAATAAAAACAGTAATTTATGCACTGGTGAAGAAGCTTACCATACGATGCAAATAATTGAAGGAATAAGAAAATCTCATAAGTTAGGAAAAAAAATTCGAATTTAGTAAACTAATTTAAATCTTTAAAATCTTTTTTTAAATCACATTTAAAAGAAATAATCTTATTTGCTATTTTTTTAGGAGTACCTGGTTTATAAAAAGGACTCCGATCTTTAGATAAGTTTTTTTTATTAAAAACAAGAGCTTTTTTAATTTTTTTAATTATATCATTTTTTTTATAATTTGAGTTAATTATATTATCAGAAATTATTCTGCCCTTTTGTCTATTTCCAATATTTACTGTGGGTATACCTAGGCTTGGTGTTTCAAGAACACCACTAGATGAGTTTCCAATCACAAGCGTTGATATCTTCATTAAAGATATATAATTAAGATGTCCAAGGGATGAATAAAATAAAGTATCTTTATTTTTTTTTGTAAATTTTAAAATTTTTTGTTTAATTACTTTATTTTCATGGTCAAAATTTGAAGATGTAAAAATTTTGATAGTATTTTTAAATTTTTTTATTGCAGATAACAAATTAGAAACTTGATAATTCGATTTGTTTTTTTCTAAAGTTGTTGGATGAAAAGTAATAAGAAGTATTTGTTTATTTAATTTTATCTTTAAATCATTTTCTAATTCCAATCTTGATTTAAATTTCGTGTTTTTTATAGAGTAGGCTCCCAAACCCCCATAATTAAATATTGTTTTTGGACTTTCACCTAATTGAATTAATCTTTTTCTATAATCTTTATGTATCGGAAAATGTAAATGAGATAGTTTTGAAATTGAATGTCTTATAGAATCATCAATAGCTCCCTCTGTAATTTCACCTCCATGAATATGAGCTATGGGAATTCGGTGAGACATTGAAGCAATAGCACAGCCAAGCAACTCATATCTATCTCCCAAAATAACAATTTTTTCGGGTTTTATTTTATCTAATATTTTTGATGTAGAACTAATAGCTTGAGATATATAATTTGAAATATCTTTTTCATAAAAGTTTTTCTTTAAAATCCTTTTTTTTATAATATTTTTTTTTAAACCATCTTTTTCTATTTCTCTAAAAGTATTTCCAAATTGCTTGCTTAAATGAGATCCTGTTACAAGTATAAAAACTTTAATTTTTTTACTTTTTTTTGTCTCTAATATTACATTTCTTAACAAGCCATAATCTGCCCTAGAACTTGAAACAAATAATATTTTTTTCATAATTTACCTAATAAATTGGTCTTTCTTAAAGTTTTTAAAGCTTTTTTTTCCTAAAAATTTTTTTATTTTAAATGGCGATAATCCAGTGCCTGGTCTCTTAGTGGTAATATTTTTTTCACTAAAAATTTCACCTTTCTTAATATTGACATTAGCGACTAACGATTTTCTAACTAACAATTTAGTTTTTTTTTCTCCTTTAGTAATTATTTTATCCTTTATTCCTAACATTTTTTCTGTATCTCTTACAAAGTTAACCATTTTACTTAACTCCAAAGGTTCGAGGCTTGCCTTATGATCTGGACCCTTTAATCTTTTTGACAAAGTAAAATGTTTTTCTATAACTCTACAACCTAGTGAAACAGCTATAGATGGTGTAATTATACTAGATGAATGATCCGAATAACCTACTTGATATCCTAATTTTTTTAAGGTCTTAATAAAATTAAGATTTAGATCATTTAAATAAGCTGGATAGTCTGATGTACAATGCAAAATAATTATATCATTTTTTCTTTTTCCGAGAACTTTAAGAGCTTGTTTAATCTCTTTAATAGTTGCCATCCCAGTTGAAAGAAGAATTTTTTTTTTCAATTTAGATATTTTTTTGAGTAGCGGATAATTTGTAATTTCTCCAGATGGTATCTTAATAAAATCAAGTTTGAATTTGTTTAAGAAATTTAGACTTTTTAAATCAAAAGCTGTACTTAAAAACTTAATTTTTTTTTTTGTAGAGTATTTTATTATTTCTTTGTAACTATTTTCAGGCAATTGATATTTTTTTAACATTAAATACTGTGAAATATTACTTTTAAGATTTCTTTTTTGATAAATTGCAGTTTTGGTATTTTGTAAAATTAAATGATCTACATCAAAAGTTTGAAATTTTACATAATCAGCGCCAGCCTTTGAAGCTGCATCAATTAATTTTTTAGCCACATTAATATTTCCATTATGGTTAACACCAGCTTCTGCTATTATTATGGTTTTATTTTGCTTTAAACTCAAATTTAAATCCTTTAAATTTTATATAAACACTTTCATAATTTTTAAATGTAAATTCTTTTAATTTTTTTAATATAATTTTTTTTGAGTCATTTAATTTAATTTCCCTTGCTGACTCAAATTCTTTTTTTGTATAAGCTCTTTTTCTCCATTTAAAATTATTTTCCACTTTAAGTTTATCTTTAAGAATTTCATTAATAAATTTTTTTGCTTGTTTACTCATATTTTTATGAGTCATAGATATTAATTTATCTAAATTTATTTTTTTGTAAGAAATCTTAAATCTTTTAACATTAACAATTTCTCCATTATCAAATTTTTGATTAATTATATGAACTGTACTTCCATAAAAATTTATTTTATCAAGTAGTGCAAAATTATAGCATCCATATCCAGGATATTCAGGTGGACCAGGATGAAAATTGAATGAGTTAATTTTTATTTTTCTTCTTAATTTGTCACTAATGTATGATTTATTTAAAAATGAAATTAGATAGTCATATTTTTTTGAAAAGTTTATATTTTTTTTTTTACTACTATCTATATGATCAAAATTAATCCTTCTTAATTTTAAATATTTTATAAATTGTTTTGAGGCTTCGTGTTTATAATTTGTTATTATTAGGAATTTCATAAAATTTTTTTATATAATTTGAAATTTTGTCTACATCAGAATTTGAAATATTATCATCTGATGGTAAACAAAGTGAACTTTCATATAACTTTGTTGCGTTGAAAATTTTATATTTTTGAAATTTTTTAATATGATTTTGTAGATGAATTGGACGCCAAATTCTTCTAGTCTCAATTTTTTTTTTAGATAAAAATAAACTCAAATCATATATCTTTTTAAAACTAAGTGTTTTGAAAGATATTATATTCATCCAATAATTAGTTCTGGATTCGTTTTTATATGGAAGGATCTCAATATTTTTAAATTTTTTAAAATTAAACAAATATCTTTGATGAATTTTTTCTCTACAAATAATTTTTTTTTTCAATCTTCTTAATTGAGATATTCCTAAAGCAGCACTTATACTATTCATCTTATAGTTATATCCACATTCGTTATGAACATAACTAAAACTGTCATCTTTTGCTTGGGTGGCTAAATACTGTGCTTTCTCAAAAAATTTTTTATTATTTGTGATAATCGCACCTCCAGAACCTGTGGTTATTATTTTATTTGCATTAAATGAAAGACAGCCAATGTCGCCAATACTTCCGCAGTGTTGGTGTTTGCTTTTTTTAACAAACGACCCTAGAGCTTCAGCGGCGTCTTCCAATATAAAAATTTTTCTTTTTCTACATAGATCTTTTAACTTATAAAAATCACAGCCTCTTCCCCACATGTGTGCTACAATTATTACTTTAATTATTTTCTTAGTTTTTTTATTGATAGTCTTGTTATTTTTATATTTTGTTTTTGTCTTAATAAAATTAATTACATCTTCAATTTTAAGATTATGATTCTTATCAACATCACAAATAATTGGTTTAGCTTTCAAATAAAGAATTGGATTAACTGTAGCTATAAAAGTTAATGAAGGAACAATTACTTCGGTATTTTTATCTACACCAAGAATTTTTAATCCCAAATGTATCGCTGAAGTTCCTGAATTTAAGGCCACACAGTGTTTAGTATTACAAAAATTAGCAAGTTTTTTTTCAAATACATTTATTGTCTTAGATGAAGTTGAAATCCATCCACTCTTTAAGACCTTATTAATAGAGCTGACATCGCTTTTGTTAATATGTGGAGAAGATAGTTTCATATTATTCAGTATAATATCTTTTATACCAAAGCACTGTTTCTTTTAATCCTTTTTCAAAATTATGTTTTGATCTAGCAAATCTGAGGCTTCGTTTCATATCTGGTTTCCTTTTTTCTGGAGAATCGTACTTTTTTATGTTTGAAGGTATTAACTGTTTTTTTGAATTAAGTATTTTTTTAATAATTTTAGCTAATTCTATTACAGAGATTTCCTTATCGGGTGATCCTATATTAAAAATTTTTTTAGATGAATTTTTGTTATGGGAAATTTTATAAATTAACTCAATGGCAAAGTTGATATCACAAAATGTTCTCTTATGTTTTGCGTTTTTAACAATGATTTTATTTTTAAAAGATTTTAAAATTTCTTTCGTTAATTGAGGTATTACATGCTTAAATCCCATTTGTGGACCAAAAATGTTATGAGGTCTAAAAATAACAAAATTTAATTGTGAGTAATTCATTAAATATTCGCCAACTATTTTTGACAAAAGATATGAAGATCTCGGATTAAAATCTTTAGATATTAAAAAATCTACATTCTCTGGTGTTGGGTATTTGGCTAGTTTATTTTGTAAACTATAAGCATAAACCTCACTGGTAGAAGTAAAACAAATCTTTTTTAGTTTTCTTTGTTTTTTTGAAAAATTAATCAGATTGATTGTGGTCAAAATATTTTCTTTCAAAGTAATATATGGATTATCTATAACTTTTTTAACTCCCAATATAGCAGCGAAATGATAAATATAGTCAAAATTATTAATTTTAAGATAATCTGAAATATTAATTAAATTTTTTTGTATTAATTTAACTTTTTTATTCTTAAGTATTTTTAATAAATTTTGATTTCCTGAAGTTTTTAAAAAGTTATCAATAATATAAATTTTATTTTTTTTATTTTTTAATAACTGTTCAGTTAATTTAATACCTATAAATCCTGCGCCACCTGTAATTAAATATTTCACGTTTATGTTGACCCTATAAAATAACTATCATAATTTTTGCTCTTTAAAATTTTCATTCTTTTGTTTCTATCTAGAGTATGATTTAGATCTAATATTAAAGATTTATTTTTATATTGTATTTTTAATTTTTTAAATAACTGATGTTTAATTAAATGAACATAAATATCAAAGTTTCTTAAATATTTTTTTTCAATTGAATAATTATTTGCATATTCCCAATAATTTACTACAGGGTCGTAAAATTGAATCTTACAACTCATCTTTTTAAAAAAATCAAAAACTTTTTCTGCTGGAGAGTGTCTTGTATCGTTAGTGTCTTCTCTGTAACTTACTCCAATAAGCAACACTTTCTTACCCATTATTTTTTTTTTAAATTTATCTTTTATCTCAGACATTATATTTGCAGTCATTTTTTGGTTCACTTCAACTGCTTTACTGCTTAGAGGAAAATCGAATTTTTTACTTAGAATTTGAATAGAAGAAGCTTTTGCAAAAAGAGGATCTTTTGTTAAGCAATATCCTCCAACTCCTATACCTGATCTCATTATATTATTATGGGTTTTTCTTTGTCTAATACATGCTAATATTTTCTCTAAATCGAGTTCATTTTTTGAGCAGAATTTTCTCCACTCTTCAATAAAAGCAATATTTGTGGCTCTATAACTATTCTCAATAATTTTACATGCTTCAGATTCAGTTGGAGAGTTAAATTCAATAATTTTTTTTGATTTCAAATGAAAAATATTTTTAAAGATTTTTTTAGTATGTCTTAAGGATGTCTTGCTTTTTGCTCCAATTATTCTTTCAACATTTTTCATTGAAGAATAATAATTATTTCCAGGTGTTATTCTTTCAAATGAATGACATAAATAAAAATTCTTAATTCCTCTTTTTTTTAAGTTCTTTTTAATAAGAGGCTCTAAAATTTTGTCAGTTGTACCTGGAGGAAGAGTAGACTGAATTACTATTAAACAATCTTTTTTTATTTTTTTTGAAATTTGATCTATATTTTTTATATAATTTTTAAGTTCAACTCTATTTTTAACAAAATTAAAATCGCAGTTTGAGCAAACAAAAACTATATCTGCTTTAGAATATTCATTATCATCTATTGATGCTTTAATTCTTTTTTCTTTAATTAACCTTGAATAGAATTTGGAAAAGTTTTTATCATCTACAATTTTAGGAGCTTTACTAGAATTAATCTTTTTTAAAATTTCTAGTCCTTTTAATGAATTTTTTTCAACTCCTACTACATCATACAAGTATTTATTCTTTTTTTTCGCACCTGCGCAAAAAGACAACATGGCTAAACCAACATAGCCTAAACCTTGAACTACAATTTTCTTCATTCTGTAAGGATAGTATATAATTAGTTATAAAATTAGCGAAAAAAAACTACAAATTAAATTTTATAATTAATTTCAGATATCTTGTAAAAATTTTTTTCAGTGCATAAATCAAGCCAATTGAGCTATTAGTACTGGTCAGCTGCACGCATTACTGCGCTTCCACATCCAGCCTATCAACGTG
>MDTC01095512.1_pt1 | contig 16337 bp, 20 predicted proteins | sample 811181 | NCBI WGS metagenome assembly MDTC01 (sample SAMN05326644, study PRJNA326480) | marine metagenome | isolation source: seawater | place: Pacific Ocean: North | collected 2011
AAAAGCTGGAGCCATAGTAATGGGATTAGATTCATCTGAAAATCATCAACTTAACCTATTTGAAAATGAAAATCCTAAACACAAGTATTTAATGAAAACCGTAGATTATATTCAAAAAAAAGAGGGTCAAAATAAAATAAAACTTGCTTCTCAAGATTTGAAAAAAAGATGGAAAATGAAACAAGAAAAATTAAGCCCAAACTATACATGTAAAATAAATGATATTATAAAAGTTAAATGAAAAAAGAAAAGCTTAAATTTTTAAAACCAAAAAAAGGAAATTCAATAGGCCAGTGGCTAGTAGAACAAGGAATTTCAGCTGGCTTTCCTTCACCTGCTGATGACTTCAAAGAAATTAGAATTAGCTTAGATAAGGAGTTAGTTAGAAATAATGAGGCAACCTTTTATGCAAGAGTTAGTGGAGACTCAATGTTTGGGGCAGGGCTAGATGATGGAGATCTACTGGTAATTGACAGATCATTAAATCCAGAAAATGGGAGAATAGCAGTTTGTTTAGTAGATGGAGAATTTACAGTAAAAAGAATAAAAAAAGAAAAAAATAAACTGTTTTTAATGCCTGAAAACAAAAAATATAAGCCAATTGAACTCAAGGAGGAAAATGAACTGATTATATGGGGAGTTGTAGAATATGTTATTAAAAAGGTTTAATTAACTATACATTCTTTTATAATAGTCTTTATAATCTCCTGACGTAACACTATCTATCCATTCTTGATTTTCGAGATACCATTTTACTGTTTTTTCAATCCCTTCTTCAAATTGTAACGATGGTTCCCAACCTAATTCGTCTTTTAGTTTTGTTGAGTCTATTGCATAACGTAAATCATGACCTGCTCTATCGGTAACAAAAGTAATAAGTTTGTCAGAGGTTCCTTCTTCCCTTCCTAGTAGACGATCTACGGTTTTAATCATCACTTTAATCAAGTCAATATTTTTCCATTCATTAAAGCCTCCTATATTATAGGTTTCTCCTAATTTTCCCTTATGAAAAATAACATCAATGGCTCTTGCATGATCATCTACAAATAACCAATCACGTACATTTTCTCCCTTCCCATACACAGGCAAGGGTTTGTTATTAACAATGTTGTTTATAAATAATGGAATTAGTTTTTCTGGAAACTGATACGAACCGTAATTATTGGAACAATTAGATATAACAGTTGGTAATCCATAAGTATCGGCAAAAGCTCTTACAAAATGATCTGAAGACGCTTTAGATGCTGAATAAGGTGAATGAGGGTCATAGGGTGTTTGTTCTGTAAAGAAACCTTCTTCTCCCAAAGATCCATACACTTCGTCTGTAGACACATGGTAAAATAAATGGATTGAAAAATTACCATTCCAATATTCTTTTGATGCTTGCAATAAACTGAGTGTTCCCATAACGTTAGTCTGTGCAAATGAAAACGGATCTTCAATTGATCGGTCTACGTGAGATTCTGCAGCTAAGTGAATTACACTATCTATTTTATATTTTTTAAAAACTTGGTTTACTTTTTCTACATCACATATATCACATTTTACAAAAGTATAATTTTGTTTATTTTCTATATCTTTTAAATTCTCCAAATTACCAGCATAGGTAAGTACGTCCATGTTTACAATATGATAATTTGGATATTTTTTAACCAATAATCTCACCAAATGAGACCCTATAAATCCAGCTCCTCCAGTTATTAAAATATTTTTCATAGTTTATTTGTTTTAATTCGATTTTAATTTCTCAATACACTTTTCTAACGAATCTCTCCAATATGGAATTTCAATATTAAAGTCTGTTTTTATTTTTGATTTATTCAATACCGAATAATGAGGTCTTTTTGCTGGGGTTGGATAATGTTTTGTTTCAATTGGTCTTACTTTACAGTCAAGTGACCCCAACTCCATAATAGCCCTCGCAAAGTCATACCAAGAAATAACTCCTTCATTAGAATAATGATAAATTTTTCCTTTAGAACTTATATTCGCTGAACTTTCATCAGATAAAATATTCAAACAAATTTTTGCTAAATCGCTAGCATTGGTCGGAGTACCTACTTGATCAAAAATTACCCCTAATTCATCTTTCTCATTTCCCAATTTTAGCATTGTTTTTACAAAATTATTCCCATAAGCTGAATATAACCATGACGTTCGTATCACAATCCCATCAATATCAGAATTTATAACCGCTAGTTCACCTCTTCTTTTTGTGTTTCCATAAATACCAATAGGATTTACCTCGTCAATCTCCTGATATGGTGAAAAAGTATTACCATCAAAAACATAATCTGTAGAAATATGAATTAATTTTCCATTTACTTTTTCTACTGCATTTACTAAATTTAAAACTCCTTCTGAATTTACCTTTTCAGCTAATATTTCATCACCTTCAGCTTTATCTACAGCTGTATATGCTGCACAATTTATTACAGTGTTTATTTTATTTTCAAAAAAGAAGACGTCTAGTTGATTGCTATTGCAAATATTCAGCTCAGGCAAATCCTTAAAAAAGAAATTAAATTTTTTATAATTTAATACTAAATCTTTTATTTCTGAACCTAATTGACCATTAGATCCTGTAACTAGTATGTTCATATAGTTAAAATTTAAAAGGCGAATCTAAATCTTCAAAGAATGATAAATTATTGTCTTTTAATGATAACTGAAATTCATTTTCAGTTAAACTCCAATTAATATTTAAATCTTTATCATTATATCTTATACCAGAATCATATTCTGGTGCATAAATATTGTCTACTTTATAGGCAAAAGTAGCGCTGTCACTCAGAACCAAAAAACCATGTGCAAAACCTCTAGGCACAAATAGTTGACGTTTATTTTCACCAGATAATAGAACTGAGACATGCTTTCCATAAGTTTTTGAATTTTTTCTAATGTCTACCGCAACATCAAGAACTTCTCCATCAATACACCTTACTAGTTTGGCTTGCTCAAAAGGAGGTTTTTGAAAATGAAGACCCCTCAAGACTCCCTTTGATGATTTAGACTCGTTATCTTGTAAAAAAGAAGTTTTACCAACTACTTCTTCAAACTTCTTTTGATTGTAAGATTCTAAAAAGTAACCTCTAGCATCTCCAAAAACTTTAGGTTCTATAATTATTAGGCCTTCAATTTTCGTTTTAATAAATTTCATTTATCCTTAACTAGGTTTAATAAATATTGACCATAACCATTTTTTTTAAGTGGTTTTGCTAATTTTCTAACTTGATCAGCGTCAATATAGTTCATTCTGTATGCAATTTCCTCTAGGCATGCTACCTTAAGTCCTTTACGAAACTCAATCGATTCAATAAAATTTCCAGCTTCAAGCAAAGAATCATGAGTGCCTGTATCTAACCAGGCAAAACCTCTACCAAGTAATTCAAGTTTTAATTTTTTCTTTTTAAGATATGCTTGATTAACAGATGTAATTTCTAATTCTCCTCTTTTTGAAGGTTTTACATTTTTGGAAATTTGAATTACATCATTTGTATAAAAATATAAACCTACAACTGCATAATTAGACTTTGGATTTTCAGGTTTTTCTTCGATGGAAATTACATTTCCTTTACTGTCAAACTCAGCAACACCAGATCGTTCAGGGTCCTTAACATAATATCCAAACACAGTAGATTTGCCTTTAGAAACATTGATTCTGGCGTTTTTTAACATTCCTGAAAAGCCAGAACCATAGAATATATTATCCCCCAATACTAAACAAACATCATCATCACCAATAAACTTTTCTCCAATTATAAAAGCTTGTGCCAAGCCATCAGGGCTAGGTTGTTCTTGATAAAGAAGATTTAAACCTATTTCAGATCCGTCTCCTAATAATTTTTTAAAACTTGGTAAATCTTCAGGTGTAGAAATTATTAATATGTCTTGAATACCTGACAACATTAACACAGATAAAGGATAATAGATCATGGGTTTATCATATACAGGTAATAATTGTTTGGAGACTCCTTTTGTAATTGGATATAATCGTGTTCCACTTCCTCCTGCTAATATGATTCCTTTCATAATTTTATATTAAAATTTTCGTTTTGGTAAATCTTTAAACCATTTTTCATAAACTAGAGAAGTTGGTGATATAATTACCCAAGCTGTTAATAAAATGATTTGAAAATCTAAAGCCAATGATTTGTTTTTTTGATACCATAATTCTAAATTTCCCTTGTGAGGATATATTTTATTGACATAAAACTCATGAACATCACCACCTGTATTTTTCACCTCTGTAATTAACTCTTCCTCATCTCTAAAAATGATAGAGCCAACTCCAGTTAGACCTGGCTTGACGTTGTAGATTACTTTTTTAATATTGTCAGGATATGCTTCAAAACTAATTTTCATCACAGGTCTTGGGCCAACGACACTCATTTTTCCTAAGAGGATATTAAATAATTGAGGCAACTCGTTAATTTTAGATTTTCTCAAGAAATCACCCATTGGAGTAAGTCTTGGATCCTTTTTTACAGTAAGGTAGCCACCAGGCATATTAGCACTATTTTTAAGCATGGTTGCAAATTTCCAAATAAGAAATGGTTTATTTCTATACCCTAATCGTTCCTGTTTGTACCAAACATATCCTTCCCCAGTTAAACTTAAAGCAACTATTACAGGTATTAATAAAGGAATTAAAATTAGTATAGCAATACCCGAGGCTAAAATGTCAAAAATTCTTTTTAACACATTATACATAGTTTACATTTTTTGATCTAAGCTTTTACCTGTTTCGATATGATTAAAATTAGGTAAAATTTTATTCATTATTTTTATGATATCCTCTTTGTTGTATGATTCTCTTTTGAAAAGAGTTTCAATTTCTTTAATAATTAACTCCATTTCAGAAAAGGAAGGTTTTAATGAATTGGTAACAACTCCTATCGATTCATAGAGATTAAAATTTACTTCATCATCAGGTGTATAAAACTCTTCAAATAACTTTTCTCCACTTGTATCTGTTTTGAAAAAATAGACTGGATATGAGGAGTTTTCTGTTAGTTGCAAGGCTAATTTTTTGGCTTCAGTTTCACTTTCACAAACCTTCATCTCTTTCTTTAAATAATTAAAGAAATCTTCTGTTATTGTTTTAAAGTTAACTAACTGGTTTTGATTTAACTTAGGGAAATAAATATCTCCACTACTACCCAAAATACTTGTTAACAAACAAATCTCTCCACTTTCTTCAGGAGACACGAAAAAACGTTTTACATCAGATGGACATGAAATTGGTTGTCTTTGTAGTAGTCTTTCTATATACCCATAAAGTAATGAACCATTTGAAAAAGCTACATTCGCAAATCTAGCTGTTGTGATTTTTAAATCACTTGAATAAGACATAATTACATTTTCCATCATTTTTTTTGATCCTCCCATGACATTAACGGGATTTGCAGCTTTATCTGTCGATACACAGAAAAAATGAGAAGGCTTATTTAATTTTAAATAATCTAAAAACTTCTTAGCATCTAAAACATTATTTTTAATCATAGCCTCAATAGAAAAAGAATCTTTTTCACTTCTAACATGTTTATGCGCAGCAAAATTAGCAACTATATCAAAAACTCCATGACTGTCAAACATTTTATAAAAAACATCAGAATCGAAAGACATTGGATACGTCAAATAACTCTCTGGGACAATTATTTTAGAATCACTTCGTAATGTTCTTGTTAATTCTGTTAAACCATTTTCATTAGTATCTACTACGATTAATTCAGAAGGATGATATCTAAGTGCCGCCTTAATGTAAGATGATCCAATAGTCCCAGCTCCTCCAATGACTAAAATTGATTTGCCCTTAATTTCTTTTAATAATTTTTCTCTGTTGTTTATTAAATCATTCTCGAAGAAGCTCTTCTCTCTTTTCGTTACATAATTTTTAATAAACTCGGAAATATTTGGTAACATCATTACTTATAAAAATTTTTAATTTCTGAAATCACTTTGTGTTGATCATCTCTTGTTAAATTTGATGAAGATGGAATACTTATGCACTCTTTAAAAATTTTATTTGATATATCATTTTGACTTATATATTTTAAATTTTTATACATGGGAAGATTATTCATTGGCGTCCAAAAAGGTCTACTTTGAATTTTATGGCTATTTAGGTGATCTAACAACTCTCTCATTTTTTTTGTGCGAAAGGTAAATAACCAACAATTTGGATCTGAATTAGTGTCATTCTCTTGAAATTTAATATCGCCTATTCCGCTTAATTCAGATCTGTAGAGCACATCAATTTCTTTTTTCCTTTGTAGGATATTTTCAAAATTTTCCATTTGTGCAACGCCTATAGCAGCCAGCACATTTACTAAGCGGTAATTATAACCTACTTCATCATGAAAATAATCTAAAGGATTTGTTTTGGCAGTTGTTGTAATGTGCTTTGCTCTATTGGCAATCTCTTTATCATTAGTTAGAATCATGCCACCACCACCAGTAGATATAATTTTATTTCCATTAAAACTTAAAACACCAGTTAACCCAAACGTTCCTGCATGTTTTCCATTTGTAAAGCTTCCTAATGCCTCTGTACTGTCTTCTATTAAAGGGATACCATAAGCAGTACTGATTTCTACTAATTTGTCAACATCAATAAATCCACCTAAAACGTACACTGGCATGATGGCTCCAATTTTTTTTCCTGAGGTTATTTCTGTGGTAACCGGTTTCTCATTAACAAATTTGGTCATAGTATTATTTTCTAACCAAATTTGAAGTAAATCAATATCCATTTGCCAGGAATCTTCAAAAACATCAATTAAAGCAATTTCTGCACCTGAGTATGTAATAGCATTTAACGTAGCTACAAATGTCAAGTTTGGTGCTATAACAATATCATCAGAAGAAACTCCTGCAAGCTTTAAAGAAACTTGTAAACCAGCTGTTCCATTCATACAGGCAATAGCATGTTTTACACCTGTATAACTTTGAATAGCTTGCTCAAATTTATTCACATAGTCTCCAGCTGAAGAAATCCATCCAGTATCCAAACAATCTTTTACATATTTCCATTCATTTCCTTTTATATTAGGTATAGATAATGGTATCATAGTTCTATTTATATTAATTATTTTTGAAAATATACTTTCTCTTTGAACCTGTGGAATATTGTTAGGTTATCTTTTATATCTTTTTCGATTGTCATATTTGGTGCTATTGTATTATTATTTCCAATTTTGATTTTTGGAACAGTTGTAGAATTTAAACTAAAGAAATTATTATTCCCAACGAAAGTACTACCTGAAAAACCAACATTTGGACATAGCACGTTATTATCTCCAATAATTGAATCGTGACCAATACTAGAGTTATTATTAAATGTATTAAAATTTTCTATTTTAACGTTAGGTCCAATTAAGCAATTTCGACAAATAACGTTGCCTAACCCTATATTGGCAGTTTCAAAAATATAAGAGGTATGATGAATAAAATTAGTGAATCTTACGTTTTTTTCTAAATAAAAAGAAATTATCTCTCGTCTAAAAGGAATATTAGCAAAACCTAAAATAACATCTATGTCTTCTTTTGGAATATAGTCTTTTATACCACCAAGGAGTGGATATTTAAGCTGATATTTCTGCCAATTCCCCTCAATATTATTGTCGTAATAGCCTCTTATTTCTATTTTTTCATTGGAATATTTATTATTATCTAGAATATATCCTTCTAATTCTGCTGCATGTGCGCCTGCACCTATAATAACAATTTTTTTCATCTTTCTAAATTTTTTTTAAATTTAAAATAATCTCCATGTCCTGGAAAAATTAATAATTTACCAATTTTTCTTGATAAGATTTCAATTTTATTGTGGCTTTTTTGAAGTTCATTTTTATTTCCTCCTGGTAATTTTGTGACTAAAAATTCTTTATTTACTATTGTATCACCCGAAAACAATAACTCATCTATTAAAAAACATAAAGATCCTTTAGTGTGACCTGGTGTTTGTATAATTTTAATGTAATCAGGAATTTTAATTTCGTAATTCAAGATATTAACTTCTATAGAACAGTTATAGTAAAAAGATAAATTCTTCTTAGAATTCATTAGTGCCTCTTTAGTTTCAACTGAACAAATTGTTTTAATTAATGGAAATTGTTTAATTATTTTTTTATAACCTATATTGTGATCAAAGTGTTCATGACTAATTAAGCAATATTTTGGTTTTAAATTATTTTCAATAAACCAATTAAGAATGTAATTATTCTCTTTTTCTCCTGGATCTAGGATAATAAAATCATTTCTATATTCTATTATGTATCCGTTTGAATTGAAAACATCTGAGATAGTTCTATATACTTTTATTACATCATTACAGAACTGAAGCTCCACCATCTATAATAATTTCTTGACCAGTCATCCATTTATCATTATTATTAACCATAAAGTTAATCCATTTACTAATTTGATTAACATTACCAAGCTTAAGTGGTATATGATTGTCTAATTCTTCTTTAATAGGATCTAATAAACTTTTAGTCTTTTTTGTGTTAATTGCTCCTAAAATTAATTGATTAACATTTACCGGTGATAGTTCTATAGCCAAATTTTTTGTTAAACCGCTTAATGCAGATTTTGCAGAAGCATACAAGCTAAAACCTGTTTTTCCTCTAAGTGCTGATATACTTGATATAAAAATAATATCTTTTAAATTTTTTCTGTATTTCTTTTTTGATAAAACTATTGTAATTTGAATAGCAGAGAGCACATTGATCTTAAAAGAATTAATGATCTCTTCCTCTTTTACTAAACGTAAAGGATTAATCTTAAAAAAGCCTGCAAAATGGACAAAAGCTTTAATTTCTGCATTAGTTTCATCTAAAAATTTGATAAGTTTTAAGTTTATTTCATTTTCAACTAAATCAATATTCCAGATTAAATGGTCTTGTTTATTTTTTATTTTAGATTGTATCTCTTTTAATTCATCGAGATTTCTTCCGGATAAAATTAAAGAATGTTTTTCTGCTAAAACTTTAGCTGTTGCAAATCCTAAATCAGAATTAACCCCTGTTATGAGTATGTATGGTTTATTGGGCATTTTTTATAATATATTCAAGCACATCTTCTACCGTTACAAACTGCTCTACAATTTGAATTGTTAAACTAATATTGTAATCTGAATCTGCCATCGCAATTAACGATAAAGTTGTTAAAGAGTCCCATTCGTCAAAACTCTCAAGTTCTTGTGTTAGGCTTATTGAATCCTCTTCAAGGATTTCAGCTAACTTTTCTAGTATTTCTTCTTTCAATTTATTCATAATTTATGATGTCACAAAAATTCAATTTATTTAGTTCGCAAACAATCATACTCCAAGTTAAACCTACACCAAAACCACCTAATATTACATTAAGCGATTTTTCATTTAAAATGTCTGCTAAGTTTTCACATATATTTAATGGTACTGTAATTCCACTTCCATTGCCGTATTTGCCTACAATATTGTTTGGGATTTTTGATCTTTCTACACCAATTTTATCTGCTAATTTTTCTAACATAAATTTGTTGGGTTGATGAAACATATAATAATCCAAATTATCATCAGAAATAGATAAATCTCTGTAAATATATTTTACCATTTCTGGAACTCTGGTTTGAACAAAGTTAAAAACATCATCTCCCTTCATAACTAAATGGTCTAATGCTCTCTCATTTCCTGCACTATCTTTTTGTAAAATGGAAGTATCGCTATTAGAGGGAGTTTTGAAAGCCCCTGCTGGTATTTGTAAGCTTTTTGCACCTTTACCATCCATTTTTATATATAAATGAACATCTTTAGTTGGCCTACTTTCTATTACTGTTACTGTTGCACCGTCGCCAACCAAAGGCTTACTATTTCTATCTTTAACAGATACTTTTTTACTTAACACATCTGCATTTAAAAGAACTACTTTATTTATCTGAGGTTGCTCTAAAAACATGTAAGCCTGTAGCAATCCCACTTCATAACCTGCACAACCTTGGTTAATATCTAGACAAATTGTGTTCTCATTTAAACCAATTTCCCCAGCAATAATATTAGATGTTGGTGGTAAAAAATGATCTGGTGTTTGTGTTACCAAAATTAAAACATCTATATCTTTTATATCTAGCTGATTATTTTCCAATAAATGATTAATGCCATAGATACATAAATCTGAAATTGTTGTTTTCTCATTTGCAATTCTCCTAGATCCATAACCCATAATTTTGGCTAACTTTAACGATTGTTTTTCAGTAAAATTGTAATTATCTATTTCATCTTTAAAATTAATTTCTAGAGATGGTAATACAGAGAGTATACCTGTTATCTCTTTATTTTTAAAAGAAAATTTCATATTATTTACTGTCGTTTAAAAGTTTTTCTATTGCTTCAATAGAGTCGAAATTTTTTGCTAAAATTTTATCTCCCGCAACTGAAATATCCATTTTTTCTTCTAAATCAGACACTAAAGAAATAATATCAAAAGAATCTAACATTCCCTTTTCTATAAAACCATTATTCTCTTCTCCAAAATTAAATTCTGGTCTTATATCATTTAAAATTTCAATTATTTGCTCTTTCATTTTATTTTTAAAATTAATTCTTTTTTGCTTTCTCTTATAATTATTGATTTTAAGTCTAATGTAATTTGATTAATATCTGTATCTATTTCTGAAATTTTATATTTTAAAACTTCAGCCTTAAAACCAAGAAAATTAATTTTTGCATTAGGAAATGTGTTAACTATACCATAATCTATACTTCTTAAAAATGCATAAATCTTATCAATAGACCATGCTAAATCAATAAAACCATCATTTGGTATATCTTTTGAAAAATGAATTACATCTGGCTGATCAGTTTCTAACAAAGATTCTTTTAACTCTATCGTTTTATTGATTATTTTAGGAAAAATTTCTTTGAAAGCTACAACTCCAATTTTCATCTGGGTTCTTGTGAGATTTAAAGCTGTTTCTGTACCTGTTAAAATAATTTTTTTCTGAATTAATATGTCACCACTATCTACTTTTTCATTTATTAGATGCCATGTAATACCGGTTACTGAGTCCTGATCAAAAATACTCCATGTTTGGGCATTTCTACCTTTGTGTGAAGGTAACAAAGCGCTATGAAAGTTAATCAAAAATAAATTTTCTTTTTTAATAATTTGTTTTGCAAAAAGATAGTTATTATTACAACTAACAACTATACACTCATCTTCAATATTCAAAAAAAAATTTTCTAGTTCCTCTATGCTTACTAAATTATGATAATTAATTTTATCTATTTTTTTTGTTTCTAAGAACTCTTTTTCAAACCTTATAAAATCAATTTTACCATTAAAATTCTCCCTAACAATTCTTAGACAATCATTTGCTATTCTTCCATAACCTATTAGAATTACTTTTTTATAATGATTCATTATGATTAAAAATCTTTTAATTTCTTTCTGTTTATTTTTCCGTTAGCATTTAAAGGAAAACTTTCTAGCTTATTCCACTTGGTTGGAATCATATATTTTGGTAATCTTACCATTAAATTTCTTCTAATTAGGCTATGTTTTATATTTCCGACATAAAAAGCTACTATCTGCTTTTTTATATCATCATAAATAACACAAGTATTGTCTACTAAATCTATACCTAAAATTGCATTTTCAATTTCTCCAAGCTCAATTCTGTATCCCATGTGTTTTATTTGAGAGTCTTTTCTACCCAGATATATGATCTCATTTCTTTCATTTAACTGAACCAGATCACCTGTTCTGTAAATTATTTCGGGATAATCTTTGTTTAATGGATTTTGCACAAAAACCTCAGAAGTTTTCTCTGGATCTTTATAATAACCAAAAGCTAAGGAGCTTCCTCTAACACAAAGTTCTCCAATTTCGTTGCTAGCTACTTGTTGATCCTTGTTATTTAAGATAAGTATACCTGAATTTTTACATGCTCTACCAATTGGTAAAGATTCATCATCATTAAAATCTCTATCTACTATGTAATAAGTACAATCTACTGTTATTTCTGTTGGACCATATAAATTTGAATATAAAATATTAGGGAAATACTTTCTCCAATAGTTTAAATGTTTATTTGGCATCACTTCACCGGCGAAAAGAATCTTTTTTAATGTCTTTGGTAAGCTAGTTTCTAATGCTCTAAAATTAGCTACATTTACTAAAACTGAGGGTACCCAAAACACAAAATTAATTTGTTTTTCATTTATATATTTTATTAGTTCAATCGGAAACATATATTTTTCCTCAGGAACAATAACCAATTTTGCACCAGTCGATATCATCAAATATATATCTAATGTAGAGTTATCAAAATAAAATGGTGCCTGACTTCCAATGATTTCTTTTTCATTAATACCATATGTCTCTTTTGCCCATTCTATATAATCTATAACACCTTTATAAGAAATTAAAACTCCTTTGGGAGTTCCTGTAGATCCTGAAGTAAAAATTGAGTAGATAGGATCTGTGTCAATTTTCAAATTAGATATCTTCGATATTCTTTTGATATCCTCGTTATACACATCCATTTTAATAGATTCTTTAAGAATAATAATATTTCCAAAAAAACCTAAATCTAATAGTTTTTGTTTGCCTTCCAAATTGGTAATAATAGAGGATGGACTTAATTTATTAACAATTTTTGACAACCTTTCATTGGGAGACTTTAGGTCTAAAGGAATATAAAAATTACCTGAATAGTTAACACCTAAAAAAGACACTATACTTTCTTTAGATTTTGGTAATAAAACACCAATCGGCTTGTTAAAATCATTTACATACTTTGTGATAGTGACAGCAATTTTTATAGCTGATTCTTTTAATTCACAAAAAGTAATTGATCCATTTTCGTCCTCAATTGCAATTTTATTAGGATATTTAGAAACTGTTTCTTCTAAATAATTTAAAGTACTAACCTTCATTTTTATTAATCAATAATATTAATATTTAACTAGAATTTATAACAACATAATATTGAATTTATGTGTGTTTATGATTGAGTGTGTTTTTTGGCAAGATTATATTTTGAATAAATGTAAAAAAACAAATTTTAAAAATTTCAATTTTGATCTCATTAAATTATTACCAAATTTTATTAAAATCAAAATTCTATTAAAATAACCTGAAAGAAATTTGGTTAATATTTTGAACTCTACAGATTCTTTAGCACAAAACTGTAAATAACCTTTAGAACTTTCTAAATACCAATCGTTAAATACAAAATTAACTCTCTTTAATACACCCTTTAAAGAAATAGCATTCATTTCTCCATGGACATTGTTTTCATGAATTCGATAATAAATATTAGACTCTTCGTCTATATAAGTTTTGAGATGATTTAACCTAGCAATAAAATAAATAAACCAATCATGTGAGAAGTATTTCCAAGTTTTAAATCTAATTTTACTATAATTAATACAAATACATTCAGCTAATTTTGGAGTAAAAACATAAGTACAACCTGCACTTCCCCCTTCAAATAAAAAATCATATTTTTTCTGTTTATGACTTTTAACTACAATCTCATTGGTTGGGATATTATTTTTATAAATTATTAAATTAGAACCATAAAGATCATACCCCTTTTTTAGAAAATCAACAGACCTTGATAATTTTGTGTCTAACCAAATATCATCTTGATCAGAAAAAGATATATAATCATATTTCATTATCTCACCTGAGGAATTTAATTCCAGTAAAGACTCTAAAAAATTGATAGCTGCGCTTCCTGAACCTTTCTTTCTTTTGTGTACAAATATTTTTGAATTAGTTTTATATTCATTTAGTACTTGAATTGTATTGTCTTGACTGCAATCATCAAATACTCTAATATCTAATTTAACTGATTTTTGTGCTAATATGGAATCTATTTGCTCTTTAAGATATTTAGCCCCGTTAAAACTTGCAAGTATTACTAAAATATTCATAAAAAGTGAGTATCATAAAGCGTGAAAATAAAATAGAAAACGGTAAACAACGATCCATAATTTAAAATTTTATTTAGTTCAGAATACTTGTTTGTTTGCTTTTTCATTAACAGCCATGATATAATAAAATAAGGTGAAAATCTGAATCCTAAAACAGGATTTATAAAGAAAAAGATATAATAAATAAAAGCAGTAGTAATTATAATTGGGTGTAAATTTTTATTTACTTTAAAGATTGTAAAGCAAATAATAGTTATAAAAATAAAATATATTATATGGAATATTCCTGTTTCTGATTCACTACCTAAGTAAGCCTCAGACTTAGTAATAATAGACTCAAACTCAAGTAGACTAGTTATAATTGGATAGATATAAAAAATAAATAAAGGAATTGTTGCAATAACAAGTATGGTTAGATATTTTAAGTAATGTTTTTTTTTGTGAAAATAAGAAACTAATACTGGTAAAGTACTCAGATGCATAAATGGCATGAAAAATATATAATTAAACTTAGTATTTCTTAAACCATGATAAGAAAATAAAGCAAAAATAATGTAGGCTGGGGTGTTTCTTAAGACAACAAATCCAAAAAGAAAAAAATAAAACACAAATAAAATATTTTTTTTCCAAACGCTAACATCTTTTTTTAATGCTAACCATGTAAAGAAAACTGTTGTCAAAAATGTGTTGAACCAATATATTAATTTTAATATGATTATTTTGTCTGTAGAAAATATGTTAAAGAATTTATAAAGTAAATATAAATATGGTTCTGAAATTAAAAATCCTATTAAACTTTCTGGATCATCAAAATCATAAAAAATACTGTAGCCTGCATAATCTTTATTTAATTCAATAGGAATAATAAATCTCAAATAGAAAGAACAGAATATGAATAAAAAAAGAAAAAATAATTTATGAGAATACCTTTTGTAATTCCAGGACGATAAATAAAAAATAATAAATAATAATACGGTTATTATAATCATTTTCTCAAAAATTATAGCATCGTTTTCACAATAAAGAAAGAAAGTCCAACCAATATATGGGCTAAGGTTCTACTAAGGTAAATTACTTTTATTTGATCTTCACCCCCGCCTTTTCTATCAAAGCTACTCATAACTCTAGGATCAATAACAATTAACAAAAGGCTGATAGCTATCATATTTAAAATCTGAGTAAATGAATTTAAAGTCAATATAATATCTCTAAAATAGAAACTAACTACATAAATATATGTCATACTTATAGCTACAAAAAATTGAGATATTAATGATGCAATAAATAACTTTCTTTTGAAAATATTAGTTGGTAAACTAAAACTTATTTTTTTTAACCCAAATCCATCTGATATATTTTCATTTCCGGTAAATCGATTGATAATTTTAATAATAAATAAATTAATGTGGTTTACTTCAGTAAAAAAAAATAAACTTAATAGAATAATTATTGCAGCTATGAAATGGATTAAAACTGTTATATTAATTATTAAATCAAAATCATTGTATGCTTCAGTTAGATATGAGATAGCAGGAATGAATATGACCATAGACACTCTTGCACAATATTGAAATACTTGAATGGTTGACATCCAATATCTAAAATTTGATTCCTTTCTTAAAATAAATTTTAGGTTATAGACACCAATATCAAAAAACATTGATACTGGATAGCAGATCAGAACAAAAACTATTAGAACTAATTCCATTAGGATTTCCAAGTATTTGTTTTGCTATCAAATTTCTTTACAATTCTTGATGGTACTCCAATGTTTATAGTATTAGGGGGCACATCTTGGGTAACCAGTGACATAGACCCAATTACTGCTCCATCTCCTATCTTTACCCCGGGCAAAATAGATACAAATTCACCTATCCATACATTTTTGCCTATTTCAACAGTATTTGAGTATAATTTTCTTTTTATTGGATTAGAATCAGGCAGTGTTGGTGAAATTCCTGAATAATTTCCATGATTATGGTCAGAAATAAAAACTTTAGAGGCAATAATGGTATTATCTCCTATTGAAACTTTATCAACAACACCTATATGTACATAGTCATTTATCTGAACATTGTCGCCAATAATTAGTTCTGGATTACTTCCCTCATAATTTATTAAATCGATTCTTAATGCAACACCGGTTGTTAAATTAACCCCTCCTTTGATTCCTTTTCTATTTCCCCTTATGTAGTACGGTCTTCTTAAAATTCGAAACCGTCTAAAGAATAATACTGTGTAGATCTTATCAATTATAAGTCTTACTAATCCATGAAATCCGTAAATCTTAAAATAATTCATTTAAAAAAATATAAGTTATTAATGATATTACTAATATTATAAATAAAAGTTTTTGTTTTTTGTTCTGTTTATTAATTTTTTCAATTATTAAATTATTTTCAATTTGATGTT
>MDTC01180126.1_pt1 | contig 16337 bp, 15 predicted proteins | sample 811181 | NCBI WGS metagenome assembly MDTC01 (sample SAMN05326644, study PRJNA326480) | marine metagenome | isolation source: seawater | place: Pacific Ocean: North | collected 2011
GCTCACTCTGTGGCGAGGTTGAGACCGTAACATTCATGGGCACACACTATAGAATCGGGATTAAAGGGATTATACCAAATACTTTGACATCAATTTTTGCGGGGCAAAATGCTCCACCTGTTGGCGCGAAAGTCAGAGTATCAATCAAACCCCCGACTTTGATGCTTTTGCCCGAAGGAGCACCATAGGGGTGACAAAAATTATCCAAATATCAGATCCGCATATCGTGCCGAAGGGTCAACTTGCCTATGGGCGTGTAAATACTTTGGACGCTCTTAACGCTTGTGTTGAAACCATCAACCGTATTTTGCCGGATATAGGACCTGTTGACTTGGCAATTGTTACAGGTGACGTGACCGATTTTGGCACCGCTGAGGAATATCAAATTTTCCGCGATGTTATGGAATCACTTTTGATCCCATATTTTGCAATTCCTGGCAACCATGATGATGTACGTGAAATGCGTGCCTGTTTTTCGGATCAGCAGTGGATGCCTCAATCTGGTCCAATTAACTGGACTGCTGATTTTGCAGACATGGCCTTGGTTGGTCTGGATTCCAGTGTTGCTGGTAAAGCCCATGGGCATCTGACCGACGAAACGCTTGATTATTTACAGGATACATTAAGCTCATTGAGCGATAAACCCGTTATTGTAGCGATTCACCATCCGCCAATTCTTACGGGCATTGAGAAAATGGATATTCAGAACTTGCGTGAAAGTAGAAAGCTTCGAAAGCTTTTGTCAGATTACCAAGGCGAATTGAAATTAGTTTGTGGGCATATTCACCGAAATATCGTAAGGAATTTTGGGGGTGTTATATGTCAAATAGCGCCCGGAACATCGCATGCTGTGACCCTAGATATGCGTGAGGACGTTCCAAATTGCCTGACTAAAGAACCGGGCGCATTTTTGATGCATGAAATGCGTGGCGGAATTTTGACTCATAGCATTCCTGTTGGACACTTTGATGGTCCCCATATGTTTTATCCAAACAAAAAATGAGCAGCCTAATTTGGAGTCTAATTTGATTTTAATGGTCTGATTGGCCTGATTTTAAAGTTAAAGCTAAAATAAGTTATTTGTCCTCGGGAAATAAACTTTAGTTAAATTCCCCATCTTTGAGCTAATTTGAAAGTTCTTCAAAGAAGAAAAAGAAACTGAGTGGGGTTAAAACAGGCAAGCTTTCATTGAAGAAGAAGATGATGATTTCACGGTAACGAATGAGGACATTTAGATTCTAAATTCACTCCTTTACATTGAATTTGACAGAACAATCCGTGGGCACCAAATTACTATAGTCAGAAAGAATTCCTAAACTTTTTGACACTTTTGGGCAAATGATTATTTACAGGACATTTTCAACTTTTTGGAAAATTTTTAGAAGAACTGATCAAGTTCTAGAACGTTCAAACTGATCCCAAACTTGTTGAAAAGTTTCAAAGTCAAAGCTCCCATTTTGGGCGGCATCTAAGACAATGCGTTCCGTAGTCAGCAATTTTTCAATGGCAGCTTCAAGCGCCCCAATCACGTCTGCTGGGACAACCAAGGCGCCATGTTGATCGGCATGGATCAAATCGCCGTCAGACACGGACAAACCACAAATTGAAACCGGTGATCCAATATCGCAAATATGAACAAACCCATGGCTTGGCCCGATGGACTTTGCCACGACCGGAAAGCCTGCTGGCAAATCCCCCAGATCGCGCATCACCCCATTGGTCACGGCACCCGATAGTCCAAAACCTTTGTGAATTGTCGTGTTAATTTCACCCCAATAGGCCCCTATACAATCGGGATAGTCCATATCTTCAATAACAGCCACCGCTGGCAAAGCAGCTTCAGCCATATATTTGTAGTAGTCCATTCTGCGTGCTTTAATAGTCTCGGGAGGGTCAATTGGAGGTGCGATGGCGGCAATTTTCGCTGTCCGGGCGTAGCCCACAATTGCCGGCTCTTTTGGCGCGGAACTCAGCATCGTACCGCGCGTAAAGGCGGCAAATCCTCGTTTCCCTTGTGCAACTTCGATTGCGTTGCAAACCGTTGGCGTATCTACTTGCCGCATTAAGTTTAAAAGGGCAGGGGTCATATCTATATCTCCAACCAGTGTTCAAGTGCCAATGTTGTTTCTGTGGGCTGTTCTAAAGTGGGCAAATGCCCGGCATTTTCGATAATCACAAGGTGACTATTCGGCATCAACTGATGCATGAATTCATGACGCTCAACAGGGCATAGCTTATCATGCCGACCGCAGAGCACTAACGCTTCTCCTTCAAAATTTTGTAAGGTGCTGGTTTGATCGGCTCGCTCGCGCAAGGCTATGGATTGATTTATAAAAATACTCGGTCCCAAATCCAACGCCATCTCCATACATAACTCAAGCAAGTTTACTTTTTGTGGGCTCTCCACCAAGTAATTCGGCTTCATTTCATCGCGCATCACTTGAGGTAAAGCCCCAGAACTGACAGCCTTTATTTGTGGCTCACGGCGTAATTTGACGGCTTGCAATTCGGCAAAGGGATTGGTGTCCATTAACGCCAGCTTGCTCACCCGCTCTGGGGCTTGGCGCAGTATTTCCATAGCAACTATCCCACCCATTGAAAGCCCCGCAAGTGCAAACTTTGATGGCGCATGGGCGAGAACATCAACTGCCAAGGATTCCATCGAGTTTTGTCCCCCAATGGACCCCACCGTCACCGGCCTGCTTTGGGAAAAAAATGCGATCTGCGGCGCAAATAAGCGCGCGTCGCACATCATTCCGGGAAGAAATAGTAATGGTATCAAGCGCGCTCCGTCGCAATTTTGGCGCCATCTGCAAGCGAGGCGAGTTTTGCAAAAGCAATATCAGGATCAACAGCGCCAAATCCTGCAAAGGTTCCAAACCCGCAGTCACTACCTGCGATCACGCGCTCAGCTCCAACAATATTGGTAAATTTTTCAATACGTTGAGCAACCAGTTCCGGATGTTCTACGAAATTTGTAGTGGTGTCGACTACTCCCGGTATAAGAATTTTATCATCTGGTATTTCTGATTTGCGTGCTTGAAAAACAGACCATTCATGGGCGTGGCGGGGGTTAGAGGTTTCAAACAGCACATAGCGTGATTTGGTTGACATTAACGTGGAAAACACTTTGTCCATCGAAATATCACAGCAGTGCGGGCCCTCATAATTACCCCAGCAAATATGAACGCGTACCCGGTCTTTGGGCACATTTTCTAGCGCGTGATTTAGCGCCTCAACATGCAGATTTGCCACCTCGACAAAAGCCTCGTCGCTGAGATCGGCAAACAACATATGACGTGATAAAGCCAAATCCGGGCAATCAAGTTGTAGGTCAAGACCAGAGCCTATGATGGTTTCATATTCTGCTTTCATTACATCAGCCAGAGCTGCAAGATAGGCTTCGCGGTTGGGGTAGTAATCGTTTTGTAGAAATAGTGATATCACACCTGGTGAGGCGGCATTCATAAACCCGCGCTGGGCGCCATGGTCCGCCATAGCTGCCTTTAGATTATTGATATCCTTTAATAATTCATCCTGACCTTTTGAGCGGATATCGCCAGTGCACATCGGGCGGGCGTATTGCGGCGTGCCGCCATCATCGGCCAGACGCTGTAAAAATCCAGGAAACATTTTCAAGTCAGCCGGCGCATTGCGGGGGCTATCACCTGAAAAGCCGCTGTAGCGGTCTTTCACATAGGTGGCATAGGAGATTTTTGAGGTTTCGCCATCGCTGACAATGTCAATGCCGGCTGCAACCTGTTTACCAACAGTTGCTGAAACAGATTGCGTCATGCAAGCGTCGAATGCGGTTTGCTCAAAAGGTTCTTCGCGCTCGCGGGCAAAGATGAAATCCACCACTTCTTGACTGCGTGGCAAAGAGCCCACGTGGGTTGTTAAGGTTTTGCTCATTTTGCTCTTTCCTTCTGTTCGGTATCACGTCGGTATTGCGTCGTTTTTGCCTCGGTGCGGTTTTGCTCTTTTCGGCGTTAATGTTTGCCGAATTTCTATGTGGCCAACGCCTTTTCAATTAAACTTATCCGGTCCAGGTGGCCCCTGCGGAATCATTGGTGGTTTGCACCCGATAAAGGCTTGCCTCGCCGGTCATTGCAGGGGCAAGCCCATATGCCTCACCCGGGTGCAGCAAACAGGTGTCGCCCGGATTAAGCGTGGCCGCGCCGCCCTGCCATTCAAGCGACCAATGGCCACGCACGGGCATCAATACGGTCGGCTGGCTCGGGCTTGTGATCTGCGGCGTTATTGATCCTCTGGTCAAGAACTCCACGTCAAAGCCGGGACGGTCCCGAAGCAGCGCGTCGCTGCCAATCACCTTGGCAGGTGTGTCCCGTGCCAATGCCATAAGGTCCCAATAGCGGGCCACATAATCGGGCACCACATTTTCAACTGCCACTTCGGGAAAAGCGGCTAGCTCATCATCGCTAAGCAGTGGCATTGGGTCGATGCCATCAGGCAAGCTTTGCCCCTGTTTGCTATCATATAGTTTTCCATTTTCGCCCAGAACCAAACCGTGATCTTTGGCGTCTTCAATCACCTGTGGTGCCCAAATCACCCCGCCGCCGGCATCATCACCGCCCAATATGGCCATGATCATTCCGTAATCTGTGCCGATATTTTCAAAGCCGCGGAACATACCGGTTGGAATATTGAAAATATCACCTTCCTCTAGCATCACCTCACCGGCGGTGCCCCAGCGCCCCCAGAAAAACCGCCAGCGGCCTTTGAGCACGAAAAACACCTCGGCGGTGCGATGCGAATGAAGACTGTTGCGGCATTTGGGGGGTTGGCCTGCCGCACCGATATTAAAACCGATCTGGTCGGAGATATGGACATGCTGGTCAGGGCTTTCCGAGACCCCGCCGCCAATGATGGTAAAGTTTTCTTTCTGATCGGAGCCGGGCGTATGGGCATCGATAAATGCAGTTTTGCAAGGCTTCAGCTCTCCATACCGGATAATGCGTTTTTCAATGCTTTTTTGGGCCATTATGCTCCCTTTCACTTCTGTGGTTTCGTACGTTGTGGCATACCCCCGCCGGATGATTTGGTAATTAACCGCTGTGGATAAAGATTTGTTTCCAGATCGATACAGGATCAAAAAGAGTATATTCTCGGCGTAGGCCGTAGGGGCCAAATTCAGCGTGTGTAAATCCCATAACGTAGACCTCGGCGCCTGTTGGTTGGCCAAACATGCCCCAACCGTCATGTGTGCCGCTTAGGCTCCAACGCAGGGCGGCGCGTGGTGACAGCAGTGGATCCTCGCGCCCAATCTGATGCTCAATTTTAAACGTAGCGGTTGGAAAGGATGCACGAAGTCCCATCCATAGGGCTTCTGTGTCGGCCCAGGAATGAACCGTTGTAGAACCCGGGTGTTCGCAATGCACGGCGCGATCATATTCGGCGCGGATGACTGAAAAATCTTTCTCCATCATACGTGTTAGAATATCGCTGAGCCTAGCGCCCCATGCATTATCATTGCCGCGGCCTGTATAAGGACCCGCCACATCATTTTTAGGGCTGAAGGGCTGCACACAGTTTTCTGGCCCGCCTTCGCGCTCGATCAGGTCGCGGGCAAACTGCTTGGGATCCATGCCCAGCTGTTTGACAAGCCCAGCCGTGTCGCGGATTAACCACTCGTCATTGATCTGATTATTGATCGCAGCGCAATCGGCGATGGCGCGGATCACAAACCGTTTGCCTGTTGGGGGGCCAAAATATCCGCCGCCGGTGTGGGTGCCCATTGTAAGCAGCCGATGCGAAGATAAAAAACCAGTTGCGTCATCCCCTGACCAGATCACATCCTCGCCTGTCAGTTGGCGGTCGGGAAACTCTGCCAATGTCGCAAGCGTGCCGTTGATGGTGTGCTGATTGCCAATCGAAATACCCTCAGGAAAACGCATCGGAATATGGTCACTGTAATAGTGGTTTAATGTTCCAATCCCACGGTTTTCCCATATTTCGTGGGTAATGCCGAGAATGTAATCGGGCAGATCGCTCCACTGCTGTGAAAATCCTTTCATCTTTTCCATCCTTCTGGTACCCGGGCCGATCCGCGAACGATCAACGGCCCGTCAATTTTAACCTTGCGCGGCTGCGTGCTGGCATCCGCAATTTGACCCAATAAGATATTAACCGTTTCTGCCACCATTCGGTTGACCGACTGTCGCACCGTGGTCAAATCAAACGCTGGCCACGCTGCGGCAGGCACATCATCGTAGCCCACAACCGAGACATCATCGGGTACATTCAAACCCAATTCAGACCGAAGCGTATCCATCACCGCGATCGCCATGTGGTCATTGGCGACGAAAACTGCATCTGGCGGGTCTGAGGCAAACATCCGCCGCGTGGCTTCACGGGCCTCTTCCATTTTGAAATTGCCCACTTCGCGGCAGTGCAGTTTGGCGCCTGCATCCTCAAGCGCGGCCAAGAACCCGGCTTCGCGGTCGCGCTGGGTTGACGCACCTTCCCAGCCAGCGCAAAATCCGATCTTTCTGTGACCCCCTGCAATTAGAAATTCAGCCACTTTGCGGCCGCCGGCAAAGTTATCCGATGTTACGGCGGACATTGTGGGGACATCTTGTGAACGGTTGAAAAGCACCATAGGTACGCCGGCGGCGCGGCAGCGTTCGGAAAGTTCGGATGATAAGGCAACCGAAGCGGCAATTATGCCATCCACCTGATAGTCGAGGATTTCCTCAACCACGTTGTCAATATCACCAGCGGTCTGCGCTGCCATAAACATCAGCACGTGATAACCCTGTTCCTGAAGACTGTTTGAAAGCCGCTCAAGTGCTTCGGGATAAAATTGATTTTCAAGGTAAGCCACCACCAAGCCGATGATCCGGCTTTTGCCGGATACCATGGCGCGGGCCAGTGAATTGGGCCTATAGCCAAGCTCGTTCGCTGCTTTTTTGACACGTTCTACAGTGCTCGGCGACGCGGATGCACCGGGGGTAAAGACACGGCTTACGGCTGATTGGGACACGCCTGCGCGTAGGGCAACCTCGGCCGATGTGATCCGCGCATTGCTCATTCTGCTGTCCATCCGCCGTCAATCATAAGGGCCGATCCGGTGACCAGAGCCGCGGCATCAGAGGCAAGGTAGACCACTGCGCCCATGATATCTTTGACTTCTCCCACGCGGCCTAGTTTGATCTTGTTTTCAATCCAGGCCCGTTTGTCCGGTTGCTCAAAAGTCGCCTTTGTCAGATCGGTCAGGATGAAGGTGGGGCATATGGTGTTGACGCGGATATTGGCTTTGCCCCATTCGATGGCGAACGCTTTGGTAAAACCTTCCACCGCGTGTTTGGTGGCGCAGTATACCGCGCGTTCTGGCCCGCCAACATGGGCCATTTGACTTGAAATGTTGATCAAGCTTCCCGGCAGCCCGGCTGCCAGCAATCCTTTGGCCACCGCTTGGGTTAAAAAATATGCGCCGCGAATGTTTAGGTTTGACACGGCGTCAAAATCGCCTGCTACAGTCTCACTGGCTTTGCTATGCCTTGCCAGACCGGCAGAGTTGACCAAAATATCAAAAGGTCCATTTTCGGCAACTGCTGCCGCTGTTGCCTCAATATCGGTCACATCAAATTCAAGCACCTGCGCTTTGCGCCCCTCGGCTGCCAGCTTAGCGGCAAGATCTTTGAGCAAGTCACCGCGCCGTGCCGCAAGAGTAACCTCTGCGCCATATTCTGCCAGCGCCGCAGCGCAGGCCAAACCTATGCCGGATGAAGCCCCCGTCACCAAAGCGCGTTTTTGTGATAAATCAAACGAGGGCGTGCGCGGCAAAATCATGACAAACCTTCACTCAGTGATAAGGGGTCAGGCGATCTGGCTTTGTTGAACTCGCGCATACGCGCCAAAACGTCTACACCAAGCTGGGCAAAGGTATTCAGGACGTCAATTTGTACCCAGTTCTCTCGAATGCGGCCCTTTTCCAGCCGCCAGAAATCAAGGCTGCGCAAGGTAATCTCGGTGCCGGCGGGGGCAATGCCCATCCACCCATCATGGGTTAATTTCATCCGCATATTGGGCCAGCCCGTTTCGCAAACATAATCCCCTTCGGCAATATAATGAGATAGCAAATCATACATCTCTTCTGCTGCATACCGATCACCGGCCGGGTCTACTTTTCTATCCGGCATAGCCCGCAAGAAGGGGATTTGATGCCAATGTCGAAATCCGGCAATACCGCGCCCTGTGCCGATACCAGCCGGTCCATACCAGTTAAAGCGCGGATGCCAAAATTTATCAAGTTGCATAACTTTAGGGTCTGGATTTTCTGGATAACGGCACAGCGCAGACTCCATATCCTTGATGCGCTCAAGGCTTGCGGTGCCGTCCCCATAGGCCGTCAGCCCATCACCTGTCATTGGTCCTGGCGTGCATAAATAGGCGCCAAGTTGTGGTGCCATGGGCCAGGCATTGGCCAGCATCATCAATTCGGGAATATCCCAGATCAAGTGAATCTCTGTCACCTTGCCATTGGCGATACGAAAAAACTCATGATAGCGCATATGTGCCAGATGCGCATTGGGCGGAATATCAAGGAAGGGGGCCAGAAACGTTCCCATATAATTGCCCATGGCGCCGAGCCAGTCCTCGCCCTGCGGCGTCGTACCAGCCAAAACGATAAGCTCGCGCCGCTCCAGATCAGGCATGGCTTTCAGCAGGGGCGCATAGACAGTTTTATAAAACGCGTCTGGGCCAGACATTTCGCCAAACGGATGACACATGCGGATTTTGACATCTGCCGAGCAAAGTTCGGATAGAGCGCTGCGAACAGGGACCTCTGAAAAATCGGCCATGGCTTTGCGTAGAGGCAATAGCAGTGATTTAAGTTGCTGTGAGACGCTCACTTTACTCATTCGGCGGCGGCTCCATAGGCCACGTTCTTGCCGCCATACCTGCGCACCCGAATATTACACTGCTCGGCATGACCGACAAAGCCTTCCAGCATACACAGCCGGCTGCCATATTTGCCAATTTTTGTTGCAGCTTCATCGCTATCAATTCTTTGATAACTATGGGTTTTAAGAAACTTGCCGACCCAAAGACCGCCCGTATAGCGGCCAGCTTTTTTGGTGGGAAGCGTATGGTTGGTGCCAATAACTTTATCGCCATTGGCCACATTGGTCCGCGGCCCAAGGAACAGCGCCCCGTAGCTGTGCATATTTTCAAGATACCATGCATCCCGATCCGTCATGATCTGTACGTGCTCATAAGCCATGTCATTGGCCACCTTGAGCATTTCCTCATGGGTATCACACAGGATCACATCGCCATAATCACGCCAGCTTACGCTGGCAGTTTCCGCGGTCGGCAATATATCCAGCAGGCGGTCAACTTCGGCCAGTGTTTCTGTTGCAAGCCGGCGTGAGTTGGTAATCAGGCAGGCGGGCGAGTTATAGCCGTGTTCTGCCTGTCCCAACAGATCGGTAGCGCAGAGCTCGGCATCAACTGTTTCATCCGCGATGACCATGGTCTCGGTTGGACCAGCGAAGAGGTCGATCCCGACGCGTCCGTAAAGCTGTCGCTTTGCCTCGGCGACAAAGGCATTGCCCGGCCCCACAAGCATATGCACTGGATCAATGGTTTCAGTGCCTAAAGCCATGGCGGCCACGGCTTGGATGCCGCCTATGACGTAAATTTCATGCGCTCCGCCTAAATGCATTGCGGCCACAATGGCGGGGTGGGGGGCGCCGTCCACAGGCGGCGCTGATGCAATGATCCGCGGCACGCCAGCCACCGATGCGGTTAAAACCGACATATGCGCCGAAGCCACCATGGGAAATTTGCCGCCCGGAACATAACAACCGACCGACTGCACTGGAATATTACGATGTCCAAGGATCACGCCGGGCAGTGTTTCCACCTCAATATCCTGCATGCTGGCCCGCTGGGCCTGTGCAAACCGGCGAATCTGATCCTGGGCAAATTTAATGTCCTGCATGTCGCTGGCTGATACTTTTTGTATCGCTGCCTCAATCTCGCTTGGTGACAAGTGAAAACTATCGGGGCTATAGCCATCAAACTTTTCTGAAAGAGCCCGCACCGCAATGTCGCCGCGTGCCTCGACATCCTCAAGTGTAGCCTCTACCACGCTACGCACTTTTGCATCTTCTTGGGCTATTTCACTGTCGGACTTAGACTGCTTTAAAATCTCTATTGCCATTGCTCTTTCCTTACTTACCCGGTTGCGGGGGTGTTCGTTTGCCGAGATCAAACGCTTCCCAGCCCTCACCGTTAAACACATCATGCCCTAGCTGTGCGAGAACATGAGGAAAATCGACCATGACCCAATTATCGGTTATCTTGCCGTTTTCCACTTTCCAGAAGTCCATATAGCGGATTTCTACTTTCTTCCCGCTTGCTGCAACGCCCATAAATTCACCCGAATGGATGGCTTCCTGACGGCCAAAAGCGGCCGCCCACTCGCCCATGTAGACACGGGCCTCATCAACGCAGACCTTATCGGAAAACGCCGCTTGAAACGGCTTTTGCCAATTTTCCTGAAATTCTTTCAAGCCGTTTTTGGTGCCGCAGCCCGCATTGCCCATCCAGCGGAAGCTCTGGGCAAAGAATTCCCCAATATTTGCGATCCGGTGGTCGTTAAGGCCATCGACCATACCCTCGATCACAGCGCGGGTTTCATCCGTCTTTGACAGGTCCGTGCCACGTGACAGAACGGCCTGTTCTGGGCGTGATCCGATCATGACAGCTCCGCTTTAACGGATGGCTGGCATAAACCAGTGCGCTGATGGATTGGTATGTTGTGACAGAAAAATATAGACCTCATCCTTTCACCGCACCCTGAGTAAGCCCTGATACAATTTGGCGTTGGAAAAACAGCACAAGGAAAAATAGTGGCACCATGGCAGAGACCACGGCAGCCACTGCAAACATGATGTTTCCCGCATCAAAGGTTGAGCCAAGAAAGCTTGCAATTTTTGGGACCATTGTTTGATTTTCCTGGCTGAGCAACATCGCGGTCACAGCAAAGTCATTATAGGCAAGCAAAAAGGAAAATAGACCGGTGGTGATCACCCCTGGCCACATTACTGGAATAATAACATGCCAAAAAGCCTGAAACCGGGTGCAGCCATCCACCATTGCGCTTTCGTCCATGTCTTTCGGGATATTTAGGAAAAATGAATGCAGCATCCACAGCGTAAAGGGCTGATTTATAGCGACCAATACGATAATGGTCGTGGGCAGATGCCCCCAAATGTTCCATTCAAAAAAAGGCAGTAAATAGCCAGAGACCAGAGTGATATGAGGCATTGCCCGAAAGACCAAAGCGGCCATCAATAGCCAAAAGGCGTAACGGTACCCAGATCGGGCTAAAGCATAGCCTCCCAGGGTTCCCAGTGTTAAAGATATGACAACTGTCGACACCACAACGATGCCCGTGTTAAGCGCCGCGCGCCAAAACTCTTCTTGGATCCATGCGCCGTGATAACCATTTTCGGTAAATACGCTGCCGGTTTCAGCTATCGTGCGAATTCCATACAGCGCATAGGTCCAGTCGGCCTTTGAGAAAAAATCGCCCTCAACCTTGAAGGACCCCCAGAGCGTCCACAAAAAGGGACCAGCTGCGATCATTAACCAAAGCCCTACAAAACCGTTTAAGAACAGGATTAGACTTGGTGAACGTTTCTGTGATGCTGCTGCCATATTCGGTCCTAAACCACTTTTCTGTTAAATTGTTGCCAGGTGCGGATCAGAACAGGGGTGAGCAGGACGGCAACGCCGAATATCGTCAGCATTGAGGTCGCCGCGGCTGATCCAAACATTTGGATATCCTGCCCGCGTAAATCATTGTAAATGATCCAACTTAAAGAGGTCGCATTGGCCTGGGCAGAGAACCCAACAATAGGCTCAAACACACGGAAATTATCCATCAGCTGCATTAAAAGGATAAATGTCACCAAAGGTGCGATGTAGGGTACGACAACATAGCGAACGCGTTGCCATCGGCTGGCTCCGTCAATCATAGCTGCCTCAAGGGTTTCTTCTGGAACGGTTTGTAGTCCGGCATAAAATACAATGAAACTAAAGGGTGCTGAATGCCAAATGCCGTAGATAAAAAGCGTAATCCAAGTGAGTGTTGGAGAGGCTTTCAGGGATAAATCAGGGTTCTCGAAAATAATTTGCATGGTTGCTCCGATAATGCCTTCGGCATCTATCATCCAAAATAGGATCAGCGACCCAATCAGCGGGGTAACGATCATTGGCAAAAGCGACACAAAAATTGTTGGCCCTTTGATCGCTTTTGGCAGAGCATTTACGCCAAGCGCGATTGCCAACCCAAGAACGATCACAAAAGGAGTTACGATAAACGTATAGGACAGCGTAAAAGCCAGTGCCTTATAGAACGGCAAATTCATTAAGCTGTTAAAGAATGTTCTCAATCCGTCCGCGGCCTGCCACGCGGTTTTAAACTCGGAAAAGGCCAAATGGCTGCGGTTCGCATAGGTTGCAAATCCGTTGAATTGCCCCAGTGGTGCTTCTTTGGCTAGTGCCTGAGTCGCTTCAAAATCAACGGTTATCTCTTCCTTGCAACCGAACGGGGTGCAATTTTTGGTTACTTTTAAAACCTGCTCGTGCTCTACAAAAAGTGATTGCACAAACACCGAAAGAATTGGCAGGGCAATAAGTAGAATCATCGCGGTTAGCGATGGTAGGATGAACCAAAAAAATGCGCGGTGCCGCATAGTTATATTCCTAATGTTGCTTAAGGTTCATGAAAAGGAATTAAAAAGGGGCACTATTGCACCCCTTTTCTGCTGTCTTATTAGTTCAAGAAGCCTTTTTCTTTGGCAGCTGTCGTGTAAGCGGCCTCTACATCTGCGAGAGCTTGCTCAGCTGACTCGTTCCCTTGAAGGAAATCAGAAAGCTCAGCGCCCAATGCTCCATGCAATGTTCCCATAAACGGCAGCATAGGATATGGGTTTGCCCCACCAGCGGCAGTCGCGGCAACACCTGCTGCACTTGCGCCGGGAACATACCCTTCAATAAGCCATGGTGCGAGGTCATTATTGGCCTTTACCATATCGCTAGAGATCCCATTAACCATCGCAATAAAGGTCGCTTCTGCATCCGCATCAGAGGCGTTTTTGGCAATGGTGAATCCATCCCACCAAAGCGTAGAAGCTGGTGTCGAACCCCCGCCCCAGGTTGGCGCTGCGGCCAGAACCGTTGTGCTTGTGATAGCTTTGGTTGAGCCTTCATCATCCAGAATAGGCGCTCCACGAGACCCCCACAAAGTCGCCATGGCGATTCCACCGGCTTCCCATAGTGCGGCTGTTGCGTTAGAATCAAAGGTCAAGAAGTCTGGATTGGAATACTCAGTAAGTGCTTTCAACATATTAAGCGTTGCAACGCCGTGGTCGTTATTGATCGCAACTTCAGCCGTGCCGGGATTAAACATCGCAGCACCGGTACCCATGTACATGTTGACGAATTCTTCACCAAGGTTCCATCCGGTTTTGGTATTAAGTGCAACCGGGTGCTCCATAATTCCTTGATCACGGATTGCTGCTGCAGCATTCAATACATCTTCATATGTGGTCGGAACATCGACACCGGCCTGCTCTAAAATATCAGAGCGATAGAAAAGGTGCTGTGCATTCGCCATGAAGGCGATAGCCATGATTTTACCGTCCATGGTGATCAGCTGATTTTGGTTAAGACCGCCACCATGTTTTGCAACAAGGTCGTCCAACGGCCGTACCAAGCCTTCGTTCAACAAAGGCACGATCGAGCCGTTTGAAATAACTGCACTGGTATATTGGGCTGGATTGGCAGACAGAGCTGCAACCTGAAGATCACGGTGCTCAGTGGTTGCGTTTATAGCAACTTCCACACCATCTCCGGCGCATTCTGCTGCTGCAGCAGTAACAGCATTAATCGCGGCAAAATCGTTGGAAAGAATGCTAACATTCCCACCTGAAATACCACAACCGGCAAACGCTGCGCTTGAGAGCAGTGCCATAGAACCGGCTAGAGTCATTGATTTAAAGTACATAATTTTCTCCCTGTTTGGTTGGAATAGTCTTGAGAATTTACACCCGCTTGTGGGTGATTAGTTGAGGGTCAATCGACCCTGATAGCGCCTCCTGTTGTTGCGTCGAACAAGTGGCAATTATGAGATGGCACATGAATGGAAACAGTACTTCCTATGTCAGTGCGGAAGCTTTTGTCGGCCTTTACACTTACAATCACACTGCCGATCCGTACGGTGACCATAGTTGCGTCGCCCAAAAGCTCCAATGTGTATATCGGTGCGGAAATCTGACCGCCGCTATCCGTTACTTTGGCATCTTCTGCCCGGAACCCAAGCGTGGATTTTCCATCAGGCGCATTGAGTCCGGTTATACAAACATTTTCCGCTGAAAACACACCTTTCGAAATTTCACCGTCGAGCAGGTTCATGGCTGGTGAGCCAATGAAACCGGCTACAAATGTATTTGCAGGTCTGTCATAAATCTCGGTTGGGGACCCAACTTGTTGAACAACACCTTTTTCCATGACAACCACTCGGTCTGCTAAAGTCATGGCCTCAATTTGATCGTGGGTGACATAGATTGTAGTGACTGCCAACTCATGGCTTAGGTTCTTGATCTGCGCACGGGTTGAAACCCGTAGCTTTGCATCCAAATTTGACAGTGGCTCGTCCATCAAAAATACATTTGGCTCGCGGACGATCGCACGTGCAAGCGCCACTCTTTGGCGCTGGCCACCCGAAAGCTCTGCTGGCTTGCGGTGCAGCAAATCGCCCAGTTCTACCATCTGTGCGGCGCGGCGCACTTTGGCATCGTGGCTGCTACGATCAATGCCGCGAACTTTGAGTGGGAACCGGATATTTTCGTAGACATTCATATTGGGGTACAGCGCGTAGCTTTGAAAAACCATGGCGACATCACGATCTTTTGGCTCGCGATCATTGATGACTTTGCCATCGATGAGTATCTCACCCTCGGTGACATCTTCTAGTCCAGCAATCATGCGCATTGTTGTTGTCTTGCCGCAGCCGGAGGGCCCTAACAGCACTAGAAACTCGCGGTCTGCGATGGTAAGCTCAAAATTATCTACGGCCACAAATGACCCCCAGCGCTTTCCAACATTGCGCAGTTGAATTTCTGCCATTTGGACTCCCTAAGTCAGGCTTTGCATACGTGTGCGGAATTAACTTGGTAGAGAAAATTAGTTTACGCAAGGGAATTTTGCATACGTATGCAAAATTATGTTTACGGGATTGCGATGTCGGTGCTAGGATTCGAGCAATGAAAGAGCTTTAAGCATCTGTGGAACAATGGAAAATGAGTATGACCTTTCAATCAGAAAAGCATCTTGTAAGAGAATTCTATCGCGCGTTGGATTGTGCGGAGCCGGGCCATATAGATCGCATTATGGGACAATTTTGTGCACCTGATCTGCTGTGGCGCGGTTTTCACCCTTTTAATGAGATTCGCGGATGCGCCGAAGTTGGTGCGCATTTCTGGGAGCCTTTACGCCGCAGCCTTGCGCATTTGCAACGCCGGATGGATATTTTCATGGCAGGGGAAAATGAACTTACCGGGCATGAAGGGGTTTGGGTTGTCTCCATGGGGCATCTTATGGGGCTTTTCGATGAAGCTTGGCTGGGCATTCCGCCCACGGGTAAAATGGCACTATTGCGCTATTGCGAGTTTAGCAAAGTCGAGAACGGAATGATCACTGAAGCTGCTATGTTCTTCGATATACCGCATTTGATGATGCAGGCAGGGTTGCGGCCGTTTCCACCACAAACCGCAGCACATTTGGTACAGCCTGGTCCGATGAACCATGATGGGTTGCTGTTTGACCCCCAAGACCCGGTCGAGGGCGAACGAACAAAAGATGCTATTGAATTCATGATCAATGACATCAAAACATGGCGCAATGGAGAAGAAGAACCGTTGGTGGATGAGCTCCGGCGCAGTTGGAACGAGGATATGCTTTGGTGGGGCCCAGCAGGTATCGGCGCCACCTATACGATTGAACGCTACGCCCAGCAGCATTCTGGTCCGTTTCGCGCAGGGTTTAAAAACCGGACTTTTAATGGCCATTTATGCCGTGTTTCCGAAGGACATTTTGGTGGCTTTTTCGGTTGGCCCAACTTGACCCTGACCCCGACTGGCGGGTTTATGGGCATGCCGGCAAGCGAAACCCCCGGCGATATGCGCGTGATTGATATGTATCGCCGCGACGGTGATAAGCTCACCGAAAACTGGATTTTCATCGACCTTCTGCATTTTTGGAACATGCAGGGTATAGATATTCTTAAACGAATGGCC
>MDTC01204085.1_pt1 | contig 16337 bp, 8 predicted proteins | sample 811181 | NCBI WGS metagenome assembly MDTC01 (sample SAMN05326644, study PRJNA326480) | marine metagenome | isolation source: seawater | place: Pacific Ocean: North | collected 2011
ATAATACTATTTAATGCTATCATTTCTTACAATATAAATTATTGTAAGAAAATTTTATTTTAATTTTATTTAGAAGTCAAGTTCATAATCATCATCGACATCTCCAGTATTGGCAGAGTTAATATAATCAGTGCTTGAGTTAATAACAATATTTTGTTTCGAACAGACATCATTTGGATTTTCAATATTCAACATATCATCAATATTAATTTTCTGTTCTAGCATAGCAGAACCTAATTTATTCATTTCGTCAATATTAAGAAGAACCTGAAAACTGCCTGTTCCAAAATATCCATCCTGTCCACACATAATATTAGACGATACTCCTGTCATTAAATCTAATTCCGCGTGTCTTGCAGCCTTTAAGAACATTTCTGGCGTTTCTTCAAAACTAGCCTTAGCAATTGGACCAATATCATCATTATTGATTCCGTGTCTAAAGATACTTACCATCTTTTTAGTTGCACACATCCTATCACATAACATTGACATATGATGATAATTAATGTATGTAGTATCTGAGAAAGCTTCAGCCAATTCATTATAAATGCACTGTCGAGCAGCCTCAATACCTAATGTTCTATAAACCTCTTGAATATCATTACTATATGTTCGCTCAGTATCAATGTAATCGATTGCCAAAATTTCCTTTAAATTACTACCAACTGTATCTAGAACCCAAATATCTTCTGGAACATAGTTTCCATCTTTTTCAACCATATAACTCTTAATTGTTCTAATAATAATTTTTGGAATACCTTTTACACCTTTAAGAATAATATTATTTAAAATATTCTCTTGTAGATTTTTTAACATGTAAATTTCATCAGTTTGGTCTAGACTTTTCTTTTTACTAGCTAATAATGCCTTAGAGTTAACCAATCGAATTCTAAATACTAAGTTATCTGCATTCAGGTCGCTAAATACACATTCTACTTGGTTTTTAAGTGAATTGTTTAGAGCAAAGTGAATATCGTCCATCGTTACATTTCTATCCATCATTTCTTCTTTTGACAATTCAATCCTAATAATCCATTTAGAATATTCATCTCCATTTGACAATTCTTCTGTTTTGGCTCCACATTCCTCCATAATTCTATTAAATTGCATATATTCTTCAATTAGTGTTTTATCTGCGGCAATAAGTGTTGTAGATGGTTTTGGGTCGAAACAAATAGCAATAGATTTTGTGACATCTTTAATACTAGTGTATTCTAATGAATATTTAATTTCCTGTGCCCTGTCTAGCTGAGTTTGTTCGGTTGGTTTTAGATAAATAGTTGTAGAAGGTTGTTTTGGGTTTTCACTAAGTGAGAGAATTTCTTCAATTCTAGGAACACCCCTAGTTACATTACTTTTACTTGCAACACCTGCAAAATGGAAAGTGTTAAGTGTCATTTGTGTAGTTGGTTCTCCAATACTTTGCGCGCTAACCATTCCAACCATTTCACCTGGATGAACAATAGCTTTGTGATAATTAAGAATGAGTGTTTCCATAAGTAAAACAATTGCTTTTCGGTTAAATCGGCGCACCATAAGAAGTTCTTTGGGTGTTAGATAATAGTACCAAGCTAGTTTAAATAAATCAGTGGGTTGTGTAAGTTTGTGCTGCATAAGTGTATTAAATCCATCGTCAATAAGTTCATACATTTCTAATGGAGTAATATCTACAACAAAATCGGGTTGAATATGTAATTGATGCTGAATATTATTCATTATCCTATGAAAATGAACAGGGATATGCACAGTTACAGCTTTTTCGAAATCAAACACATTATCTATTAATTTCCTCCGATATTCAATCATTTCCATAATAAGACTGCTACTCTTCTTTTGGAGTGCGGTTTTTTGTTTCTTAGATTTCATTCTTTTTAATGTCCCAGCATCATATGTTGTTGTAAATATAGATTTAGAAGTATCATCTTTAGGAACCGCCATATGAGAGTAAATTTCCTCTAAACTCATTTGTGCGAGAGGTATTTGTTGGTCCTCTGTTTTCATAGGATTAATATTATCATCACCATACCTGAATTGAATAACTTTATTTTTATTATTTCTTACAGTCATATCGTATGCCACCTTTAAATCTTCCTGACCTTTAATAAGACGTCTTTGGATGTATCCTGTTTGACTGGTTTTAACCGCTGTATCAATTAAACCAACGCGACCACCCATTGCGTGGAAATAAACTTCTTCAGGAGTCAATCCTTGAATAAATGAACTTTCAACGAATCCTCTAGCAGCAGGTGAGTCATCAAACTTAGTGTAATGTGGAAGGGTTCTATCTTCAAAACCATATGGAATTCTTTTTCCATCAACATTTTGCTGTCCTAAGCACGAAATCATTTGTGCAATATTAAGAGCTTTGCCTTTACTTCCTGCATTTACCATAATTACAAACCTATTATCAGTAGATAGACTAGTTCTTCCAATTTTACCAGCATCGTTAGCAGCCGCATTCAATAGAGCATTGACTCTTGTTTCGAACTCAACTTCATTACTTTTACCAGTAGAATTTTCGAAAACTCCAAGATGAAGTTGGTCTATTAAATTTTCCACATCCTTTTTCTTAGAAGTAACAGCCGTTGTAATTTTTTTATTTGTGTCTTTATCTGCAATTAAATCACTAATACCTACACTGTAAGCACTAAGTTTCATATATTCTGTAACAATAGATTGTAAGTTATCAATGAAATCAGATGATTCCATAAAGTTGAAATCATTGAATATAGTTTGAATAAGTCCCTTAGAACCCTTTCCCAATGCACCCTTATCTAACTGTCCTCTCTTATATTCACCATTAACAATTTCAATAATATTGTTTGATGTTTTGTTATCTTCTTCAGTCTCACCATAAACACCATTTTTCATTCTAGTTGATAGAGGTGGAAGAATTTGACTTAATATGTCAAAACTAGAAATTCTTTTATTAGGATTTTTGAATAGTTCAGGATTGACATTATCAAAATACATGAGTAAATTCATAGCGTGTCTTACATCGAAATCAATATCTTTTCTAGTGAATCTGGCACTTCCAAGCATTGAATCCTGGAAAATACCAACAATCGATTGATTATTCTGGGGAGATATAATTTGTCTAGGAACAGCTGCTAAATACATTAGTTCTGCCTGTGACTCTTCATCTTGAGGCTGATGCAAATTCATCTCATCACCATCAAAATCAGCATTGTAAGGCTTTGTGTCTGCAACATTCATTCTAAATGTATTACCAACTTTCATAACTCTTGCAATGTGACACATCATTGACATTCTGTGAAGAGTAGGTTGCCTATTAAATAACACCGGGTCGCCATCAATCATATGTCTATGAACAATATCACCATTGTTAAGTGTAATAGTATTTCTATCTACATACTTAAGTGATACGCTCTCACCTGATTTTCTTTCAAGAACATTTGCTCCTGGATATTTGGTAGGTCCATTTAAAACTAATTTGGTAAGGAACTCTTTATTACGGTCATTTACACAAATAGGAAATGTAATATTTTTTGCGATTTTAAGAGGAACGCCAAGCTCTCGAATACTAAGATTTGCATCAGGAGTAATTACACTTCTAGCAGAGAAATCAACTCGTTTTCCCATTAGATTGCCTCTTACACGGCCTTGCTTTCCAACTAAACGCTCCTTAATTGATTTTAATGCCCTTCCGCTTCTTTGTGCTACCGCGGCAACACCTGGAATTCTATTATCAATCATTGTTGCAACATAATATTGTAATACAGTGCTCCAATCCTCAATTACCTTTTCTGCTGCATTGGACTGCATTTTGTCTAGAAGTGTTTTATTTGCCTTTATAATATTAACAATAATATGTGAAATATCATCTTCGCTTCTTTGCTGGGAATCGTGTTTTACAGAAGGGCGCACTGCAGGAGGAGGAACCGCCAATGTTTGACAAATAAACCAATCAGGTCTAGACCAAGTTGGACTGAACCCCATAAAACTAACATCCTCATCACTAATTCTTCTAAATATTTTTAGAACCATTTCAGGGGTAAGTTTCATAGTAAGTTTATCCTTAACAGTTCCATCTGCTCCTGGAACTCCATCAACATTATCCCATTCAGCATAAAGATTTGCTAAGTCTTGTTTGTATATTTTTCTTGGTTGTTTGCACCCACATCCATCGCTAGTTTCATCACCACATCTCTTAATCTTGCTAGAGTGAGCAAAACAATATTCCCATCTTTTTCTTGAATTAAAATCTAAAATGTGGGCGTGAGTTTCTTTATTTATCTTTAGTTTGCTACACTTAACACAAACACATCTTAATACTTTTACAATGGTTGTTAAATATTGGATATAATATACAGGTCTCGCAAGATTGATATGGCCAAAATATCCTGGAGTCTGCATATAATTTAAACCATCCGTGGGACAAACAAGTCCTGGTTCTAGAACTCCCATTCTAGGGTCAAATAAACCATTGATAACCGGTTTATTATTTATATATGTATCTCGTGAGGTAATTTCAGCAACAGAACCTTTTCTTATTTCTTCGGGAGAAAGAACACTGAATTGTATTCCAATAATTTTAGAAGCATTCATACCGCTTTTGATTTTCTGAGCCATTCTTATATTAATAAAAGATATATTTAGATTGTTTTCAATTTTAATAAATTTTATAAGTTATTGAAATCTAAAATTGATTTTAAAAAATCAATATAAAATTATGATATTTTTCATATATATAAAATGCCAAAGAAACCCCAAGATATGAGTGATTCTCCTAAAATAGGAAACTATAAACTACGCGCTCGTAAAAAGAAACAAAAAGAATTAAGTAAGAAAAAATCAAGTGATAGCGGAAGTGATAGTGATAGTAGCAGCGATTATCAACCAGGTGATGATTTGGGCGACCCAGAAATGAACAATCTAGAGCTGCAAAAATTTATTCAAAAAATATTTCCTTCGAAGAGCGGTAAGCAAAGATTAAAACAACTTGAACAGATTGATAAACTTATGGAAAAAGAAGAAAAGAATAAAAAACTTAAAAAAAACAAAAAAAATAAAAAAGTAAAAAATGATTCTAAAAATGAAACAGAAGAGGAAGAGATTGAAGATGAAAGCGGAGAAGAGTTAGATGAAGAGGATGTCGAATATGATTGTGATGGATTTCCAGAATGTGAAGATGAAGAGTTGGATGAAGCAATGAAAGAAATGCTTAATAATAATATGAAATTTAATATTGTTTTCACAGTTGGAGACCCAAATAGTATGCAATCTTTAGGATTTCCTACTGATTATGATGAGGAAGAATTTGATTTTGCAGAATATGAAGATGACGAGGAAGATGAAGATGAGGACTATGAAGAGGATGATGAGGAGGAGGAAGACGAGAAAGAAACTGACGCTGAAAAAAAGAAAAGGATTTCTAAAAAACAATGTGATGAAGTTACTGAGGAAGAATGGATGGAAATGGCTAGAATTCAAGAAAAAGAAATGAAAAAAAATGGAACATTTTATTCTACTAAATACCAGAAAGGAGATAAAATTTTATACAAGAGAAAAGGTTGGAAAGATTTTAAAAAGGGTGAAGTTATAAAAGTCAATCGAAATAAACAGAGAAACAAGGTTACTTATGATATTAAATTAGGAAAACGAACTTTTAAAAAAATTCTCTCAACTAGACTAAAAAAACAAGACGATGAAAAAGAAGAAAACATTTTAGAGGAGTTAAAAACACTTATTGATACAAAAGAAGGCAAAGGTAAAGAGGCTATGGAAAAAAAATTTAATCAGTTAGTTAAGGCTAAGGAAAAAAAAGACGCAGTTAAAAGGAAAAAAAAAGAGAAAAAGGAAAAAGATAAGAATTTTGTCACGCTTAGAAAGCTATTACGAGAAAGACATGTAAGTAATGATTACAAATATTTCAAAGAGATGTCTATTGAGTCACAAAGTAAAATTATAACAAAACTTCGTGCAGTAAAAGAGTATTCCAAGGTAGATAAACCCTATAAAATTCAACTATTAGAATCAGATATTCCAGTCGAATTTAAGGCGGATGCTCTTAATAAAATTAATACATTGGATTATATGGACCCTGGTTCTGGAGAATATTATAAAATTAAAAATTGGGTTGATACATTTATGAGGATACCATTTGGTAAGCATAATAGCCTTCCTGTCTCAATTAGAGATGGGCCAGATAAGTGTCAGGAATTTATGGAAAATGCAAAACAAATTCTTGATAATGCTGTTTATGGATTAGAAGATGCAAAGATGCAAATTTTGCAAATGGTTGGACAATGGATATCTAATCCAAATTCATTGGGCACAGCTATTGCAGTAAAGGGTCCTCCCGGAACAGGTAAAACAACACTTATAAAAGAAGGAGTAAGTAAAATTTTAAATAGGCCTTTTGCTTTTCTAGCATTGGGAGGTGCTACCGATAGTTCATTCTTAGAAGGTCATTCTTATACTTATGAAGGCAGTCAATGGGGTAAAATTGTTGATATATTAATTAAATGTAAATGTATGAATCCAGTCATTTATTTCGACGAGTTAGATAAGATTAGCGATACACCAAAGGGCGAGGAAATTGCAGGTATTCTTACACATTTGACAGATACTACACAAAATGATAAATTTCACGATAAATATTTCTCAAATATTGATTTTAATCTAAGTAAGGCTATGTTTATATTTAGTTATAATGAAGAGCATAAGGTCAATCCTATTCTAAAAGATAGAATGTATAGAATTAAAACAGGTGGTTATGATAGCAAACAGAAGTGTGTTATTGCTAACGATTATCTTATTCCAAAAATTCAAGAAAATGTTAATTTTGAAAAAGGACAAATCATTATTCCTAATGAAACAATATCTTATATTTGTGAAAAATTAACTGACAATGAAAAAGGTGTAAGAAATCTAAAAAGATGTTTGGAAATTATTTATACCAAATTAAACTTATATCGTCTTATGAAAGAAGGTTCTTCATTATTTAATAAAGAAGAAACAATTAAGGTTGAATTTCCATTTACAGTTAGTAGAAGTATAGTAGATAAATTAATTAAACAAGATAAGGAGTCTAATGTTTTAGCACATATGTATATTTAAAATATAATCGTAGTAAAAATAATTATATTTTATAATTTTTTTTATAATGAAAACTAAAAAACATTCAAAGGATAAAAAAAGTATCAGAAAAAAAAATAAAAAAACAAAAATAACGGGAATTCACGGATTATCTGATTCAAAAGGTAGTAAATTTGTAGATGCTGGCGATAAAGACCCATATAAAAATAAAGGTTTATATGATTTTTTTTCAAGAATGACATTACTAGGTAAAAATTACAAAAAAAATTTTCTATTTTGGATTACTTATTGTGGATGTATAACACTATTATCAATGAAATATGGAAGTCAAAGTTCTATATTTAAAAATATATTTATGGGTTTTATATCCGTTTTATTAGGAATGTCAACGGGATATATGGCACATTACTTATCGCACATCATATGTTTCAGGAAATTATATGAGGATAAATTTGAAAGTAAAAATTTATCAACAGAAAACAATGATAAAATAAAAAATATTATTGATTATACTCTAGATTTTCATGATAAAATTCATCATAATTCAAATATCAATAAAAAATGGAGTAATATTTTAATAGAAGCAATTCAAAATATGTTATTAGAAGGTGGTTTATGGATTATTTTTTCTGTTATTATAGGATTAGGTATTCAGATTAATGGAGAAATATATAAATTAAATGTGGCAACAATGTCTTTATGGATTATACTATATGCAACTGTTCATTTGATAAATTATAGGGTTGTTCATCCAAATTCTCATATATCCCATCATATGGACTATTATAAAAATTTATCATTAACAGATATGTTTGATTTAATGTTTAATACAAAGTATGATAAAACAGAAATACAAGACTTAAATCATTTTACAATAAATACTGTATTAATAACTATATTATTATATTTCAGCAAGGACATCTGCAATGTCTTTACCAATTTTTAATGGTTCGTCTTGTATAGTTTTATGATTATATATTGGATGCTTCATACAACCTTCCACAGTTATTCCTCTACTATAATCATCTAATGTATCTTTTGCTCCCTTCATATAAACATCGTCATAATAATTTTCAATCTGAAAATGTTTATTTTTTTTATTTAATAATTGGTTTATTTTATCGAAATAAGGTGGTTTGCATCCGTGACTGTGAACTAAAAAATGTTTTTTACATCCTTCATCGCCGTGTAAATCAAATACAATATCATATCCTATTTTTTCCATTTCCTTCTTTATTGCTTTTATTTCACGTGATTTAGTATATAACCAGTCTCTATTTAAGTTTATACCTTTCTTTGTTACATACCAATGTCCATTTACATTACCATCTGGGTTTGCATTTGCAATAATATAAAAAGTGAATTTTTTAAATAATTTTGATTTTCTCTCCATTACTCTTTTAACAAATCCTTCCAACATCCAAGAATTAATAGTTTCACCAGAATGTTGTCCGCTAATAAGCCAAACTCTCTTTGGACCATGTCCTAGTTTCTTCATATAAATTGGTCTTTTTTCTTTAGAGCGAGTTATTACTTTCATATTTTTCATTAATTTCTTTGTTCTAGAGAAAGGATATGGTGGATAAAACGCGAACCAAATAGTGCTTTTTTTTGGGTTAATTTCCCAAGATAATGTTTTTTTATTCATATCTAACTTTGTTTTCATTCTTTTCCAGTTTTTATTATCAAATGAATAACATACCGTATATCCCTTCCAATCATTAAAATAATTTCTAATTTTATTAATAATAAACTTAGTTTTACTAGATAAGTTACTTGCTTTAAAATAAAACCAATTTTTATATTTTCTTTTTGTGAATGTAGGATATGGTTCTTCTTTGATTTCTAAATTAATAATATGTTTTAAATTTTTATTAATTCGCGAAGATTTATGTATTATATTTCCACTTTCAAAATTACTAGTTATATTTACAGACTTAATCTTTCTGGTTTTATTTTTTCTTATTTTTTTGTGTTTCTTTGTTTTTGTCATATATAGTTTGGAGAGATTTAATATTATAAAAATTGTAATATTAAATTAATTATCATTTGGATGTTCGCGAGATTTTGCAATTTGTAACGCCTTTAATCTACCAAGTCTATCCATTGAACCAGTATTGGCTTGTAATTTAGATTGTGATTTACTTATATACCCATTTTTAAACATTGTTCCTCTTTGCGCAAACAATCCAACTAAATTGGTATTTTGTTGAATAGCGCTTAATTCAGGTTGGTCTCTGTTTGGTTGTAATGTATCTTGTTTTCTATTATGTGAATCTGGCGCACCAAATCCTCCTGACATAAAAAAATTATTTTGAACACTATTAGCATTAGGAACAAATGTTCCTACTATTTTTGTATCTTCTCTACCCTTAGCCATATATGCTTTTGTTCTATTAGGTCTAGATGGGGCTTCTCTGGGCTGTGCTATTGTAATATTTTTTGCACAAGATGTTGTATTATCTGTAAAACATTGACAAGATGCTCTGCTCTTCAATCTTAACATATATATATTAATTCAATATTTTATTTGCGTGTGGGTCATATAGTTGTTCAATAACAATACTGAAAGAAAAATCGTTATTATTTAAATCAACAATCCTACCTAATTCGTCTAATAATTTAATGTGCATTTTGCGTATATTAACCGGTCCAAAATATTCTCTTCTAGATTGATAAAAAATATCATCAAGTTGTTGTAGATTTGGACTGTTTGGAATTTTAGCAATAGCGTTTTGGTCATTAAACATTGATTCTTGAAATGGAGAAGTAAGTGTATTTGAATAATTTTTATTATAATCATCAATAGATAATATGTAATATTTAGAACCTAAAGTATCATATATAGCTTCAGGATTAAATCCTTCTTGAGTTTTAAAATTAACTCCACTAGAATCAACATAATCATCCTGCCATCTGTAATATTGCTGTCTATAACCCAATATCCAACCCATATTTAATTGGATAGGTCTAGATTCATCATTGGATAATCGAAAATCTATATTAAATGCATATCTAGTGTTATTAGTTCCTGCAGGTTTTCCTCCTTTATTTTCATCCCTATAATCTCTAAAAAATCGAAACTTTCTAGTTATTTCATCATAACTACAACCTACTCTATTTAATGGCTCATCAGAAAAAACATATGTATTCAAATAGTCTTCTAACATATTACCATTGTAAATACCATTTAATATTTTTATTGTTTTTTTTTGTTGATTACTAGCATCACCTGTTCCGGTATCTAAATCAAATATTTCTATTGTAAATTCATTTGTCCCCAGATTAGACGAATATGTATAATCAGAGTTAGGGATTTGAACACTTTGTATGGTAAAACTAATTACATTTTTAAACTCTTCTGGTATATCTAATATAAAATCTGTTGCAGTTGTATTATAATAATTTTTTCGAAACTTGGTATTTATATTTATCAATTGTGTTTTTACCACTTTAGCAATAGGATTTATTTTATTTGTATGATAGTTATTCTTCATAGCTTTTTGTTTTTTAATAACAAAATTAGCATTATTCTGAAAGGTCTCACTTTGGTCCATATCTGTAATAAAATCACTTTCAATTAATTTATAGGGTTGGTTGTCTTCTTTAAGAAGACTTAAAAGATTATTTTTACACTCGGACAAAAATACTTTAATATGTTGTTTTTCTTCTTGGTCTAAATTTTCTTCTTCAATATTATTTAGTAAATCTTTATAATTTTTTTCGACAGTATTTCTTGTAGGATTCATACTTTTATCTAAATTAAAAATATCCATATAATCATCTTTTGTATAATTATCAATATTTAGATCGAAATTCATATAATAAATTAGTATATTTTAATTTATGTAATATATACATATAAAATGAGTCGTTGTTTTGCATCATCATCTAAATTATCAGCTAAAGATTACACTAAAAAGAAAAGTAATATTAATATGTTTTGTGATTTAAGAACAAAATTTATAACAAATGGTTATAAAACAAGTGGAACACCAAATGCATGTATTAATAATAGTGGAATAATTTCAAAATTTAACAGTCAAACCGACCAATTAAATATTAAAAGAGGATTTGAAGAATTTTTATCAAAAAATAGATTGGATTTATCAAAAAATTATATTGGACAACAAATAAAAAATCATTTTTGCAGTAAAACAAATATTCCTGCTATAAGTAATACTGACATAAGTAACAACTATAGTTATCATTCTCCTATACTTACATTAGCTACTTCTGGAAATACAACACAAACATTTATAATTGATGCAAGTGGTGGTTTTATCAATAAATATGCCGAAATTAACAGTAATCTAGGAGAAGTTCCTAGTGGCAATGATTTATTTCCAAATAACAAAAAGGTAATTTATGAACTATGTGGAACAGATATGCCAATAAGAGCAAGCGGAAGAATGCAGGTTGTTATTGCAAACGAATTACCTCCACCAATACTAACAGGTATTGAAATCATTATAGTTTAAATTTTAGTTTATAATATATTTTAGTATATTATATGCCTGTTTTTATTAAAGTTAATTTTACAAAACAATTGGCGATAAAGAAAGGAAATTTAGTAGATTTATCTAATAATTTTAAAATTGTAAATAATTTAGATTTATTAGACCCACCCGGTGTAGCCACAGATATTGATATAGATGGTGCTACAATAGTCGGGAATAGTGTAAATTTACAGATACCAGATAATCAAGTTCCAAAAACAGGAAATATAATTACAATTACTTACACTAAACCCGCCGATGAATTAGGTGCTTTAGTCGATGCTACCACAGGATATGAGGTAGCAGATTTAGTTAGTGTAAATACTCAAAATAAACAAGTTCAGGGTGTAAATCCCCCTCTCCCAGAAGTTATAAATGCCGTGGTTAATCACGAAAATCCTAAAGAAATAGTAATCACTTTTACTCAAGGCAGAGCTTTACAAAGTAGCTCTATAGAACTCAGTGGTGCAGCTGGATATGGTTTTACTCCTTCCGTTGTTAAGACAGGAGGAGCTTACAGTAATCCTGGATGGGACCCAGCAACTCATCCCGATTTTGCAAGCGGTATAAATGAAAAACTAACTTTAAATAATGATAATGGAGAAATACAAAATGGAATGATTGTTACATTAGCAATAGATGGAACTAAATTAGCCGACCAATTTGATTTATCAGTTAATCAAACCACATTTCCTGTAACAAATAATGTTAAACAAGTTGTCTTAGCTGATGCTTTTATTTCAAATAATGACCCATCTGCATGTATTATGTATTTTAAAGTAGATGATTCTAGTGGTGTAGATATGAGTGGAATAAATCTTAATAATGTTGATACTACACTTCCTGGTATTTATAAAATTAAAATAGGTGATGATGAAGCAGTAGATGTAAGTGGGGTTCGTGATATTTCTTTTTCGACAGCAGAATGTCAGCAAAGAGGTATTCCTAGTAATTATGCTGATGTTAGCGGTATAATGTTTGAACTTAAAGAATATCCATTCAAATATAATAAAAATGTTAAGGTTTTTTGGAATACACCTAATACGGCTGATTCAAATAGACTTTTAGATAAATTTGGCAATGAATTATTTGATTCGGGTTATGATCCTAAGGCAAGTGATACAGATATTAGTTATGTTCCTATAACTAGTAATTTAATAAAAGGCATCACTATTAAAACAACTGACGGGTCTTTAATTGTCGATGAATCTGGCAACGACTTAGCATATAATTCTATTTTAAGTTTTGTTAATGCTAGTGATGGTGCAGATATTAGTGGAATTCTTATAGGAACAAATGCGGGGGATTTTGAATATACAAATCAAACCACAGGACAATCATTTGTAGCTGATAATATTCACGAATTAAGCGACCCATCAAGAGTTATGATAGGTGTTGATTTCAGTACAACTAATTTTGATAAGGTGATAAATGCTGACGATATTGTTACATTATCTTATATTAATACTAATTGGCCTTCTACTATTAGTGATAAATTTAGAAATTATATGTTGCCTCAATCAAATTTGAATGTTACCAATAATATGGATTTGAGCGGTAATATTGAATCTGGAGAACAAGGAATACAATTATTTAATGATGGAACAGGCTTTAATCATATAGATTTAACATATGATGTTGATTTATCTCTTAATAGAAGTGATGGAATAATAACAGGTAGTGATGGATTTACACTAATAGTTGATGAACCTGCAAATGTTGAAATAACAGATGTTAAAGAAGTTCATCCCGGTGGTAATGAAGTAGAAATAATATTAAATAAAAGTTTGTTTAAAACATCAAATGTAACATTATCATACAATAATACAACAAGCACTATTAGAAACAAATATGGATTTAAAATAAATAATGAATCTACTAGAACTGTTCCCACTAGTGGTATTCCTGAAATAGGAAGTATTGCAAAATATGGGTCAATTAGCGGGAAAATTAATGAATTTGGGATTATAGATTTATCATTTAACCCGCCTATAAATTCCTTGGGAGATGGACTAGGATTCAAGTATTCTGTTGGATATTCTCCAACAATCGCAGATTTAAGCACAAATGGATTTGTAGATATACCATCAACAGATGTTTCCATTAATTCAGATAATAGTATTAGAATTAATACGGGATTTAATGATTCAAAATTAGGAGCCACTAGAGGTTTTTCAAAACATATGACTAGCGGTGGTGGTCAATACCATATTACATTAAAATACAATGGAAGCACTAATAAACCATCTGGAGTTACTGGATATTTAGAACCCTTCGAAATTTCTATAGCAGATTCTAATAATAATATATTGGACCCATCTTGTAATCCTGACCAAACTACAAAACAGACGGCTATCGTCCAAGGAGGACAACCAAATGTAGTTTATGTTGCCTTTCAACAACCCGCATATGTTCAACACGAACCTGGAGCACCATTAGAACTTGATTTTTTTGATATTTCTAGCGTGATATTTTCATCTACCGATAATCCATATTTTCAATATAACGACGGAACAACATTACATAATTCTACAAGTATTACTAGTCAATCAGGATTTGTAGCAGGAGGACACACTGCTAATACTCAATGGCTTAAGGCCACATTTGCAGTTGATATATCTACTAATGATTTAAGTTTAAATTTAGTTGAGGGATATGGTATAAGAGACCAAAATGGAGGATTATTAGATTCATTTCAAGATATGGATATTAATAGTGGTGTAAGTTGGATTGAATTAGAAAATGACGCTAATTTCGAAACGGGTGGAACTACTGATTATCCATATATCGCTTATAATGATAATAACTATGATAAGATTTATATAAAATGGGACCCCAACTTTAGTGATTTTGACTCAACTCCTCTTTCAAGTTATACTATACAATATGATGTAAATAATGAAGGAGAAGGAACCACGACAACAGTTACAACAATACCTGTTGGACAGGGATGGATAAATGAAACTACAACTCCTGGAAATGAACTAACCTTAGTTTTAAGTTTTAATCAAAATATTAATCCATCTGGAAGTAGTAATCATCAAATTAAATATACAAAACCAGTAGGAGTTCAATCTACTGGTAGATGGGGAGGATTAAAATTAGGAAATTATCCAAAAAAATGGTTAAAGAGTTTTGATTTTAAAAATTTAAATATCGAAAATCCTCCTCTTCCTGAAGTTATAGTGGTCGCACCTGTTTTGATAATTGATATTGATATTTCACCACCAACTATGACAATTACCGCTGATGAAGGAACTGATGGTTTTACAAGTAATGATGAAACTCTTTCCTTGACATTTACATCCAGTGAATCCACAACCGATTTCACTGTAGGAGATACTATCGTTTCTAATGGTTTAATAAGTAGTTTTACTGGTTCTGGAACAACTTACACAGCAACCTTTACACCTGATGGCGATGGTGCTTGTACAATAGATGTTGCTGGAGGGGCATTTCATGATGCTGCTGGAAACGACAACACAGCAGCAACACAGTTCAACTGGACTTATGATGGCACGGCACCAACTATGGCAATTGCATCAACAACTAGTGGTGTAACGGACGAGTCATTAACAAATGATTCATCTATTGCCTTGACATTTACATCTAGTGATTCTACAACCGATTTCGCAGCGGAAGATATTACAGTTTCTAATGGTTCAATAAGTAGTTTTGCTGGAACTGGAACAAGTTACACAGCAACCTTTACGCCAACTGCGCCTGGAGCTTGCACAATACATGTTGCTGAAGGGGTATTTCATGACGCTGCTGGAAACCACAACTCAGCTGCTACACAATTCAACTGGACTTTTATAGCACCAACTATGACAATTACCGCTTCTGAAGGAACTGATGGCTTTATAAGTAATGATGAAACTCTTTCCTTGACATTTACATCTAGTTATCCCACAACCGATTTCGCAGCGGAAGATATTACAGTTTCTAATGGTGTAATAAGTGATTTTGCTGCTGCGTCTGAAGCTGGAACAACTTACACAGCAACCTTTACACCAACGGTGCCAAATCTCGTTGCGAATACCAATGGTTTAGCTTGTACAATAGATGTGGCTAGTTCAACATTTACAGATGGTTCTGGAAACAACAACTTTGCTGCTACACAATTTAACTGGACTTTTGATAATGCCACGCCATTTGTTTGGAAGGTAACATCAACCTTGTCCAGTCCGAATACTATATATACTGATAGTGGTCCGCTTCCGGTAATTGTGCAATTTACAAATGAAGATGTGTATCTCACTAACTCTGACGACATCAAACTTAAAATGGTGACAAATAATCCTAATCCCGGCGACACCAGAGATATTGATTATTGGTTTGGTTCCGGATCGCGATATATCCAGTTTAAGTACAACGTAGCTTCAGGAGATACTTCTACTGATTTAGATTATAATTCAACAACTTCATTACAACTTGGAAATAATGGGACAATTAAAGATGCTGCTGGAAATGACGCAAATATTACACTTCCAACTCCTGGCACTAGTATGTCATTAGCGGGCCAAAAAGATTATACAGTTGATGGTTCTCAGACGGCACCTTAAACACTAACACTTAACCCATAATAAGGTCTATATTCTCTTTTACCGGGATTGATATCAATGGACACATCCGTTAATTTATTATCCCTCCAACACTTTAATAATAAATTTGTTTCAGTTTCGCGAAATTCAAAACAGTTAGTAATTCTATTTTCATTTAAAAAATTACTAACTCTATTATCCACAAAATATTTTGGTATTCTTGTATATAATC
>MDTC01170956.1_pt1 | contig 16331 bp, 11 predicted proteins | sample 811181 | NCBI WGS metagenome assembly MDTC01 (sample SAMN05326644, study PRJNA326480) | marine metagenome | isolation source: seawater | place: Pacific Ocean: North | collected 2011
ATATTCCCATTTTGGATTGCAGCATTGGTCAACTTTGTCGCTTCAATGGTTGGAGGCCTCATCGCCTTCATCTTAGGTAGATGGATGTTTCGAGAATCTATCCAGGCGTCAATTCAGAATGATACACGGATGCAGAATATTGAGAAAGCACTTGATCAAGATGCGATGAAAATTTCAGTACTCGTTCGTTTGTCTCCAATCCTTCCTGACGAATGGCTCAATTACATAATGGCAGCAACCCCGGTTTCGCTACGCGTCTTCTTGATTTCAAACACGTCTAGTCTGATTTACTGTATTATTTATGCGTATTATGGACACGCTCTGGGTTCAATCGCTTTGAGCCGGTCTGGGATGGGTGGATTGGGTAACTCCCCCCTTGGTCTTTTCATGCTCTTGCTCGGTATTATTGCTACAGTTATCGTAACTGTAATCGTTACAAGAACCTCGATTCGAGTTCTTAGAGAATCTATTGGCGAAGAGGAATAAATCACTTTCTCTGATGTTTCAATCAATCCATAGCATTGAAACTTAGGCGACCTTCGCAGAGACGGGGGCGGGGTATGTCACAAGGAACACTTCCAACAATTCACGGTGCTGATTGGACGCCTAAATCTGCTCGTGTCTTTACTCAACCATTGCTTATTGATGCAGCTCGTACAGAAGTGATGCGCTTCTTTGCTGAACGTCATGAAGGCCACATATTCCTCGCTGCAAACGTTTGGGATCACCTCCATATCGATGGTCAGCAATCCTTCGATGGAGAATCATGGCATTCTTTCTCGGAACGATTTGTTGAAGCCTTCCGAAAAGGATTCACAGCCCAAAACGAACATAAAATCAAATCCATCTTGGATGATGAAGTCATGCCTCGTAGAAGCATAAACAACCACCTCAACCGTCGAATAGGCCACATTATTATCGACATAAGGCTCTGTTTCCGCCGTTTGGCTCATTACATGTCAACGTCCATGGAAGATCGAATGGAATGGCAACGAATGATGACACGAACTCGTGCAATGGATGCTCATCTCAAGGACGTCTATTTCTCTGGAATGGAAACTCCTGATGGCTCTCGATTTGGAGGCAAGGGATTCCGTTCGACATGGCAGGAAGGAGTTGTTGCAATTGCAACTGCTCTAAACAAGTCTGATGAACCCAATAAAACACATACGCCTGGTAATGGATACGACGGAGACCTTGTTGCTCCGATGATTCGTGACGTAGGGCTTGCTCTTGCTATGGGCGACACCGTCGTTGACGTCATGGCTGCCCAACTCGGTAAAGCCAACTCAAACCAAAATGGTGGTCATGAAGGAGCAGGTGGTCGAGATTTACACATAGGTGCATGGCATGTTGGAGTTTTGCCACCAACTGCTCCTTTACCAATTGCTAGCGCAACTATGACAGGTCTTGCTTTTGCGGCTTGGAAACAAGAACTTCATCGGTTTCACGTTGCTTGTATCGGCGAGGGAGCCTCCTCATCAGGAGAATATTGGGAATCATTGAATCTTGCAGGTGCCCGTGGATTACCTATTTGCTACGTTCTTCAGAATAATCAAATTGCATTAGACACGCCTCCTGCACATCAATCAGGCGTTGAACTTTGGGCGGATAAGGCAGTTGCTATGGGCTTCCCTGCTTGGACAATTGATGGTTCTGATCCAGCCGCATGGCATGCAAGTGTTGCCACTGCGAGAGAATTTAGCATGGAAGGAGGCGGTCCAACGCTGGTTCACGTCGAAACAATGCGAGGTTGTGGTCATGCCCATCATCATGACGACCTCTATCTCGGTTCTGAAACAGGGACTCCCTCTGGCTATGTAGATCGAGATTTGCTTGAGTATTGGGCTGCAAAAGACCCAGTACCGACTCACCGAGAACTTCTGCTTACTTTGGGTGTTGAAGAAAGCGACCTTGAGTTGATGGAACAAGAGGAACAACTTCGAGTTGATAATGCTCGTTCAGATGTCGAAAAGATGGCTTGGCCTGAACCTGAGACTGTAACGAAAGGCATTACAACGATTCACGATGCAAGGACGCATCAAGATCAAATCAACGTCTTGACATCACCTGGCGTGGCTGAAATAAACTCCAAGATTGAGCCGATTGAATACGTTGAAACAGGCGGCTGGACCTATGCTCGAGCGATTCAACAAGCGATGGTCGATATTGCAAATATGTATGGCGATGACTGTGTTTTCATCGGAGAAGATATGGAGGTCGCCGGTGCTTTTGGAATGAATATGGCCCTCAAGAACGCAGGCCATCAAGAGAAACTCGTTGATATGCCACTTTGTGAGGCGATGATTGTTCACACAGGCGTTGGTGCAGCGCTATCAGGAATGCGTCCAATGGTTGAGATTCAATTTGGAGGCTTTGCAGCACTTGGATTCAATGCACTGATCAATAATGCGGCAATGCTTCGCTGGCGCTGGGGAGCTGATTGTCCAATGACAATACGGATCCCTCTAGGAGCCCGCACTCGTTCAGGCCCATTCCATGCGAACATGATCGAATCTTGGTTTGCAAATGATCCTGGCTTTGTTGTTCTCGCACCAGGTACTCCCCAAGCAGCCTACGAACTCCTCGTTGAAGCTGCCCATTTAGACGATCCGGTCCTTTTCTTGGAACACATTGGATTGTATGGTTTACGAGGTGGTTTAACAGGCTGGGGCCAAAATATCAATCAGAAAGTAGACACAACATCTGTTCATGAATCCATTGCAAATGGAGAGCGGCATTCAATAGGCAAAGCCTCAGTTGTCCGAGAAGGTACAGATTTAACGCTCGTCACTTGGGGGGCGATGGTTCACGTTGCTATGCAAGCAGCAGAGATTCTTGCTGCTGATGGCGTTGAATTAGAAGTCATCGATCTTCGTACAATCATACCGTTTGATAAGGAAACATGTATCGCTTCAGTCCAAAAAACTGGAAGACTGGTTGTTCTTCAAGAAGGGCAATGGCATGGTGGTTTAGGCCACACAATTCAATCGCAAATCATTGAATCTACGTTTTACCAACTTGAAGCGCAACCAGTAGTTATCGGGGCATTAGACACTCCCGTTCCGTTTTCTCCACCTCTGGAAGACCACACAATCCCTTCGATTGACCACGTTGTTAAGGTCATTCAGTCTTTGATGGGATGAGCCTCTCAATCCAAACAGCAAGACAAGCACCAAGTATTGTTGTCAACCAATAAACTGGAATTAATGCAGCGTTACCAGAGAATAAATTCGGACCGAATGTTCGAGCTGGGTTCATGCTTGCCCCAGTATATTCTCCAAATATGAATGCCAATATTGCAACGGTTGCTCCAACAACTGCTGCGATTGGAATCCACTGGTCAGTTTTTCTTATGATAAAGAGGATTGAAGCCATGAGCAAGAATGTTATCCCAATTTCAATCACTATCAAACTGAACCAAGAGGTATTCCTTATCGTCGGGCCCGCTCCACTTAGAACCCTTCCTGCTAGAGCGCCTCCACATAGTTGACCAATAATATGAGAAAGAGTATCTCTGTTTGAGAGATCACCTCTTCTCCAGAAAGCAATAGAAACAGCTGGATTAATGTGGGCGCCAGAGAATCTTCCTAGCGAAACAATTACGAGGCCAACAATGAGTCCGAAAGCAAGGGAAATTTCTAGCGATGAGCGTCCGATTGCAACACTTCCACAACCAATGAAAACCATCGCAAAAGTGCCGATGAATTCGATTGTGCCACGCCTCCACATGGAACTTTGGAAATCAAGTCAGAACATGATGTTATCGAAAAAGATTGGCAGAAGCATGAAGACCCATGAGGGGTTCGCGAGAGTATGGAGAAAAAAGACGAGTTGATGGGAATTCCCCAACTTGTCCATTTCAATGCCATGCTCATCACAGGAGCCTTATTTATCGGAATCATTCTGACCGAATCTTCTCTTGGTACACAATCGAATGACCTGTTTGTTATTTCATTTATTCTGCTTCTTTCACTTGGCCTACTCGTTACAAGCGCTGATTTTTTCATTGAAGGCGCAAAGGGATTAGCAAGAAGAGCAGGAATTGCTGAAATTGTTATTGGTCTAACAATTGTTTCAATAGGGACATCATTACCTGAAATTCTTGTTACTGGTTCTGCAGCACTCGATGCTCGCGACACTCCAGAAGCTGCTGATTTTGCGATCGGCAGTATTCTCGGTTCTGTTTTGGTCCAGATTACACTAATTCTGGGAATTGTTGTCATGACTCGTTCAGTAAAAGTTCGACCTTCCTGGTTAAACAGAGATGGCGTAATCATGCTTCTCTCAGTTCTTCTTCTCCTCTTCTTTGTTTGGACAAATGATGCCCTTGAGCGCTGGGAGGGAGCAATTCTTTCTTCTCTCTATGTCACCTATATCGTGTGGTTACTTATGAAAAGGGAAGAGATACGTCTCGAGGAAGTTGAAGATGCAGGTGATTACGAAATCAGGGGTTCAAACTGGAGTTCTGCTGCTTACACAATCATGATAATAGTTGGGCTTGGATTTGCAGTCTACTCCGCTAGGATTCTTGTTGAAAAAGCATGTTATCTTGCAGAAGAACTCAACGTACCTCATTCCGTAGTGGGGACGACTGTTTCAGGAATCGGAACATCACTGCCTGAACTTACAATTGCCCTGATGGCTGCTAAAAGAAGCAAGGGTGTGGCCATTGGGACTTTGATCGGTTCAAACATTACTGACCCTTTGCTTTCTGTGGGAATCGCTTCTATGATTCACCCCCTTGCAATAAGCGATGCCGATGGTGGCCTTACAATGGAAATTATTGCACCTGCTACAGTATTAGGGGTGTTACTCGCCTTAATTTTCATGAGACGAAGTTATAGATTTGAGCGCTGGGAAGGTTTGTGTTTAGCATTATTTTACCTCATCTTTTTGGTTGTTTTACAATTCAATCGTTAGTTGAAATAAATCAAGACTTATGTTTGGTTGCTCTGTGGGGTTGACATGGTCGACTTCCAACTTGATGAAATGCAAGAGATGCTTCGTGAACTTGCTCATGAATTTGCAGTAGATGAAATTCGTCCACATGCAGAGCATTGGGACGAAGAATCAGTTTATCCAAAAGAAGTCATCCAAATGGCTCATGAGATGGGATTACTCAATCTCCACATTCCAGAGAAGTATGGTGGGCCAGGACTAGGTTGTATGGAAGAAGTACTTGTCAACGAAGAACTTGCATGGGGTGACCCTGGTTTCGCCACTGCTGCTTATGCAACCGCTCTTGCTTGTGCTCCAATCATAACAGGTGCAACCGAGGCTCAGAAAGACATCTGGCTGCGAAAAGTCGCTGAAGAAGGCGCTCTCGCCTCCTATGCTGTTACAGAACCGGGTGCAGGCTCTGATGTTGCAGCTATCAAAACAACCGCAGTTCGAGATGGAGATGATTACGTCATTAACGGTTCAAAGATGTGGATTACTGGAGCAGGGTATGCTGACTTCTTCTTCGTTCTTGCTAAGACTGATCCTGATGCTGGCTACAAAGGTATGTCCGGTTTCATTGTCGAATCGGATAGGGAAGGTCTTTCTCTAGGAAAGAAGGAAACCAATATGGGTCAACGATGCAGTGATACCCGTAGCATTTCTTTCGATAATGTCCGTATCCCTGCCAATCAACTTGTTGGTGAAAGCGAATCCGGAGGATGGATGAATGCAATGAGTGCATTTGACTTGAGCCGTCCAAACATTGCGGCACATGCAACAGGATTGTCTAGAGCTGCCTACGAACATGCCTTACAATACAGTAACGAGCGACAAACCTTCGGTAAACCACTTCATAGACACCAAGCGATTCAATTCATGCTGGCTGACATGAAAACCGATATTGAAGCCAGTCGTATGCTCACTTGGAAGTCGGCTTCTGAAGCCGATGTCGGCGTTAAGAACACAGAATCAGCAGCTCACGCAAAGCGATTTGCTTCCGATGCGGCTATGAAAATCTCGACAGATGCAGTTCAAGTCTATGGTGGATACGGTTACTCTGAGGAATACCCGGTTGCTCGTTTAATGAGGGCAGCGAAGGTCATGCAAATCTACGAAGGAAGCAGCCAAGTTCAACGGATGATCATAGGTCGTGAAATCACGAAGAACCTCTAGTTCGTCGGTCTTCTTGAAGATCAAAGGCTCTTACGAGATGGTCAACCAAATCCTCGGCTCTGTTAAGATCGGGGATAAAGTCCTCTTCGACACGGTCGATATTATGATCAAAATCCACGATATCCCCTTCAAGATCTGTAATCTGAATCGAATTGAAGTATTCTTCCTCATCTTCCCAATCCATCTCGGGATCCTCATCATCGCTCATTTCAATCATGTCTTGAGTTACAATCATTTCTTCCTGGAATGTAAAAATGTGCTCCAACTTATTTCGGGGACAAACAATAAATTGAGCGACGAGAGGAATCTCCATAGCCAAATCAATGTCATTACGTAGGCTAAGTGCGAGTGATGCTAACTTATCGCCGATTGGAAGGTGGGTTTTTTGTTCATTGATGTTCAAGCAAAGTTCCACGGTGAAATTTGAGTTCTTTGAGACTAGATCTTTCTTCCATGCCGCACCAATAACGGAAGTAGACCATGTTTTCCTTCTTAGATTACTGGAAGCACTCAGCCCTGGATGATGTCCTTGTTGCTTTGCTTTGACTTCGTAGTGTCTGCCCGATGTCCCTTTCACACGAACTCGTATTGTCCCTTGAGAATAGGTTTCTATCAAATGAAAGTGATCCATTTGGCATATGCCTCTCAGAAAGGCCATTGATTTTTCAAATGGATTCATACTCTTCTCTGCTGACATATTTATTTTAATCTTCGACTCTTTATGAACAGAAATCTGAATGTACTCGTTGCTTACGCAAGAACATGTCCAAACCGGTTGAGGTGTTGATCCTAACGGCAGGTCTCTCAAAACGACTCGGTCAGCATAAAGCAATGATAGATATCAACGGTCATCCGTTGATTCATTACATTGTTAATCGCCTTCATCGTTCAGGAATGACATCAATTACTTCGGTAACGAACAGTGACCTATTGGCAGATGTAATGCTCTCAACCCCCGGTGCTAATGTTGTTCTAAACCCCTCTCCTGAGTTGGGTCGCACAGAATCAATCCGATGCGGAATACGTTCGATGATCGAACGACTTGGTTGTTTGCCTAAGCAGGTTCTAATTGTTCCAATTGATCGCCCTGGATGGAATGAGCAAATTGTTCAAACTTTGGTTGGTCATGGTGGTTCGACCTATCCTGTTGATTCTGGAAAAGGAGGGCATCCTCTCTATTTGGAAGAAGAAGATGTTCGCTCTGTATATCTCTCTGAAGGAGATGTTCCACTCAAGAATCTTGTAAACTGTCAACCGATTGAGGTTGACTTTGATTCATTACATCTGAATGTTGATACCCCAGATGATTTGAAACTCCTAAGTGCAGCTTCTACTGAACCTTGGTTCTGAGGGCAAACCGTATGTGTATCCATCTTGACGCACGGACATGACCGCAAGGGTGTTGGGGTGGGTGTTGGAACAGTTACAACACAACTCGCCAGTTGTCCTTGCCTCAGTGGTTGCAACAAAAGGAAGTGTGCCGGGTAAATCTGGTGCTCGGCTCGCAATGCGGAAAGACAACTCATGGGTCGGTACAGTTGGGGGGGCTGGCCTAGAAAAGCGTATACTCAGGAGATGTGAAGAACTACTTACTCAATCAAAAACCAATTCTGAGGTTGTTACGTTTGGGTTAAACAAAGGGGCGAAGGGCTATGAAGTTCAACCTCTTGACTCTCTTTGCGGTGGACAGGTAACCATCGCATTGGAGCTGATGATACCAATGCCACACATTCTTTTGATGGGAGGTGGGCATTGCTCGGAAGCAATCTCAAAATTGGTTCCGTCAACTGGATGGAATTATTCTGTTCAAGATACGCGTGATGCCTTTGCAAATATAGAATTGTATCCTAATGCGGTTGAATTACACGCCAATAGCGTGGTTGATTTTTTTGAAAACGAGACCTCTGAAAGCCTTTCTCGATTTTCCGACATTCTCCTGTTAGGACACGATTATCAAGAAGATCTAGACCGATTGAAGACGATTTTACATACAGCCCAGTCGAGTGAATCCTCTCTAGATGGGAATGGATTTCCACGTATTGGTGCGATAGGAAGTCGCTCTAAATGGCAAACTTTTGCATCTGCTTGTATCGTTGATGGGATTCAACAGGCATACCTTTCTGAAGTTCGATGTCCTATTGGGCTCAATGTTGGAGCTGATTCTCCAGAAGAGATTGCTATTGCAGTACTTGCAGAGATTCTATCGCTTCACAAAGGAGTCGATGTTCATTCGCCAACATGGCGAGAAAAGTAGGTTTTCTCATGTCATCGATGGATGAGTCTTGGACTCTTCGAAACGGTTTGGTAATTCCTCATCGTTCAGTACTTGCGGCAATGACCAATAAGCAGAGTCATGATGATGGATGCCTTTCGGATGATGAGATTAACTTCCTCAAGAGAAGAGCAAAAGGAGGTTTTGGAATCATTACCACTGCTGCTTCTCATGTTCAGGAATCAGGTCAAGGTTGGACTGGAGAAATGGGTGTATGGGGGGACCATCATATGCCAGGTCTAACCCGTCTTGCTGATGAAATTCGGCAATATGGATCGAAAAGCTTTGTTCAGTTATTTCATGGTGGGATGAGGAGCCCTTCCTCGCTCACTGGACAACAACCTGTTTCAGCAAGTGAAAATTTCATATCGGATTCAGAAGGTATCTCACGCTCCATGACGGTGGAGGAAGTTAACAAAACAATAAGTTCCTTTGGCAAGGCAGCAAAACGATGCGAAGAAGCAGGATTCGATGGAGTGGAACTTCACGGCGCTCATGGCTATCTTATCGCTCAATTCTTAGGTTCTAAGACAAATAGAAGATCTGACCAATTTGGAGGTGATGTCCTCCAAAGAATGACATTTCTCAATAAAATCATCGATGCAGTACGAAAAGAAGTCTCTTCGACATTCTCAATTCTTGTTCGACTTTCTCCCGTTTCAAAGGAAATAGGAATTACGCTGGAAGACACGCTAGCCGTCTGCGAATCTTTGGTCTCAAAATCTATAGATGGATTGCACATATCCTGTTGGGATGTTTTTGAAAAACACACTTCTGGAAAGACCCTCACAAAAGAGATATCACAATTTCTTGGGCAAAGAATACCGATTATATCCACTGGTTCAGTATGGACTGGGGGGGATGCTCACTTTTTACTTGAGGAGGGGGCAAACGGAGTAGGAGTTGCCCGTGTTGCATTACCGTTCCCAGATTGGCCTCTTTCTAGTGGCTCTGTAAATTATTCTCCAACAAAGCCCCCGTACACTCCAAGGGACTTAATCCTAGCAGAGCTAAGCCCAATTTTCGTTGATTACATGAGGAGATGGAAAGGTTTCGTTACTGACGGGAAATGAAAATTCTCTCTCTGAAATATGCAAGTTCTTGTATTGATTCCCGAATGTCATCGAGGGCTAAATGGGCTCCTTTTTTGTTAAATCGAGATACTTCAGGATACCATCTTCGTCCAATTTCCTTGACAGTCGATACGTCGATCATTCTGTAGTGAAGAAATTCGACAATTTGAGGCATTTCTTTTTGCAGGAACAAACGATCATTCCACACTGAATTCCCACAAAGAGGTGCTGTGTTTTCGTTCACATATTCTCGCAGGAATTCCATTGTTTGTCTCTCAGCTTCTTCCACAGTAACAGAGTTATTTCGGACACGTTCAACTAAACCACTTCGATTATGGTGACGAGTATTCCATTCATCCATTCCTTCCAAAAGTGTTTCTTCGACAGAAACTGCAAGGTTTGGCCCTTCAGCGATAATGTTTAACTCTCCGTCTGTAACGATGGTTGCTATCTCTATGATTCTCTCTCTCGAGATGTCTAATCCAGTCATCTCCAAATCAATCCAGACCATTCGGTCTTCTTTATTCTCCATGACCAATCCAACAAGCCAGAGCATTTGAAGTCGGCGTAGAGTTCTTGACACTAGCCCACTACGGTATTGCATGGCAGACGCTTCAGACGTTCTTGATGCAGTGCTTTTAGATGTGATTCCATTGCCAAGGAAACCAATCGCTATTGGTCTCACTGCTTTGATTCTGAGCGTTCTTTTCTTTGGATACATTGCTCTTGAATTATCAGATGATTCGGGTTCAAATGCTGTTCTTGTTGAACAAAACAGCTCTACAGATTGGAGACACTATTCCGTCGTTGCTCCAATTGACACAGGAATTAACGTCTATCATGACCACTTTCGCACCGATGAGATTTACCCGAATTGGCTCCTTGAGCAGTTGGGTGTAACAATGACTTGTAGCATTACCTTTGAGGGCAGTTGGCAAGAACGATACGAGGCCGACAGAGAAACTTGTTGGGATGTAATCACAACAACCGATATTGTGTATTTTTATGGGACAAAAATCATAGGGACTTCTCCTGATGGCGGAACAAACATCCACATTTTAGATGATCCTGAAGATGGCCATGGGACCGCAGTAACCGGAGCGGTCCTCGATGCAAACCCTGACGCTGTCATCTTCTTTGTAGAAGGGTTTTCTACAGAAGCAGTTTTAGCCGCCTCAAATCAACCTCTTGTTGATATTATTTCAACATCTTTTGGGGCTATTGGTTCACTTCCAGTCCCTGGTATCGAAACGGCAACTTATGACGCCGTTGTTGTCAATAACAAAATCCACACAGGGGCCGCAGATAATTCGCCATCTCCAGCGATTCAAGATGCGACAGCAGGGCCTCCATGGTCCATCGGAATTTCTGGATATGCTGAAGAAGGAGATGACCAAAAGGAGACTATGAGTGGTTCATATCCGGACATTGCTGCGGATTGGACACAAGTACTTCCCAATCACGATGATACTGACGGTTACCATGAAACGTCTGGAACTTCGTTTGCAACACCACGAACAGCAGGCATTCTCTCGTTTGTTCTTCACCAATTGCGAAATGAATTCGATGATTGGGGTTCAGGCGCTTCCACAGAACGAAGTGGCTATCTTGTTAATGGAGCATCATCGGATGACTCTTCTTTCACAATGAGAAACTCAGAAATACGTCATGCATTGAACATGTCTGCTTGGTATCCGACATTCACCACATGGGATCCTACATCTGGAACCATGCCCATTTCTCCTGTTGCTCCATGCACTCAGGTTGGTTGGGGAGTGGTTAACCTCTCAAATATCGATTTAATCATCAGGCATCTCAACGGAAGCGAGGAGATGGACAACAGGCCTTCGGACGTTGTTCTTTGTATGGACGCAAATCAACAGATGAGAGAAGCGTATTGGGGTGTTTACCCGACAACTGTTGAACAGACGAAATCATATGTCCCATACGCAGCTCTCTTCAGAGAAGAATAATCACTTTGGCTCAAAGTCAAGGACGATTTGTCCAAGCATATTGACTCGCACAACTGGATTGAATCCTTCGTGAGGGGTCATAGCAATTGTTCGCTTGATTTGTTCAATCGCCTGAGGAGGCATTCGTACGTCGAATGACTGGATCGTTTCAATAAATCCTTCATCCTTTACTGGAGCAGCCTTGACTGGTTTAGGGACTGGTATTGCCTTTGCGACTTTCTCAACCGCTTTGTCAACAACTTCTTCGACAATTTCAACAACATCATCTTCACCATCATTCTTTTCTTCAGATTCCTCGACTTTCGCCATTAATCCCGTTGAAGGAGTGACTTCAGCTTCCTGAATCCATGTATTTAGTTCGTGGACTTCTTCGGTATCACGTACATCGATTGTATGTCTCCTCTGTTGATAGATGAATCCATATCCAAGAGCCAATAATCCCATCAAGACAATGGTGAGTGACTTGAAAATCGTATCTTCTATTGTGTTGAACAAGATGATCAAGGTTAACATTGAACCGTAAACACCCAAGGCTCTTCTCCAACGAACATGGGAATGCCTTGAATCAAAGCCAGTGATTGCAAGCGCTGTAAGCAATGCAGTGGTGATAAAGAGAGCGAGTTTAGTCTGTTCTTCTCCAAGTGCGTAAATGACACCTGTAAGCGCTGATATGACTCCTGCAAAGCCCATGTATTCAACAAAGGTAAAGAATTCCTCATCATTTTCCCATTCAAACATTTTCGAATCATAAATCTGATCGGTTTTTGACGAGTAAACAATCAGTATCGCTCCTTCGATAAAGAATACAGAACCTACGAGAATGCCTCGCATCATTTCATCAAGGATCTCAAAGGTTGAAAGTTCGTTTCCTACTGTTAATCCGTGGAGCAATGGAAGGAACAGGATTGAGATTTTGTTTCCTTTCTGGAATGCATCTTGGGTCGCCCAGGCACTGGCTGCGATCATTCCAATTCCGCCAAAGACGTTGAAGGAAAGCAGAAGTGATGCCATTGCAACAAATCGAAGTTGTGCTTCTAGTGGAATCTCCATTTCAGATGTTTTTGATCCTTCTTTGACGTTCATTCGTAAGAAGCCACGTTGTTCCGAGAGCCATAATCCAAAGATTGCAATACCGGACCAGAGCATAGAGTCTCCGAATATGTATCCGTCGAACGTTTCGAGTCCATTCGAGAATCCAATCAAGAAAGAGAAGATGAGGGCTACAGAAAGCATTGGAATGAGCGTTAAGTCTCCTCGTATCCATGAATTGACGATTCCAAAAATCACTGCAATGAGTGGAAGCCAAGATGCGGTAGGCAGGACGGCTGCAATAGAGAACATGAACCAAAGTGCTGGAATAGCCCAAGGATATGGGTTTGCTACAATTTCATCGGTCTTCATATTCTCACGAATATCAAAGAGACTTGCGCTTAGAATAAGCATCATATGCATTCCTACAATAATTCCTGTGACTTCACTGAACCAAAGGACCTCTGAGCTGGTTGCAGTTTCTACATCAGATAGCAATCCATCGAGAAGGTTGTATGCTAAGCCATGGTCTCCAAGCCAGTAGGTGGATGCGAATGCTATAGGGGCAACGCATGAAAGAACATGATGCCGATATTTGAATGCATTATAGGCAACAAGTCCGTACATGCTAAGGAACAACAAACCACCGGACTGATCAAACATTCCTAATATGAGTAAGCCACCGAGCATAACTTGATCTGCCCCTCTATTCAGAACCTCTTTATCTAGACCTCTCTTTGTGATGATGCCATAGACTACAATCGGGGCGAGGAGGAAGACAATGTCCCAAATGATTCCCGCTTTGAATAAATCATCTGTGTGTTCCCCTTGAGCACCGGCCATAAGTGGCATAGATGCGGCTGCGATAATCAGGAGCATGAGTGTGCCAAATGCTCGACTTTCAGATGAAATAACATCCATCCTGTAGACTTCATAGATGAGTAACGAGACTGGTATAAGGTATAATCCTACGAGAGAGTATGAATTCAATAAAACATCTAAATCAAGCGTACTCACTCCGACGGTGATGGCAAGAAGAGCAAATGCGAGCGATGGTCGAGCAATTGAACCATAAGAATGGGGTTCCATTGGTTCTTCTTCACTCTCGCCCTTGAGGTACCAAGCGTTTGTTTCAGCGTCGTACGAGTAACTTCCAGCTGCATTTACTGCAATGATGTCGAACAATTTGCCAAAGTCCAGTTCAACATCACGCACTGAATTGAATAACACGTAAACTATGAATCCAAGAAGCATATATTCAATCCCAAGACCATTCAAACCATCTGGTTTGAAACTGTTAGGAAGATCGAGTTTCTTAAGCAAGAGCAATACTGTGCTTACTGCTAGGGATGAAAGAAGTGCAAGAGTAGCATTCCTCTTTTCAATCTCATCACCATTTCGTGCCTTAAGCATAGACTCAAACACCATCAACAAAAGATACGTTACAAAGATCCATGTCACGTACCAGAAAGGAGACTCCAGAATTGTACTGCTCATTGCGATGAATACGACAGATTGTACATTGCTCCAAATCGAGATCTTGCCCAATCGGCGTGCAGTCTCAGCGATAACGATGATGCCAATCGCTACACCGACATTAACGGGCTCATTTTCAATGCCGTTGCCGATAAAATCTCCGAACAGATAAGAAAAGGAAAGTGCAGACATTGTTAGGTTTGCTACCCATTTACGGGTTGCTTCTGCGAAGAACATCATGTATGCAATCATCACTATTGCCACACACCATGGCATAATCGCTTGGTTCCCATCGAGCGTCCACAAGGCAAAGGCAAGCCCAATCGGCATAGCAGGGATTCGGTTCTTTTGAGCTGCAGGGAAATACGCTAAGAGGAGAGTGAGCCAAAGAACGACTGGAAGAGTAAATACTGTGGCGAGGCCGCTATCTGGGCCCCAATTCGTTTCCTTAATTGGCCCTAGTATGAGATTGAAATCGTTAAGATTTGCAATGAGCATCGCAATAATCACTTCACCTATCAGGATGAAGGACATTTTCTCAACAAGTTGCCGCTTTAATTTCTCGCTGCTTGCTAATGTACCTTGAATAATAATGATGAATACAAGGAGGGACAAAGCACCGCCCTTTCCAGTATCTGCTACATTGTCGTACTGGAGGATTTCATAGACGAGAGGGATTAAGCCTGATACGACGCTTACAACACCAAAGTTGATCGCTTTGTTCGATTGCAGCGCAGTATACATTGAGAGGCCACTTAAGCCGACGATTGCGGTTCCTAATGGGTACGATACTTCGTATTCAGCCCATTCGATCCAGGTCCCTACTCCAACGAGTAAAAGGCCTAGAGGAATGTAACTCGCAACGGCCCAACCAAAGGAAGTTTCTCCTTTGTATCTCCTTAGGATTCGTTGATGTCCTAAGCACATCAATGCTGCACCAATTGCTTGTGCATAAATTAAGTTTCCATTTGCAATAAGGGCGCCATCGTCACCCACTGTACCGAAGAACGTGAAGGATTCACCTCCAATTCCCCCCGTGTCTAGAGTGAGGTATCCTACGACATATCGAATGCCCCACAATAATCCTACGGCCATAAAGAAAAACGATAATCCAAGAAGATAATTCTGTGAAATCATAAGGTGATTATCATTCTTTTTCGCTTGTAATTCAACCATGAATAAGGCTATTGCAGATGAAATTAATCCTCCTATGAATAGAATGAGGAACTTTTCTTCACCAACATCTTCAGCGAATGCGATGCTGAGCAAACCAATCCATATTGCGAGCATTGCGACTCCGAACATGATCACTTCAGTGAATCGTTCCAAGAAGAGGCCAACGTCACTGGAACCAGGTGGACGAACCACGACAGGAGCAGTTGGTTGGACTTCCTCGGTTGCAAAGATAGCATCATTTGCAATTGAGATTGTTTTCTTAGGAGCACGTACTGGAGCAGGCATCTAAATCAACCCAGACTTCCCTTCTGCCCTCTTAAGCATATACCCTGCAATGCCCTTGACAGTTAGGATTTCGGTGAGAAATCTTTCCCGCCGATTGAAAGAGTTCAAACAATAGAATTGCTTGGCTGGTATATGAGCCGAAAAAGAGGAGCACGTTCAACCCTAATTTTAGTGTGCATGACTATGTTTTTACTCCCGACAGTACTTGGGACTGTAACACTTGAAACTTCAGATTCAACCTCTGGAGAAGAAGGCTGGTGGGTCGAGACCACTGTCGACCGAGACGGAAATGGTATTGGTGATATGATAGAAGTACATCAAAAGAGCCCGTACTTCCTCGATGATGACAAGACACTTCCGTTGATCGTTGATTTCGATCATACTCCTGGCGAAAAAGAAATCGCAATGCTTGTTGAACAAGTCAACTTCCAACATCAATGGACACTTGAGGGAATTGATGCGCTAGCCGGAAGAGTCCCGGTAGGGGATATTCTCACCGCATCACGTCTCCCGGGAGTTGTGATGTTAGAACTCGATGGTATTCTCAGTGTTTCAAACGGTGATGCAGCCGTGCTCCATGGTGTTGATACAGTTTGGCAGGATACTGGATACGATGGCGCAGGCAGCACTGTGGCAATTATTGACACGGGCATCGATGGCAATCACTCTAGTCTTGACGACCAAGACGACGATCCAACGACCAACGATCCCAAGGTCATTGCATTCTACGATCCAGTTAACAACCCCTCTTTGACGAACGGCACTGAAGTATTCGCTTATGATGATCAAGGTCATGGCTCTCATTGCGCTGGAACAACTGCTGGAACGGGTGCTCCAACTTACGAACACATCGGGATGGCTCCACAAGCATCTCTTGTCGGCGTGAAAGTACTCGATGCTGGTGGGTCAGGAAGTTTCGCAACTGTCATG
>MDTC01140448.1_pt1 | contig 16327 bp, 14 predicted proteins | sample 811181 | NCBI WGS metagenome assembly MDTC01 (sample SAMN05326644, study PRJNA326480) | marine metagenome | isolation source: seawater | place: Pacific Ocean: North | collected 2011
ATCAACTTTTCATATTCAGAACTTTTAAATAGATTTTTAAAGAAATATTGATTGATAATATACCCAACAACAGAATATGAAAGATCTAAATTTCTTAGGATGTTATTTCCAAATGCTTCATTATTTAGAATAATTAGTTTTACTTCTTGATATTGATTATATGAAAATTTTTCTAGTATATTTTTTATGTTAGTTTCGTCAAAAACTAATTTTTTCAAATGATTTTTTAATTCATTTAGCATAAAATTTAATGGTAATTGTACTCCGTAAATAAGCCCATTTTCATAGAACTGTTGGAATTTTAGTGTATTATCTTTTAATGCTTTAAATATTACATAATAGTAATTTCTTAGGCAAGAAATAATTGGTCCTTCATTATTTTTATTAACTATAAAAGGCTTACAGTTATTTTCTAACATCAATTTTAAAATACTATCTTTGATCTTAAAAACATTTAGATTTCTAGTTAGTTCATTTACAGTATAATCATTTGGTACTAATATAAAGTTTGATTCTTTTTTAGGAATTTCATTAGTTCTATAAAATCCTTCAAATTTATTTTCATTAGCAAAAGTTGGAAAATCAAAGTTTTCTATTGGCTTAATATCAGATATATATCTAGATTTTAAATTTTGATCAGCTTCGTTATTAGTATCCAATATATTCCAAGAAATTTCTTTAACAAGCTCAGAAAATTTAGAACTAAGCACATTTTCTACTATTTTAACAAAATATTTATTAATAACTGATGATTTTTTTTCTTCTGGAACTTTAATTAATATTAAATTTTCAATTTCATCTTTAAAATCACTTTCTAAATCAATAATAATATTAGCTACCATATAATCGTAAAATTGTGAGAAATATTCAAGTAAGGATGGTGGAATTACTGCTTCTTTACTCAACAACATAAATTTATCTATTCTATCTAGAGTTATAAATTTTTGACCTTTAATAATTGAATTTATAAATGACTCATTAAATTTACCTGACATAGGGTATATGCTTGAATATAAACTAAGTACACCAGAAACTCTATCTTCTTTATATCTTTCATCATCAAATTTTTCTTCATCTCGTTTTATTATAGGCATATCTTCAGAAAGTATTTTAGATTTTCTATCTTTGTTGAAAATTAATGATTTTTCTTGGGTATTTACTTTCGGAAATTGATAGTAATAGAATGATGGTAACTTTGTTAGATTGCTTTGAAAAATATAGTAATTTATAAAAAAATAAGCATTTATTTTGTTAATTTCTTTAACCATACTATTTATAAATTTTTCATAGTTTATAAAAGAAAATTTATTTAATGAAATTTTTTCAAACTGGTTAATAATTTCCATATTCATTTGGTTTAAAGTTAACATCTCAATATATAATTCAGGAAATGTTTTAAAAAAATTACTTGATAAAATTTCCCCATCAAATTTATTTACTTCTGAAATATATAATTTATTTATTTTGTCAATATCTGTAATCATATTATTGTTAAACAACATTCCAATTGATTGACTTAATAAAACAAAAGCTTTATTTAGAGCATCTTTTGATGAAGGTCCTATATTAAAATCTTTTTTAACAAAAAAGTAGCCAAAAAAAGGTACATTTTTAAATTTATCTTCTACAAATTCTGGATTATTACTTGAAATAAAATTCATATATGGTAAAAATTTGTAATCGTAACTAAGTGAATTATTGTTATCCACATCTATATCAAAAAACTCATTATAATATCTATTTCCTGGAAAACATGTTAAATAAGTTAATCCTAAATATTGAGCTTCAAAAAATTTACTTTCTATTTCTTCTTTTTCTTCATTTATATTTGCTATTTCAACTCTTTTGTCTGCTATTTGTTTTGAAATATATGCATTAACATTAGGACTAGATTCAAGGTCCCTAATTTTATCATTTTTTTTTTGTATATCTTGGTCAAAATCATTAAATTTTAATCCAAGATATTTTTTACTAGGAACAATATCATTAACTATATTTTTTAGACTTATGTCTTTATCAAGACTTAATGTAAAACCATTAAGATAAGTGTCAACATCTAGGGATTCTTCTAATTTATATTTTCTAATAATAAAAATAGTGTCTATCACGTGATTTAAAATAGGTTTTTGAATCATTTTTTGATACTTGATTGTAATAGCATAAACTATTTCGTCATATCTATCTATAAATGCTTTGTCTAATTCAAGATCAATATCGATAGTTTCATCATTAATCTTTCTTAAGAAATTTGAAATGTTAAAAGCTTCAGTGTCGGTAAAATTACTTGCAGTAAATTGAGACTGAAAGTCTCTATTTATTAATTCAGATAGTTCTGAAAAATTCTGATTTGACAATAAACAATATACCCATAAAGAAAGTTTATCTAGGCTAGTAGCGGTTTTATTTGCTATTTTATTAGCAATTAATGGCTTAAACCCTTGGGTCATACTTAATTTATAATTTGCAGTATCTGAGTTAATATATCCAGCAAAATAATACATCATTAGGTTAGTAATCTCAAATTGATTATTTCCTGACATTGATATAAAATTGTCGTAAAAATCAATAAAAGAACTTTTTTTATTACTTTGATTAAAAAGTCTATCAATAATATCATCTTTTACTCCTAGATTAGTGGTTTCAAAGATTTTATTAGTAAAAAGATTAATAAATTTATCAGTTTCTTCTTTAAAAAAATTAGAAAGTTCATCATTAGTATCTAAATCAATTTTTTTAATATCTAAAACTTTATGACCACCAATAAATGTGTTAGTTTCTAAGTCTATAAAATTAGAACCTGCATTAATACAATTAGGAGCAATATTTTCATTCATGTAATTTTCAGAAGCTTTTACATTTTCCCTGAATTTATTTAAACTATTAATAGAGTCTTTTCTTTTAAGCTTTTTTGGAAATTCAATAACTTTTTCATTAATATCGATACTAATTGAAATTTCTTCACCTAGCCCATCAATTAATTTAGTAATATCATTACTAGAATTATTAATTATTCCTGCTATTTCAAGACTTATATCTTTTTTACTTTTTAAATTGCTAATATCATTTGTAATATTAAAATTATCCCAAGAATTCATAATATTTGTTACTAATCTGTTAAAGTATGGCAAAATTTTATCAGTTAAAGATTTAGTATTATCTCCGAAATCTCTATTATTAAATTCTGATATAGTATTTTTAGCAGGGTAATTGAAAAATAAGGAATTCTTAATAGTATTTTCTACTGATTTTACTCCTTCTTTTTTAAATAGGTCAGTCTTTAATCGGTTTATAATATCTCTCAGGTTGTTCATTTGTTCATCTGATAAAGATTCTCCATTAAATTTATTTTCCGAAGGTTCAACTAAATTGTAAACAATTTTACTTTTAAACTTTGAAATTAAACCATTTAAATAATAATGAAAAGCTGTGTTTCCTAAAGAATCTTTAAAATTTGGATTAACACCTAATTTTAACAAGTATTTAATAATTTCTTCGAATTGGAATTTTGCAGCAAGATGTAGGGGGGTATTATTATCTTGATTTGGTGAATCAGGATTAACATTGTTATTAATTAAAAATTTTATAAAATTTAATCTATTTTGTTCGTTTTTCTCACTAGATTGATTTAGTAATGTATGATGAATTAAATTATTACCAAAATTATCTGATAAATTAATAGGTGTATTTAATCTAGTCATAGCATTTTGTAATTCTTGAGTATTCATATTTTGAGATACACTTATAATTTCATTAATTATAGATGGTTCAATCTGAGAATTATAAATAAAACCTTTACTTTCTCTTTGGTAGAATTTATTTGACATATATTTAACATTGAGATAATTTAATATTTGATAATATTTAATTAAATTTTTTTTTTTGATTTTTACTTAAAATTAATTAGTTTAATATATTAATGAATAATTATGGATATAAATACGGACCTGCAACAATAGTTCCAAATATAAAAACAAGAAAATCATCTTCAGAGTTAGTTGTAACTGGAGTACCTGTTACATTAGATTCTATTAATTTTATTGTTAATAATACTTTGACAACTGGATTGAGTAGTGTTGATTTAGATTTAGATAACATTTCTGGTAAAACAACAAGAGTCGAAAGTTTATTAGTTGATACAATTTCAGCAAATACAGGGCTTAAGGTTACAATTTTATCTGATTTAAAAGTAAATACCAACGTTCTTATTGGTGGAGAAGCTGATGCTATCGATTCTAACTGTAAATTAAAAATAATTGGAAATTTTTGTGTTTCTGGAGAATCTGCTGATTTACAAGTAAATAAACTTTTAATTAAAGACAATATAATAGGTCTAGGTGTTCTAAATTCGAACGCAGATAATTTTATCAATGGTTTATATTTCCCAAAAAATGATTTATTTTCTGGTTTTGGTTTGTCAATTAGTAATATTGGAATTTTAAATCTTCCATTTGGATCTTTTGAATCAAGTACTCAATTTAACCAATTATCATCGACCTTAAAAAGATTTAATAATAATAAAACAAGTATGAGGTTTGTTTATATAGATACTAGTTATGATTTAGAAAATGCTAAGACATCGCTTAATCCATTTAATGCAAATGAACAAACTTTTATTAATAATTTAAACAATTTAACTAATCAAGCATGCAATAATTATATAAATATTGAAAGTGATAATATTACCTGTCATGGAGGGCACTTTATATCTGGATTATCAAAAGATTTACATTTGATTGTTACAAATGCTTCGAATCAAGAATTTATTTATCAAACATGTTCTTTATCAGGTAATAGCATTAATATGTTTAAGAATTTGGAATTAAAATTAAGTGATCATGCAATTTATAATAATGGTAATATTGATTTTTATTCAAAATCATTAGGAACAATTCAATTAAAATTATCTGATTCAGGTTTATTTGCTAAAAGAAATGTTAATTTTGACCAAGATGGGGCAAGTAATAACTCAAATATAATTTTTGGAGCAGATGGTTCACAAAGAAGTTTTTCAATAAATAATAATAGTACATCAAATCCTTACATTAATATAAATGCAGATACAACATTATCAAATAATAAAATTGAGTTGAAAACTAGATTAGATATTGATGGTCCAAAAATTATTGACTATCCTACTTATTCTTATCAAAATTCTATAACAGGAAATAAAATAGGAAGTGTTAATCCTATGGTTAAAAATTTTATTCAGAGTAAAACAGTTACACAATCAGCAACTACAGCTTTTAGTTTTAAGGAAATATTAGAAACTGGGTATACTGACGTCATATTTAGTGGATTTGTTATCTTAACTGATAATACAAATGATGAACATTTACATATTAAAATTGAAGGTTCTTACAATACTAACGGTTCAGGTAATCTTTTTCAAACTGAAACTATTGTCTCAATAAAAGGAATAAATTTGACGAATAGTTCATCAAGTTCAGATTTTACAATACAAGCTGTCGCAGTATCTAGCTCTACATTTGTTATAAATGTTACCAGCACTAAAACAGCATCTTTTAAAGGATTAATAAAATTAGAAATAATTCAAGTTTAGCTTTTAATATTCAAAAACTTAATTATTTTTACACTTGCAAGTATCTCTGCAAGGTTTCTCATAAGAGTAATCTTTAGTACATTTTCCATGAACATCACATGTGTTATTTTCTATAATATGTTTTCTTTCTCTATCCATAATTTCTAAACCTTCTTTTTGTAAGAAAGATTTGAATTCATTAGCAGAACATATTTGATTAATATCTCTAATATATTGATTTAAAACAGAACTATCAACATATGATGTTATAAATCTACCATCAGACATTAAAGGAGGGCATCCGTGTTTATAATAACGATTATCCATATATAAATAAATGAGAAATTAAAATGCCTAAAATTTTAAACTATTTTTTAAATTTTGATAATAATTAAATAAATCATTTGCTAGCTCATTTTTAGTCTTTTTTTTATTCTTAACAGTATTATTAATATCAACTTTAACTTCTTCTGCAAAGCATTGAAGTTCATTTAATTTAAATTTTAATAATTCAGACACACTTAGGTTATTGATTGATTTATTACTAAGATTTTCAGAACTGTCAATTAAATCTTCGTCTCCTTCAGATTTGACCAATACAATTTTTTTTTTTTCATCATTAGTTTCGATACTGTTATTTTCCATATCTTCTTCTTCAATATCAAAATTATCTGAAATACCTAAATCTGAACTTTCACCTAAGCTATAACTATTAGTTTTTTCATTGTCATTTGAGTATATTGCTAGATGGTCTACACTATTGTCAACTGTAGCAAAATTTTCAGATTCTTCTTCAATTATACTTCTTTGATTAATAAGTTCTTCGAAATTATCTGTAGGAGGAGGAGGTAATGGAATTTGAAAGTCAACAATATGTTCATTTTTTACATCAATTTGATTATTTGGTATCAAATCTAAATTATTTGCAATATTTGTATTTTCAATTTCAGGATTACGATTATTTGTTTTAGTTTCTAGTTCCTTAACTTTATTTTTAAGATCTAAAATTTCGCGATATATAAAATAAACAACTAATGTTAAAGCGAGTAAAATTAAAAATTTGTAATCAAATAGCTTCATATATTATACTATAAGATTCTTGTAATCTTTTAAACCAAAATATTTTTTAATTAAAAATTTTTAAAATGTTCGTTAGATTTTATCTCTTATATATAAATGGTTGTTTTAATGCACATAGGAGGAGCTCCTGGATCAGGAAAAACACATCTAGGTAAACAAATTAAATCTATATATCCTGAAATAAAAGTTATTGATTCTGATAGCTTAAAAGATAGATTTATTGAAAAGCCAATTGAAAGAAATATGGAAATTATGGAAAAATTAACTGAATTTAAATCATATGGTAGAAAATCTAAAAAGCAAATTAATTTAGAAAAAGAATATGAAGATAATTACGTAAATTATATCAAAAGTAAATTTAATAAATTGCATAAGCAGGACCAAAAATACATTCTAGTTGGACATTTTTTTATGTTTAGTGACATGCATATAGATATTCCTGCAAAACATAAAATTTATCTTGATGTTAAAAGCGAAGAATTATTTTCCAGAAGGAATGGTAGATTAATAAAAGATATATCAAAAAATAGAGAATATTTTATGAGTTTAGTAGATAATGGCGAAGAGTTTTGGAATTATAATTATCTTTGGAAATTTTCAGACCAAAAAGATATAGAAAAACAATTAGAAAAAACTAAAAAATTTTACTTGTCAAATAAATATAAAGCACATAATGAATTAAAAATAAAACAATTACTTGAGAAAGATATGAAGTAAACCATATTTAATATTATTATTAACACAATTGGAAAAACGATTAATTAAATTAATTATTTAAAATTAAATTACTAATTTAATTATAATGCCAGGAGGACTTCTCCAAATAGCCAGCTCAGGAATTCAAGATAGGTATTTAACTAAAAATCCTGAAATAACATTTTTTAAAAAAACATATAGGAGATATACAAACTTTTCCAAAGAATTAATTGAAGTAAGTTTAGAAAACTCTCCAGATTTTGGCGAACAGTTTTTTGTAACTATTCCAAAATATGGAGATTTAGTTCATAGATCCTTTTTAAAAGTAGAAATTCCAAAACTAATTATAGATGACTCTTATATTACAAATGAGAATTATAAAACTCAAAAAACTAATAAACTATCGAGAATACAAACAGATGTTAATTTATGGAATAACGAGTACAATAAAATGGTACAATTTTCTAATATTCAAATCAATTATTATTCAAAGATTCAAATATTACTTCAATCTCAAGATGTAAGCTTTGACTCAATAAAGAAAAAAACATTTAATGAAAAAAATATGACATCAAATACATTGGATGAAATTGTTTTTTCAATAGATGAAGATATTAAAGATAAAGTAGATATAATCAGTTATGTTTATAATTTAGATAGATCATTTGGAATAATAGATAGCTCTGAAAATAAAATTATTACTTATGATACATTTAAAATAAATATAAATAAATTATACCAAAATAATTTAAAACAACTAAAATATTATCATAGTAATTATATTTATAATCAAAAATTATATAATTTAGTATCTAAAGGAGATATATCATATGCTTGGGTAAAAAACTTGGGCCATCATTATTTTTCTCGAAATGAAATTGAATTAAATGGAGAGCAAATGGAAATTTATTCAAATGATTATTTAAATATATATCAATCTCATCATCTAAAAGATGAACATATTGAAAACTATAATGAAATAATAGGAAATGTTAATTCAATAAATAATTTTAGCATTACTAAGGAAAGTAATTCATTATTTATTCCAACTATATTTTGGTTTAATAGAAATTCATCTTTTTCTTTACCATTAGTATCTATGAAACATAGTGATGCTCAATTTAATTTTACTATTAATAACTTAGAAAGTCTGATATATTTCGAAGATTATCAAACTGAATTTAAAGAATTGACTAAATTAGTTTTACCATTTAATAAACATACTAATAATGGAAATTCTGCCGATGCGATTTATAATACTAACTCAGAAATTTCTGAAACTGATATCTCTGATATTTCTTATCTTAAAGATGAAAGGATATATATTTACCAATTTAAATATATTACTAAAGAATTAATAAAACAAAAATATGAGAATTTAACAACATCGCAAATAAATTCATTATTTACATTATATAGTAGTAATGGAACTACCATGACTTTAGAAGATTGGATTAAATTTCGGCTAAATTATTTAGAATATACAGCTGATATAATCACTGTTTCAAAGGAAATTAATTATAATAATCATTATGAATATATTGATACTAATTATTTAAGAAATAAGGTTGAACTTCCAAAAATAAAGATTTATTTAGAATATATATTTTTAGATGAGTTGGAAAGATTTAAATTTGCTAAAAATAATTTAGAATATGTTGTTAGTTTTCCAAATGAATTAGTCTCACATTTAGATAATCAAGAAAATTTCTCATTTAATTTAAATTTAGTTAAACCTACTAAAGATATATTTTGGTTTGTTAGACCAAATTTATTAAAAAATGGATTTAGTAAATATTCAGATAAAAATCCTAATCTTTATAACCAATACTATTTTGATAATAACAAAATTATAAAAGATTTAACTTTATTTCTACAAGATAATAAATTAATTGATTTTGCTCAAAATGGCGAAAATTTATATTTATATACAAATAAATATGAAAAATTAAATAGAACAGGACTCAAAGAGGACTCTAATTATTATTACTACACTTTTTGTCTTTATCCTGAAAATAATCAACCAAGTGGCACTGCTAATTTATCTATTATAAAAGGAAAAACATTTCAACTAACTATAAATCCATTATTTTTAACTAGTTATTTTAATTCAAAGATAAATTTAAATCAGCAAAATATAGAATTAATTTTTATTTATAATTCTTATAGTTTACTCAATTTTAATAGAGGACGAGTAAAAAAAGTAATTTACTAATGTTGCATTAGCAATAATATATCATCTGAATCGTTTTCAGAATATATGCAGTCAAAATTTATATTAATAGGTTTTGGATTAATAATTTGTTTGATTTTATCATCATAAATCTTAAATGTTTCAAATATATTTAAAATTTTTCTTAGAACTTTATCTACTTTTAAATAATAGTATAGTAAATATTTAATCTTAGCTTCTGGATTTAATTCGTGAAATATTTCAGATTTTATTAATTTTATATTGAAATTTTTGAAGAAATCTAAACCAAATAAATCTATAGTTGTATTTACTCTATTTTTAATTTCTTGATAAATTACTGGATTATTTTTTAATCTTAATTGAGAAATAAATTTAGTAGCTCCCGAAAGTCCTGTTATACTAGAATCAAAATTTGCTTTAAAAATAGATAATAAGTTATAAATAGTTAATAGTTGTTCCGTAAAATTTTTGTTTAATAAAATGTCAGCTCTAAAGTAATTCTTTACCCTGTTAATAATTCTAAAAATAATTAGTTTTTTTAATAAAAACATGTAATAATCACTAACAACTTTTTTAGACATAACAAACTTATCATCTAATAAATTTGTCATTACAAATAAAGGGTAATTTATTGTAAGATTTATTTGGTTTTTAAAAAAGAACCTTATAATAAGAGTTAAATCATTATCGCTAATCTTATTTTGATTTTTGATAATACTAAAAATGAATACTAAAGGATATTTTAATTCTCTTATTTTTTCATCAATTGAATTCCAATTCAAATCATCTTTTATCATTTATTAAAATACCTTACAAATTTAATTAAGAAATTAAACTTATATTATAACCGCTTGCAAGAGGATGTCCATTTCCTCCATATTTTTGAGCTAGTAAATCTACTCTAATTTCACTTTTCAAGCTTCTCAAAGAATAAATAATCTTATCATCTTTATTTTTTTCTAATCTAAGAACATCTGCATCAGGAAATTCACTTTGAATAAACTCAATCATGTATTTAGTTAAATGAGGTTTATTAATTGATATATTAATTATCTTTAACTTCTTGTCATTACAATCTGAATCAAATTTGATTTCAGCCAATGGTAGGTAAGATTTACATTCATTTCTCATTTTATCTATATTTAAAAAACCTTTTTCGACTATCCTTTCAAATTTATTTTCATCACAATCCAAAATATAATTATAAATTGATAGCCTTTCTTCGGGTGTTAAATTATTACTTAATTGAAAATATAATGGATATTCGTTAGTAAATGGTTCCGTTTTATTATCTTCCCAATTCCAAATATCTTTATTTCCAATATGTTTTACCGATAATGGGTATTTTGAATTTGGATAAAAATATTCCCATGTAAGCTGACAACCAGATTTTGAATTATCATATATAAATTCTAAATTTTCATAAGATTTTGAAATGAGAGATTTTTTAAAAGATTCACAAGCAGCTTCATGATGATCAATAATAATAATTTTTGAAACATTTTTAAAAATATCACAAATAAATGAAAAATCAGGACAATAGTCTAAAAAAAATATTTCAAGAGAATTATTTTTAGTTACTTGTTCTTTGATATAAAGCATATTTTTATCTTTATTTTCATGAGTCCAAGGAATAAATTCTATTAATTTATCATTATTAAAGTTTTTAAATATTGCTGCAGACAACTCTCCATCAGCACAAGGATAATGATGTATTACTAAATAATTAATAAACATAATATTTATTTATAGTTAATATCTTTTTCTTAAATTGATTGTACAAATACGTAATTTGTAGTTCACTTCAGTCAATCCATTTAAGAAAAATATTATTCAAAAACCTAAAAGGTTTTCATTTTGCAAAATAAATTTTAATTTTATAACTTTAAAGAAAAGATTCATTTCACAATAATGAATTTAGTTTTAATAGGAAGTATTTTATTATCCATAATTCAATATTCAGTATCTTTAAAATATACTTTACCAACTATAAAGTTTATTAAAAAAATAGATAATTTTGAAATACCTGTTATAGAACCTGAAAAAACAGAACCTAAAGATACATATGCTGCTCTGTTTTTAACGGGAGGAAACAATATAATTCCAGCTGATATATACAATAATTTTTTAAATACATTAGCTAGTCATAGATTTTCTATTAATTTAATTCCTGGTAATTTTAATTCTTATGATAAATTATTTACACAATTAAAAAAAGAATACAAAGGTTTAATTATTTTACAACATTCATCTAGTACTATTTTATCAATAAATTTATCTAAAATGGAAAGTTCTATAAAAAGCTTGGTGTTTATAGATCCTGTTGATAATAGAATTTTTTTTGAAGAGTATAGAAAATTAAATAATAAAATAGATTTATTTTCTGTTAAAAAAATATTATTTTTAAAAGCAGCTAAATCATATCATTGGAGATTAAATCCTCCAACAGTACCTTTCATTCCATTTTTATCACTAAAACCATCGTCCTTCAATTTAAATAGAAAATGTAAGGTGACAACAATTGAAGCTATTAATTTTGGACATACCGATATATTAGACAAATCATTTTCAAATTTCATGCACAATAGTAGAATATCAGTTGGAACCAATGATAGGAATTCGACTTTATTAATGTCTTATCATAAATGGTTATCTAATGTTATCCATTATTTTTGCTATCACAATGATATTGAAAGTTGCAGTAATAAATTTAAAGATGAAGATATTCAATTTTCAATAAAGAATGAGTAGAATAATCATTTTTTATTCAATATCGTATAAATTATTCCAGATACTTCCAGCAAAATTAATATTTTCTGTAAAATAAAATATACTATCCGGATTATCAAAAATAAGATCACCAAATTTAAAATAAATTTTTTCAACAGTATTTGGAGACTTTATATTAGCTTTAGTTAAAGAGCTATCATAAAATAGTTTATCATAAATTGAATTTGTATAGAAAATTTTATCTGAATATTCTATCAAATTATCACTTATCCTAAAGTTTTTGTCCTTATTATTATACATACATTCAAATTGCAAATCAAGATTATCAGACTTACATAAACCTATTACTTTTTCATTATTATTTGTAAATGAAACATTTCCCTTACTTTTGAATATATTAACAGGGTCCATTGATAAAGCATTTGATTCATAATCTAATATTACTGTTCCTTTACTTTCATCCTTATCAAAAACGTAAGTATTAATTTCACATCTAGTTACATCATCTTTTGAAGGAATAATCGGAACACTACAATTATAGATATTTACGCTTAAGTAAAAATCTTTTTTGTTATTTTCAATTAAAACCTTATCCAACTTCATTTTTGGATTATCAATATAATTATTTAAGTATTCTACTTGATTCTGGTCTAACTTAAAATTAATGTATGTACTATTTGGTAATACATTAAATGGGCAATGAAAATTTAGTTTAGTAATAGGGTTATATGTTAGAATTGGTAACCCTGTTAATAAACCTCTGTAAACAAACTTTAACAAAGGTATTAGTTTCATATGTTAATATTTACCTTTTTCCTTTAAAGCTCTATGTCATCTTGTGATATTTTTCTTTTTAGTTTGAAATTTTTAAATTTTAAATTGATATCATTCAAATCTTCTAAATCATTATAAGCTACTTTTTTAATTATATAGCTCAACCATTTGTGGTATTTATAAACATCTTCCCTTTTCTCGTTGCCTTTAGCAATTGTTTTATGAATTAAATCTGCCCAAAATTTATTTAAAATATCTCCATGACCGTATTTAGAAACTTCAATTACACTTTTCGTAGAGCCTTCTGGTAAAGAAATAGAATTTGGTTTTAATGAATATTTATCTGGTACAAATGGGAATGAGAAAGGAAGAACACTCCAATCATAAGATTTTTTGGTATAAATAAAAAGAATAAAATCTAAATTATTTAACTCAATTACATCTTCATCTTCTTCATCTTTATTAAGAAATCGATTATCAATTGGATCAATTAATATTAGCCTTTTAACCTTACTATTTCTGCTATTTTCTATTGCAGAAATAGATCCAGAAGAATGACCAATTACTGTTAAATCATCTTCTAGTTTTTTAAATTTTAGTTTATTAGATGGTATTATTACTTTTAAATTTTCATCATTCAATTTAGAAACTAATTCACTATAAACATAATTTGGTACTTTGTTAAGAACGGCTGTATGAAATATAGTAGTTTTTGATTTGTCATCATTATAGAAAGGTTCAAAGTTTTGTGTCAATTTTCCTTGAAATTGAGGTAAGAATCCAAAAACAGGACTAATTAAAAGTAAAGATAATAATACGTAGTAAGACATTATTAATACTAACTTAATAAAATTTTAAATAATTTACTTAAGAATTTTTCTACCGTAATTTAAAGTATGCAGAATTTTATTCTGATTTTTTTAATTATATCAACCACTACAAATGGTTTCCTTTTTCCTAACTTTTTTCAAAATTCAATTAGTAAATTTAATGGAAAAATAAGCCTTCCTGAAGAATTAGATACTTTACCAATTAAAAATGAATTTATTCAGAAAGTTTCTGATTTCAACCATAATTTAATTGATAATGGTATTCATCATTTTAAATCAGAAATTTCTCCAGAAATTATCAAATTTTCATCAGGATTATTACCAGCTATGGACAGTATCGCTCATCATGTTTTAAAAGCAAATCAAAATTTTATTGGATTAGTTTTAAGTTTAGATCAGCTTCCCGAACATATTAAAAAGGATTTAGTTTTATTTTCTATATCTTCGGCTCAACATGGCGATAAAATGGGAGGGCAAATTCTTGAATTTTATTACCATCTTGCTGATAAGTTATTATAATTATATAAAAGAATATTGTAAATTATATATTATGAAACTGTTTTTTATAACTGTATTATTTGGAATTTGTAAAGCATTTATTCCAAATCCTCATGTTTTTTTTAATTCTCTGAATCATCTAGATTTGATTGTAGATAAAAATATTCTTATTAATATCGATAATCAATTAGGATTAGAAATAGTTGGTAATATTGCAAAAAATATTCCAAATATTGATAGTATAGGTCATCAAGTTATCTTATTTGATAAACGTATGATAAATTTTTTATTAGATAATAATGAAATTCCTGATAATATCAAAAAAGAAGTAATTTTAATTTTAATTAAAATATCACAAAATGGAGATCAGATAGGAACTATTGTTTTAGATAATTTTTATAAAATAAGTAATTATTTACTTTAAATATTGATTTTATATTTTCCATTTTTAAATGATAGTAGACTTATTGATATAATATTTCCAGAAGCACTATCATATTTAACTTTGTCTTTTTTTGTTAAAATTTTTTTATGAATTAAATTAGTTGCTTCATTAATTAAGTTTTCTTTTTCATCATTATTTTTAATTAACAATTTTGATATAAATTCTTTAAGTTTGACAATTTTATGAACGTTTTGTAATTTATTCCAATCTTTTTTATAAAGATAATCTTCGGAATAAACTATTTTTGATTCATTTTCTACAGGATTCTTACTAGAACTTCTAGGTGAACTTTCAGTATCTGTTACTTCAATTTTGTCAAATTCATCTTTTTTATTTTGAAAAGTTTTGTAGCTAAGATTATTCAATTTACAATACTCAATTAAGTTATCATAATATTGCATATCTAATTTTTTAATAATATTATTAATATCCATTAACTATAAAGTTGTTTAGCTTTTATATATGTTTACCTAAGGACAAAATAAATTTATACTTTTTAAGAATGAATTTAAATCGATTTTTGATTCATTTACTTCAGTAATCATATCTTCACTGAATTCGCTTTTTAAATTATTTACTTTTTCTTCTGATAAGAAAAAATCATCGCTACTTTCTAGTTTTTTATTTATAAAAACTAATTTTTTAACATGGTATTTATCTTTATTTGGTATATTACAAATAATGTAATGAAAATTTACCATTAATAAATATATAGGTGAATTATGTTTAACTTAGTTTTTATTTTTTTGAACATTTAAAAGCCAATATCATTAACTCTTTTCCCTATTTTGTTAATAACTGTTCATATAAAATGGTAAATCAATCTGATTAAAATAGATATCAAATTCATTTTTGTTATCTAGTGAATCATTATATCCTTTATTATATAAATCATTAATAATCAACCTAGAGAAGTTTCTTTTTATCAGACCAGAAAAAGCATATTGTAAATTTTCTGAATTATATTTGCTTGCTGATATTATAAAAAAATTATAGATGTCTTTTGGTGGGAATGGAGAAAATCCTCCATCAAATACTATCATTTTTTTATATTTTCTAATTATCTGATTTGAAGTTAGAAATGGGATATGACAACTAGCTCTGCATCCTTCTATAGCATCACTAAGAGATGTAAAGTTAGATATTATTTTGTTTTTGAAATTAAAATTTTCAAATTGTGTCACACTTAAATATAATCTATCTAAGTTAAAATCACTAGAATTATAATTAGTTAAAAAATACCGTGATAAATTATCTTGTAATGTATTAACACTTGATTTCTCAAAAAATTCTTGATCTAGTAAATCTTCTATTAATAATTTTGAATTAAATTTATAAGTACCAATTAAAGAATTCCATGAACCCGAAGATCCTCCTAAAAAAAGATAATTATCTGTATTATAATTATCAAGAATATAGGATGTTATCCCAAGGGTATAAGCACCATATAAACCTGCCGGAGCAATTGATATGAACTTTTCTCTTGTAATGTCCTTTCTAAAAATATTTTGAATCTTATTTGAAAGTAAACTAGAACTTAA
>MDTC01091128.1_pt1 | contig 16326 bp, 12 predicted proteins | sample 811181 | NCBI WGS metagenome assembly MDTC01 (sample SAMN05326644, study PRJNA326480) | marine metagenome | isolation source: seawater | place: Pacific Ocean: North | collected 2011
TGAGCTGATTCAATATCTGTTGTTAATGCTGATTCTGTTGCACCTGTATCTGCAATAATTGCTGCTTGAGCTGATTCAATATCTGTTGTTAATGCTGATTCTGTTGCATCTGTATCTGCAACAATTGCTGCCTGGGCTGAAGTTATCGCATCTGTTATAGACTTTAAGTTATAGCTAGCTAATGATGGGGTGGTTGTTAAACTACTAGCCAAGTAACCTGCAGAAGACATAGCTTCATATGCAAGGTTTTGATTGTAATCTAAGGTTATTGAACCACCATCTTTTTCAGTGAAATTTATTTTACCGGTTTCATTAACAGCTGTGCTTGCACCAGGTAAAGTAGCTGAACCTATAAATGAGGCTATTGCAGAACCTCTATCAACAATATTTATATCTAGGTATGTAGTTGCAGAGAAATTATCATCGCTATATCCAGTACCAGCGCTGTTGGTGTCAGCATAAACTTTTTTACTTAGAATATTTGCTGCAGCCGACGCTGTAACTGTTAAAGAGGAATCCGAAGTAGATGTTGATCCTCCTGAAGTAGTAGCCTTACCTAATGCGGTAGATTGAGTTGTAATAACTAGAGTTGTTACCCTATCGTCTAATAGATCTTCGCTTAAAGCGCTAACAATATTATCTTCAGTATCTTTAATAACAACATCCGATGAATAATAAGTAGGTAAATTTCTAAATTGATCGAAGGTTATTGCTAATGTGTCAGTGGATGAAATCTGTTGAACTGATGTAGGTATTGCATTATTTAATAGTGTTCCAATAGCTGAACTAGTATCACTTATTACTACAACTCCATCTATTCTTGCATCTAGCTTATCTAATTGGGCTTGCTTAAGAGTTAAAGCATTACCATCAAGGACATTAAAGGTTAAACCATTAGGGAAATCAGTTAGAGAATCCCCGTATACATCTATTATGTCTTCAATTTCTGCAGCTGTTCCTGTTACAACCAGCTCAACATTGTTTAAATTTTGAAAAGCTACGGAACTAGTTGTCCATGTAGAAGTATCGGTACTATCAAAATCAGATCCAGATAAAGCTCCGATATATTCCTCCCAACTGAGTTGTATCTTTTCAACAGATGCATCAGTAGCTTCTATACTTCCTATATATTCTTTGTGTGCAATTACAGAGGTATTTGAGCTGGTTATTAAGTCTTTAATATTCTCAGCCGTATCAGTTACAGTTACTCCATTTGAAAAAGAATCAGAAATTAAATCTTGTGATGTAAAAGCATCAGTCTCAGCTAATAATATGAAATCATCAGCTGAAAAAGTTTTCTCTAAAAAACTTGCAGAAAGTACAAGATCAGTAGAAGAATTTGCACTAAATGTATCTTTATAAGCCTTAAGATAATTCTTATGAGAAGTTAAATCATCATTAGATGTGATTGTGCCCGTAAGGACGTTGTTTCTAGTTTTAAGTAATAAATTAGAGTCATCAGATTGCAAAGAACTGGCAACAGTAGTGCCATTCCAAATTCCAGCTGTTGTTGTTTGAGCTAGTGTGCCTCTGATATTGATATAAGCTGTATTTCCATCTGTACGTGTAAGGGATACTCCTTGAGCGGTAGACCTACTACTTGGTTGTTTAGCTTTATCTAGTTTTGCAAATGTTTCTGGATCTAAAACTAAATCAGCAGCATCTGAGATTTCAATTCCATTGAAAGATGCGGCTTGGCCTTCAGAAAATATTTTCAGTCCAACAGATAAGTTCTCAGCAGTATCTTTTAAAGTTACTAAACCTGTACTGCGTGGTTCTGCACCCATAAGAGGAAGCATAAGAGCTTGAGAAACCGTTACATCAATATCACTTGAATTATCCCAATAATTGTATTTTTTTCCACTAGTTGGAGTTGTCCTATTAGAGACTGATGAAAGCCTGTTGCTACCGTTGTAACCATCTGATAAATCAGACAATGTTATTGGATTCTTTTTGATAGATTGTGAGACTTTGGAATATGTATTGTTATCTGGAAGTACAATTAGATTGGAGGGATCAGAGATAGTAACAGATTCACCTGATGTGTAGTTTTCTTCCAGTAATTCTGCAAATTTTGCAGCAGAAACTGAAACTATTACTGAATTTGATAAATCATCTAATACGTTTGGGCCAGAAACAGATATGGTAGGTTTTGTGCCAAAATTAGAACCTAAGCTAAAAGTTGAACCACTTCCTTCAGAGGAAAGATTATAAATTTCATTAGATGATATTGAGGTTGTATTAAAATTAGTAATATTGCTACTTCCAATAGTACCTAAAACGTCATCCGTGCTTGAAGTAAGCACTAAACTTGAACTAAGACTTTCTAAGCTTGGATCGTAGAAGAAGGAAATTGAATTGTCTTGTAACCAATTATAAAAATCATCATCTAATGTTTCAGTAGAAGTTGAGTTTGGGAAGGCAACGCTAAGATTAAAGTTTGAAGAATTTGATCCTCTTTTGGTTATTACAGAAGTTCTATTAGATTCACTTATATTATTAAATTGGTCAGATGTTCCAACAAGAATAACTTCATCTATGGATCTATTGGATACGATGGTATTAAAATTTGAAATTAGTAATCCGTCTATGGATACGACAAGCTTGGTGCCCATTGAATAATTAAAAAAGCTTTAACAACTACTATAACCTTATATTTTAAGTCTTTGGTTTTATTGTGAGGGTTTTTGAACTGTATCGAGCCAAATTGATAGCTATTTGTAAATTTAGCCAGTTATTGCGTGATTTTTATTACTAATAATTTAGAGTACAAATACTTAATAATTAGTTACATAAAATTTGAATTTAGCAAAATAAAGTTATTTCATAAATAAATTATTTATTTCTGCTAACTAAAAATTGCCCATAAGCTTTTTAATCACTAATTAATCACTCAAAATTAAACTGAAATTTTCTTAACTAGATTGCAAATCATCTAAAGATTTTTAATAATAAATTAAACTTAATTTTGTGGTAATTTATTCTTTAACTTAAGATCAGACGTACTCCTATTCTGAATTAAGATAAGATTTACAATTCTTGAATTTATATTTAACAGAATATGCCTAGAACTGAAATTAAAAATATTTGTTGTATAGGGGCAGGCTATGTTGGAGGGCCAACTATGTCTGTAATAGCTGATAAATGTCCTCATTTGTTTTTAAATGTGGTTGATATTAGTAAAGAAAGAATAGAGGCTTGGAATAGTGATAATCTTGAAGAGTTACCAATATATGAACCTGGACTAGATAAAAAAATAAAAAAATGTAGAGGAATTAATCTCTTTTTTTCAACTGATATAGAAAAAAACATATCTAAAGCAGATATCATTTTTATTTCAGTTAATACTCCAACCAAAACAAAAGGCATAGGGGCCGGGAAAGCGAGTGATTTGAAGTGGGTAGAGGCTTGCGCAAGACAAGTGTCAAAATATGCTTCAGGGCATACGATCGTAGTAGAAAAAAGTACATTGCCAGTAAAGACTGCGGAAGTTATAAAAATTATTCTTGAAGATGCACAAATTAATTCTCTAAATAAATCAAAAACTACATTTGATGTTTTATCTAATCCTGAATTTTTAGCAGAAGGATCAGCTATTGAGGACCTAGAAAATCCTGATAGAGTTCTTATTGGAGGTGAAAATAGTGAAGCAATAAATTTGTTAAGTGAGATTTACCTTAATTGGGTTCCAAAAGAAAAAATATTGCACACAAATATTTGGAGTAGCGAATTAGCAAAATTAACCTCTAATGCTTTCTTAGCCCAACGTATTAGTTCAATTAACTCTATTAGTGCCATATGCGAGGCAACTGGTGCTGATGTAAGAGAAGTTTCCCGAGCAATAGGATCTGATAGCAGAATTGGCTCAAAATTTTTAGATTCCGGGCCTGGATTTGGTGGTAGTTGCTTTAAAAAAGATATTTTGAATCTTGTTTATTTATGTGAATATTTTGGTCTCCCAGAAGTTGCAAAGTTTTGGGAGGAAGTTATTGCAATTAATAAATGGCATCAACATAGGATTTCGAAATTAATTATTAAAAAACTTTTTGGAACAGTTACAGGTAAAAAAATTAGTATTTTAGGATTTGCTTTTAAAGCAAATACGAATGATACAAGAGAATCGGCAGCTATAGTAATCTGTAAAGATTTGATAGAGGAAGGTGCATTTCTCTCAATACACGATCCAAAAGTAGATAAAAACCAAATTGAAAAAGATTTAGGAATTAAAATAAATTTAAATAAAGAGGATAAATTACAAGATGAATCATTAAGGATTAGAGGTGGGTGGACTTATGCGCCCTCTATAAATTCATCACTAACCGGAGCAGATGCATCAATAGTACTTACTGAATGGGAAGAGTATGAAAATATAGATTGGCATATGGCAAAGAAAATAATGAGAAGTCCCTCATGGATATTTGATGCCAGATCTATCCTAATTCCCAAAAAAGTTAAGGATGCAGGACTTAACTTATGGAGAATTGGAGATGGATCTCATTAATAAATTTGAATCATCAAAAAATTTTTATTCGTTTGAAGTTTTCAAAAGTTAATAGACTAATTTAAGAACCTTGAATCTTTTTTTGCCACAACCAACCATCAATACACATTTTCTCAATATTTCGATGAGGATACCAATTCAATAAATTTATTGCCTTTTTATTATCAGCAATAATAGTCGCAACATCACCAGCTCTTCTATCAGCAATATCATAAGGGATCTTACATTTATTAACTTTTTCAAATGTCCGAATTAACTCTAAAACACTTGTTCCTATAGATGTCCCAAGATTCAAATTAATAAAAATTCCATTTTGAGAATCTAAATATCTTAGTCCTGATAAATGTCCTTCCGCAAGATCCATAATATGAATATAGTCTCTGACACCAGTACCATCTTTGGTAGGCCAATCTCTTCCATAAACCTTTAAAGAACTCCTCTTTCCCATTGCCACTTGAGTAATATAAGGGAATAAGTTAGATGGAATATTATGGGGAAACTCTCCAATCAGGCCGGATTCATGCGCACCTATAGGATTAAAGTATCTTAAATTTAATATTTTCCAATTTTCTTTATCACTCTGATATAAAGTGTTCAAAATTTTCTCAATAGTGAATTTTGTCTGTCCATAAGCATTATGAGGTTTTATGTAAGAATCTTCTGTTAGAAAATCATTTGAGATCCCGTACACAGTAGCACTACTACTAAAAACTATAGTTTTACAATCATATAACTCCATAATTTTGAAAAGGTTTATAGATCCTGTTACGTTTGCGTCCCAGTATTTCAAGGGATTATGAACTGATTCACTAACAGACTTTAATCCTGCAAAATGTATAACTGAATTTATGGGTTTTCCTTCATTCGCCGATTCTTTAAAGACAGCATTTAATTTGTTTATATCTCTAGTATCACATTTAATAAACTTAACCCTTTCCTCATATTTTTCATCTATCTTTTTGAAAAGAATTCTTATTTTTTTAAGAAATAATTTAGAAGTATTTATTAAAGAATCTATGATTATCAAATCATATCCATTTTCTAGAAGTAAACTTGCTGTATGACTTCCTATAAAACCAGCTCCACCAGTTATTAAAATACGATTCATTTTGCTAATACTTAAAGTTCTAAAAAATCATAAAAATATACAAAATTTCTATTAATTTTTAAGTTCTTACAATAATAAAAATCAAAATGCTAATCTGCAACAAAAATTTTCTAATAGAAAACTGAGTAACTAAATTATCTTAAAAAGATAGCTTCCTTAGCTAAGCCAAATAAGGCAACTGCTTTTGAAGAGCTAGGCTTTATGTTTTAATCCTTAGAGAAGTGTAAGATTAAAGTTAAATGAAATTCAAATACTGCAAAAAAATATAAATTAATATACATGCTTATTATTAGAAAAAAAACTGACTTAAATAATGAAAAAAATAGGTTTTTATTATTTCTAGTATGTATTGGATTGTTATTAACAGCTCCTTTATTTTCAGGTATTTTGTTTTTAACTTTATTGTTAATTAGTCCGAAAAAAAAAATAAATTATTTCATAAAAGAAAAGTGGAATCACCCTCTTCTAGTTTCTTGTTTATTAATGATAATTTTTACTTTTATACATTCAAATAACGGCCTACAGGAAAATTCATTTACAAATTGGATAGGTTTGGCGAATTGGCTTCCATATTTTTACTGTTTTTTTGGTTTTCAAAATTATTTGAGTTCGCAAAAAAGAAGAAGGTTAGTTTTAATTACTTTTTTATGTGGCTCAATACCCCTATTAGTAACTGGCTTTGGACAGGTTTGGTTCGGCTGGCATGGTCCGTTCAGTTTTCTTAATGGAGCTATTATTTGGTATCAAAGAAGCTTAGGAGCGAACAAAGGTCTTTCAGGTTTATTTAATAATGCTAATTATGCGGGCAGTTGGTTGGTAATTATGCTTCCCATATGTATTGCTTGTTTTTATCAAACAATGAACAAACTCAGAAAAGCTGTTGTAAGCATTTTAATAATCGCAATTTTAATTGCTATATATTTGACAAAATCTAGAAATGCATTGGTTGGCACTTTCCTTTCCCTTACTTTGAATATTAATTGGTTTTATTTACTAGTGATAGTAGGAGTTATGGCTTTAGTATTATTTAGTTTTTTTTTACCGTCAAATTTTCAAATTTTAATAAGAAAACTTATTCCAAAAAATATTTCTCATAATTTTTCAAATTGGGGTTTATCAAATTTGCTCCAATATCCAAGATTTTTTATTTGGTTCAATGCCTTTGAATTTATTTTAGAAAAACCCTTCATAGGATGGGGAGTCGCTAGTTTTCCTATTCTTTTTGAAGAAAAGAATAATTTATGGAGATGGCATACCCATAACATATTTTTTGAATTATCAATTTCTTATGGCCTTATAGTATCCACAACATTAGCAATATTTATAATTCTGATTTTATTTAAATCTTTTAAGCAAATATATACAAATAATATTAATTTAGATTTACCGGATAGAAACAGCCTTATTTTTGATAAAGCTTGGTGGTCAGCTTCTTGCGCACTAATAATTTCCCAACTATTTGATGTACAATATTATGACTTTAGAGTAGGTATGATGTTCTGGATCCTTTTATCAGGCTTGGCATGCACTATAGAAGAGAAAAAATCACCCAAGTTCTAACTTTATTTTAACTATAATTCAATAAATCTTTAAATACCTTGTCTAATTTTGGCTCATCTCTAAAGCGGACATGCCAAATTTAAATTTAGAAATCTTATAAAATTTATTTAACTTTTTTAAGATATAAAAATAAATATAACTTAGAAAATTTTTTAAATTTATATTTTTTTTAAAAAATAATTTTTATAATTTTGAGTAATTTTATGAAGTAATGAAAATTCCTGCTTGGATATTTGATTCTAAATAATGGAAAATTCAAAGTTTATTAGATCTCTTGGATTTAATCTTTGGCAACTTGGGATAGACTAGTAATTAATGGAGAGATTTATATGGCTGAAAAAGAAAAAGTATTAGTCACTGGATCAGCTGGATTTATTGGATTTCACTTATGTAAAAGACTATTGAAAGAAAACTTTGATGTCTTGGGTTTCGATAATATAAACAACTATTATTCAACAAAACTTAAGTTATCCAGATTAAAAATACTTGAAGATAACTTGGGAAATTCATTAGGGCAATTTACCTTTATAAAAGGTGATCTCGAAAAATATCATGACTTAGAAAAAATTTCTCAAACTTTTAAGCCTAAGATAATAATTCATCTTGCAGCACAAGCAGGAGTTAGATACTCAATTGAGAATCCTCATTCATATATAAATTCTAATCTGGTTGGGTTCGCTAATATCTTAGAATTATGTAGAAAAACTGATATTTATAATTTTATTTATGCAAGTAGCAGTTCCGTCTATGGTGGGTATACAAATTTACCCTTTTCTGAAAAAAATCCAGTAGAACATCCTGTAAGTTTATATGCGGCGACAAAAAAATCAAATGAACTAATGGCTCATTCATATAGCCATCTATATGGTATCCCTTCAACAGGAATAAGATTTTTTACTGTTTATGGACCATGGGGAAGACCTGATATGGCCCCAATGATTTTTACAAAATCTATCTTAGAGGGAAAAAAAATAAAAATATTCAATAATGGAGATATGTACAGAGATTTTACTTACATTGATGATGTCGTTGAAAATTTATACAGATTAGTTAAAAAGCCCGCAAAACCTAATAAAGAATTCAATTTATCTAAACCAGTTTATTCTTCTAGTTGGGCACCATATCAAATACTTAATCTTGGTAATAGTGAATCAGTTAAATTACTTGAATTTATTAATTGTCTTGAAGAAGTACTTGATAAGAAAGCCTTAAAAGAATTCTTGCCGATGCAAGATGGGGATGTAAAAGCCACACTATCCTCGAGTTTAGAAATTGAAAAAATTACTGGTTTTAAACCAAACACCAAATTAAAAGATGGACTTAATTCCTTCGTTAAATGGTACAAAGAATACTATAAGTAATAAAAAATTAAAATATCCTATATAGGAATTTTCTTATCTTTAAAATATGAGAAAAATGGGAATTTTGGTTCAGGGGTCCAAATTTCCAACTTTTGATTCAACTTCAATTTTGACCTACTATGAATAGAATTATTTATTACCCATTTAGGATGAGGATTTAACTGGAACATTATCTGAGACGCTTCTCCCGCTCTCGGAATTCCATCCTTGTGATAACAAACATTTGGATAAAATCCCCAAAGGACATCTGATTTTCCCAAGAAACTAATATAGGAATGATTCAGTTCAAATGGTTCTCTGCTTTTATCTTTAGTAATTATTTTGAGCGCTGACTGCTTCGATTCAATATTAATTGGAAAAATTATTTTTAACATATTTTGGCTATTTGGCTTATCAAAATGCCATTTATACGAGTACCATTGCTTTAAAGTTGAAACATTTAAATCTTTTTTATTTATTGGTAATCTAGAATAAAAAATATAAAAATCAATTGAAAAACAAAACCCTGTTTTTAGGGTAATATATTCTCTTAATTCATGAGTAAATAATTTTTTTATTAATTCAAAGACCTCCTGTTCATTTAGTAAGATATTTTTCAAATACTTATTTTTTTTCTTAGCATTTTTCTCAAAATCAATATCTAATTTAAAATCTTTCGTTTTGTATTGAAAAAAACCTGATTTAGCGAAATCTGCCGAGGGTAAATGCTTTCTAATAATTAAATTCTCTATTAACGTCGTTACAAATGAATAACATTTACAAGTTAAGTTATAAGTTAATTTTATTATTTGGTCTTTATTGAATTTCAAAATCAAGATGCATTTTCTTGTATGATACGAATTGCCAACAATAAAAATAATAATTATTTACATATATAACACTTAACTAGTTTTGACTATTTGGAAAATGGTATTGCAACATTTCTGTCAAGAAAAACTCCAATTAAGAAAATTATTAATGAAATAACAAGAGCTGTTTCTAAGCCTCTCAATGATAAGGCAATAGCTATTGCTGCTACAGAAGAAATATAGATAAAAGAAATAAGAGAATGGCCATATCCTGCTTGATGCAATCTCTGAAAAAGGTGCAATTTATGAGCTTTAAATATGTTATGCCTTGCATATAATCTTCTTAGCAAACAAAAACTAGTATCCAAAATTAAAGGTAAGGAGACTAAAATAAGACTTATTGTTTGTTCTAAAGAATTCGAATAGTAAATTAAGCCAGCATATAATGCACCAAGAAATGTACTTCCCCCATCACCCATAAAAACTATAGCGGGGGCCCAATTTAAAAATTGAAATCCCAATAGAGCAGCAAAAATAGGCAGAAAATTTATGTCAATATTAATTGAATAATACAAGAGGATTACACACATACAACCACCCAAAAGACCATCTAAACCATCAGCAAAGTTAATAATATTTATGAGATAAATACCAAATAATATAATTAATGGAACAAAAATTATTTTTGACAAGGTGTGATTTTCTAATATCCGTGGCAAAGGTGAAGTGGAATAAATAACTATTAATGTTAATGATTGAGCTAATATCCTTTTAAAGGGAGATAAATTAATTAAATCGTCAAAAAAACCAATAATAGATAGCGGAAGTGAAATTAAAGGTAATATTAGAGAGGATTTAAAACCAACAGCAACAGAAGCCATAATAAAACCTAATCCACCTCCACTAGGTGTAGCGCTTGAATGGGAACTTCTTTTGTTAGGTACATCTAGAAAGAATTTTCCCAAAAAAGGAGTTATTAGTTTTGTTGAAATTATTGTAAAAATAAAGCTTATTAAAGAAGTTATAACAATATCCATATCAAAAGCCTTTCTATCAATATTTTACTCAATAAAGTAAATAATACTAAGGATGTATTATTAACAATATTAACTTTATAAATAAAATTTAATATTGTTTTTCTAGGCTTACAGGTGTAATGAGTTGTTCTCCAGAATCGACTGCAGTCAAATTCTTGATAAATAAATTAAAAGCTCTTTCCATATAAAAAGGACTTGTGCCCGCAACATGAGGCGTTATCAAAACATCTTTTCTATTCCATAAGTCTGAGTTTGATGCGAGTGGCTGTTTTGGAAATACGTCAAGAGCGGCTCCTTTTAAATTGCCATTATCCAAATGATGTAATACGGCATCGCTATCAACAACTCCTCCTCTAGATACATCTACTAAATAAATACCTTTTTTAAACTTATCTAAGAACTTCTTATTTATCAAAAATCTGGTTTTGTCAGTCAATGGCAAAGCAATAACTAAAAAGTCAACTTCTTGAAAAATCTTTTCAGCATGTTCCAAAGTTACTGATTTATAACCCTCCCTTTTTTTTATTGGGTTTTGTTGAACCACAGTAATATCCATACCAAATTCTTTACATCTTTTTGCTGTATAAGTACCAATATTTCCACCCCCAAGTATCATTATTTTTTTACCAGTTAACTCATCTAACCAAAATCTTTGCCATTTCTTTTCTTGGGATTGCGAAACAAAGTAATTAAACTTTTTTGAAAAATAAAGAATTGCGGCAATAACATATTCACTAATTTGTTGTCCATGTATTCCACTACTTTTACTTAAAAGATACTTCTGCCAATCGCATGGCATATCCCATATTTTTTCAATCCCACTCGATAAAAAATGTATCCACTCCAATTTAGAGGATTTATTTATTAATTTAAATATCCAGGGCAAAGTAGGAGTAATGAGAATATTAAAAAAAGAATAGTCTTTATTCTCTTCAAATTTTGAAGCTGAATATAATTTGAATTCTTGATTGTCTTCAATTAACTTTTTTTCTAATATTGCAAAGTGATCCTTTAAAAACTGATCTTTTTGTACAAAAAGAATATTCCTAGTTTTAATCATTTAATAAACTATTTCATTAATTTTATCAATTAGCTCTGAGCGGGACTCAAAAAGTTTTTTTTGATTTAACAAAGAATAATTAAAATATTCATTTAAAATATTTTTATAATGAATTTCCAAACCTTCAAAAGTTAGTTGATTTTCATGAAATGCTCTCGATAATATCACCCATTTAGATTCAAGTCTTGCATACTCTTTCAATATCAAATCAGCTGATAATTTTCCTCCACCTATTTTACCAATCCCTCCAATACCATATTCAATTCCGTAATCTCTACAAATTTCACATGGTCTTTCAAGAATATTTAGTGCTAAAACCTGAAAAAGAAATTTCAAGCCTAAATCTATTGAAAGATCATTTAAACCAAAATGTACTCTGTCATGAGTTGTTAAATTGGGTATAAATTTTGAAATATTATCAATAATTTCTTTAGTTTCAAGCAAATAAACTATTGGTACTCTTTCTTCTACAATATCTTTAAATATTAGAATTTCTGAAACCTTTCTAGCCATTGGCAGCATTAAAATATCCGCTCCATTATTAATAGCAAAATTAACTTCATCTTTTGTTTTTTCCCATAAAGGATTTATGCGTACTAATAGTTCTGCATTTTTAACACTTTTCCTGTAATTACCTATATCATTAAATTCATGAGATGATTTATGCGTATCCAAATGACCCTGCCTCAAATTTTTCCCTCTTTGTTCTAAATCAATAAAAATGGAATTTATTCCAGCTTTATCAGCACCTTTTGAAAAGCTAATACTTTTTGGAATAATGTAAGTCTTTAGTTTAATCATTTTTTTAAATAATTCCTCCAATTATCTAAATCATTTCCATAGATATCGTTAACTGAAAATAGTACAAAAAAAGTTCTTATGAAAATTAAAAAATCTAAATAAAAGCTTATATTCTCAATATATTCATTATCGAATTGTAATTGTTTAAGCCAATTAAGTTTTCTTCTACCTTTTATTTGAGCTAGTCCTGATAAGCCTGGTAATAAAGAGAAACGTTTATGGAAAATCCCTTCCATTGCATCGAGTTGCTCTTCTAAAATAGGCCTCGGTCCAATGAAAGACATTTGCCCCTTTAGAATATTAAAAAGTTGGGGAATTTCATCAAATGAGGTCTTTCTTATAATTAATCCTACTTTAGTAATTCTTTTATCAGATTCATCTGACAAAACAACTTGCTTATATTGGTTGATAATTTCACTATCGTTTAAATACATTGATCTAAATTTATATATAGTAAAAATTTTTTTATTTTTCCCTATTCTTTTTTGTTTAAAGATTGCTCCGCCTTTACTTTCTAAAATAATTGCAATACTAATCAATAACATTAGGGGAGACAAAATAAAAATTAGAACAAGGCTTAAAACAAAATCAAAAATTCTTTTAGATTTAAGAAATATATTTTTCAAGTTAATAGTCTCAATTGCTTTTTATTAATCTAATCTATATTATTTTCATTGATCTAATGATTTTTAGATTAACATCTTTAACATCAAATGTTTTCGAAAATTTTATTGATTCTAAAGACATAGTTTTAATTAATTCAGGTTTGTCTATAAGTAATTTCATTTTCAAATATAATGATTTTACATCCTTAGGATTTATTAGAAATCCATTTTTTTTGTTGAGAACAGTTTCTCTGCAACCTATTGAATCACAAGTAATAATAGGTCTGCCCATCGCCATTGCTTCAAGACTCGATTTAGGTACTCCTTCTCTGTAGTAAGAGGGCAAAACGAATACTGATGAATCTCTCAAAAATGGTCTTACATCTTTAACTTTTCCCAAAAATTTTACTTCTTTACTAATTTTAATTTTTTCGTAAAGAACTTTATCTATACAATTTTTGAGGGATGGATCAAAGGGTCCAACAATCAGAAATTTAATATTTTTATTTTTTTTATGGATTATCTTCGCTGCCTCAAAAAATTCATAAACACCCTTTTCTTTTAATAACCTTCCAATAAATATAAATTTTATTTGTTTAGGAAGAGGGTGTGGATAAAATTTATTTAGATCGATACCTGAACCTTTTACTCTAAGGGCTTTTGATTTATCAAATAAAATTTTTCTAATAACAAACTCATTTAAATCATCATTATTTTGAAAATAAACTTTTGTACAGAAATTTATACTTAATCTATATAGATTAGTTGTAATAATTTTCAAAAGTCTATTCTTTAGTTTTTTACTTTCACTAAAAGAAGAACCTAGTCCCGTAATAATAGAAAATATTTTTGGGACTCCAACTAGAAAAGAAGATAAATTTCCCCATACAATAGAACTTATTGTATAGGTAAAAACAATATCAGGTTTTGTTTTATGTAAAACTTTAAGTAAATCTAAAAGAGCCTCCATGCATTTAATTGGGTTCTTAGAGCCTCTATTAAGTCTAAAGGTATAAATTTTGATGCCAATTTCATAAACTTCATCAAGAAAATCTTCAATAGGAACTGCTGCTTCAACAATACAATCATTATTTTTTAATTCATTAATAAGGTTTATTCGATTTGCTATTAATGACCTTGCGTTACCCGCTATAAAAAGTATTTTCTTTTTTTTATTCATTTAAATAAGTTTTTATTAAACATTTTTTTATGATTTTTTGTCATGAATATTACATTATATGCGTTAAATCCCTTTACGAAATTATTTTTTTTATAAATATATGGCTCATATCCAAACTCCTTAAGAAAAGCCACTTCTGAATCTTTAGATGGTCTCTCTAAAATAATAAATGGTTGTGAATTTTTTATTGTCTCATATGCTCCTTTAATAGTGTTAATTTCATTTCCTTGAACATCAGCCTTTAAAAAATCACAATTCAATTTCAATGAATCTAGGGTTTTTATTTCTATTTGAAATTTTTTTACTTTTAATAGATCACTATTAAAAAATAAAAATCTATCTTCTTTAAAGAAATTTAGTGATTCTTCTCTACTTAGAGAACTCAATCCATAAAAAGGGACTTTATTATAAAAAGGTGTATATATGAACTTAGTAGATTCGTTACTTGAAAGGCCCAAACAAAAAATCTTAATATCTTTACTTCTATAATTTTTTATTATCTTTTTAAATAAATAACTTATTGGTTCAAAAGAGATAATAGTGAAATCTCTTAATAATTTTACAGACTGAATAGTTTGGCCTCTATTTGCACCAATATCAATAAAAATATAATCTTTTTCTGGCTTTGTTAATTTAAGTTTTTTTAAAAAATATAGATGATCCTCATGTGGTGTCTTAAATAATGCCCTAAAAAAAAATTGCAAATCATATTTAAACTCGTTTATTGAGGGATGCAAAACTTTTATTTGCCTAACAATTTTTTTTAAAATAGTATTAAATTTAATTTTCATAAATTGCAGATTAGCAAAAATTTTCCTTAAAATTAATTATTTAATTTTTTAAAATATATACCATTCTTATTTCTTAGTAACCTATTCCCATTAATTTCGTGTGAAGCACTAAGAGGTAATTTGCCATTTAGAAAATCATCTAATTCAGATAAATCTACTTTTAAAAAAGTGCCTAATTTTAAAAAACTTTTTGATGGTTGTTCTAATAATTCTTCATAATTCATTATGAAGTACTTTTTAGGATTTAGCACTTTATATAATAAGGTTAATGAATTAGAAATTTGATAACTAATAATAGTCCTTATTTTTGAAAATCTTGTATTGACTTTCAAATTAGATTCTAATTCACTATTTTTGCCTTTACTTGCAGATCTAATTACTGCTCCTTGTGATCTTTTTAAATGTATCATAAATACATCATATCCAGATAGAATAAGTCTTAAAGGTCTTGTTAAATTTCTCCAAGATGTTTTAGTTGAATCAACCAAATATTCAGAATTTGTTTTTTTAAAAATATAATCTATAACTATTGCCACATTTAAGTAGGGATTTTCTAATTTGTTTAAATAACGATTTTTATTTTTTTTATATTTGTTATCTTCAACCAATTGCCTCCAAAAAGAACAATTATCAAATTTTTGTCCGCATGTACAAGTTCTATTATTTTTCAAAGCTGAAAATATTACCCCTATTTCTCCCAATGAAATTATATTTTTGTGTTGGCCCAAAATAAGAGCTATTATCGAAGACCCACTACGTCCATATCCAGCAATATAAATTATTTTTTTTTTCATTTTTGATTACTATTTTTAAAATATAAATCAAGATACTGATTTTTATACAAGTCAGAAATCTTTTTTTTGGAATAATTATTCAACACATACTTTTTTGCATTTATTGCTTTTTTATTAATTGTCTTAAAATTATCAACATCAGAAAACAGTTTCATTAAATTCGTTAGTTCTTCTAGATTATCTGATTCAAAAAAACTAGCGTTTTGAAATCCACCCACTACTTCTTTGAGAGTATTAATATTACTTGCGATGAGCGGTATTCCTATAGCAACTGCTTCGACCATTGCATTACAAAATCCTTCATAAAAAGATGAAACTATAAATGCATCAAAACTACTTACCCTTTGATAAACCTTATCTCGGGTTAGCAAACCTGTAAACTCAACCCTATCTGTCAAATTTAATTTATTAACATAATTTTTTAATTTTTTTTCTAATGGCCCAGATCCTATTATGATTAATGAGGCGTCTATTTTATGCAAAAAGATAATTTTTTCAAAGGATTTAACTATAAGAGGAATATTCTTAAAATTAACAAGTCTACACACAGTTCCAAATACCAACTTTCTCTTTCTAATATTTATTTTTCCTACATCTTTAGAGTACTTTTCTATTTTATTATCATCTATAGCATTATGAATTACTATTTTTTTATCTTCAGATATAAATGATGGCAAAGATTTAAAGGTTTCCAATGAATTAGCAATTAGTCTATCTGCAAAAGTAAAACATAATATGAA
>MDTC01217313.1_pt1 | contig 16326 bp, 10 predicted proteins | sample 811181 | NCBI WGS metagenome assembly MDTC01 (sample SAMN05326644, study PRJNA326480) | marine metagenome | isolation source: seawater | place: Pacific Ocean: North | collected 2011
ATCCGAAGGCTCGTACCATCGGTTTCTCGGTCTTCGAGAACCTTGGACTCGGTGCGTTCAACCCTCGCGGATTGACTCGCTTGAGCATCACTCGCTAATCGCGATTGACTCTCAGACCATAGGTCTACAAATAGCCCCTCAAGGTTTACCTTGGGGGGCTTTTTTGTTTCTGGTCGCTATTAGTGCTTGTTTGGCGTGTTTTTCCAGACCCTCACAACCTTATCCATGCTGTCGTTAAAGTCGGTCAACCAAGGCAACCACAGCTCCATGTAGGGGGTGCGCGGGTTGCACGTCCCGCTGTAGTAGGTGTGGAACATCGCGGGGGTCACACTCATTTGTTCTGCAACTTGGTTCTTCCGCAGACCGAGCGTTTTAATGTGGTTCACCAAGCGGTCGAACTGGTATCCCCACTCTTCTTCCAACGGAGAGCGATTGATGTAGGCTGCGACTCGAAGGGTGCTGGCACGGTTGGGCTTGGCTTCAAGGTTCATCCAACGCTGAATGGTGTCTGTGGACACTCGGATCCCGTTGCTCAACTCCTTCATGGACAGGTCGTGTTCCTGTTGAAAGGCTTCAAGCTCAAGTGCGATAGAGCCTTCCTTTTCCATTTTCGTCGCCAACTGCATGACTTTCGTAAACCGCTCGTAGAGAGGCACCGAAAGGGTGGCTGTTCCGTTGTAAAAGGGTTCGGGGTTACTGATGTTGAACAGACGCCCGAACTCTTCTGGGCTGATTTGCCAATGCTTACACAAGATTCCAATCATGGTTTTACCTCACTATTTGCGATTCGCTTCGCTACGGATCTTACCGCCGCTTTCCGATAAAGGTCAGGGTCAGCCGTTGGATGGTCTATAGGACACTTACGGTAGACCGTGCTTGCGAAGATGGAGGCAGCGATGAAGGATCAAGTATTCAACCCCAACTTTCTGAAACCCACTGTAGACAACATGAAGCGGGTCCAGAAAGAGAGTGGTGCTGATGGGGATTCCTTCAATGACACTCAAAATCAACGACAGATCACTTTTTATTCGAGCATCGTTCCATCGAAGCCCGAACAGGACACTTTAGCCCCTTACCTGATTGACACCAATCCACAGGTTTTAGGGTACTTGGGCAACCTGTTCTTTACGAGCACTACGGCGGTAAACAGACGTATCGTGGTCACGTTTAGCGAGACTGTGATCAACCATCTTGAAACGTACAACTATGAGATCAAGTCAGCCAGTCATATGGGGACGTTGGCTATTGAGCGGGTCAATGAGCTTAGTAATGAAAACAGTAGCAGAACTCAAGTTGAGCTGATCCTTACCGGGAACATGGTTGCAGGGGGCGGGCTGCTGGAAATTGAGGTCAACCCTGCTGGCAGCAAAAACAAGATTCAGGACAGCGCAGGTAACGAAACTGCCAATGAGATACTGAGCTGGTACGTTGATCTTATTCAACCTTGGATTGAAACGGTTTCACCTTCACCGCAAGGCCCAGCATTGCCAACAGATACCTTTGACTGGACTTTCCTCGTCGAGTTTTCGGAGAACTTGCCCGCATCTGCCAACTCTTGGGGAGACGTTAGCCATTGGAACTTTGAGCTAATCAATTCGTCAGACCGCGCGGGCGTCCCGATTTCTGTAGCGGTGACCAGTGTATTTGCAGAATCGGAAGTGGCGGGTTCTTACAGTGCCGACGCTGGCAGCTTGCGAATCCAAATCGAAACAGAAGACCCGTTCCTCAAACTTTCTTCGAGTGAAGCCGCCTTATACGACCTGCTGCGTTTGACTGTTACTGACCCTGACGAGTCCATTGTAGATCGAGCGGGTAACAGCTTGCAGTTCAAGGTCAGTTCTTATGAGTGGGATTTGGATTATGCGAACTCCGATACGCAGGGGCCAACCGCAGTGATCGTTGATCCCGGTGAGGAATACAACCTTATCCCACTCGTTATGAACGATGGTACGAGCAACACAGGAAGCATCGCCGTCGGCTTCGACGAAGTTGTCGTTAATGGCACCGATCCTAACTCTTGGTCGGTAAACGGCACCTCGGGCATGGTCGTGAACAGCATTAGTCAAATGGGGGCTTCTCAGCTTACTTCTTATGGTGTCGCGGACGGGTACATTCTAAATATTCTCGGACAGTCGGGTACAAGTGCCAACTCTTTGCAGTTGTCTACCACAGTCACCGACGAAGCTGGGAACCGAACGGTTAGTGGCACACTGACAAAAGCCATTGAACGGTTTTATCCCAGACTGTCATATGGAGGGTCTTCCCAAGGTCTTGCTCAGATTGGGCACGGATACAGCGATGATAGCGAGATCCTAATTTATTTCGACACGCCCGTGAAGAGGATGCACCCTTCCATCTTGGATACGTTTTGGGGTGTGGGTAATAACCTTCCTGTACTCGTTCAAGGTGAAAGCTCTTGGGAGGCGTCAAGTGTCGAAGTAGCCCTTCAAAGTGTTGAACAAATCACTGGTCTGGATCCGAGTAACCCAGATCACATTCTGGCACACAGGATTCTTTTCCGGTTGCAAACTGCACAAGGGGTATCCGTGCCTGACGGGTTAGAGCAGTATCGGGTTACACTGAGTCCAGTAGTCCCGTCTCTTATTGATGGTCCCAGTAAAGTTCAACTACCACTAATGCCGATGGGATTTCCAAACGGCAACGATCTAACTCAGAACCCCGACACTTACAGCGGTGGTTGGGGCAACCCTCTCACGGCGTCACGAAACGCTCTTGTTTATGATGATGACTTTGAAAACGTCGTCTTCTTTGAGGTGCAGAACAATCGTGAGGTGACGACCCCTCAGCTTGTTTCCGCTTCTCCCGCAGACGGGGCAACCATTGATCCCGACTTGAACACGATTACGTTGACCTTCAGCGAATCTCTGTCATCAGATTCGCCTTATGGATTTCTTGAGCTGTTAGACGACGGCGGCAATCCGATTACACCCGGTTCAGTGGTTGTTTCTGGTGCTGATATTGTGATCACGCTTGACGACCTCTTGCTTCCAGGCAACATGAGTATTCGGTTGGAAGGTGTGACCGACATTGAAGGAGACACCAACCCTGAGCGCATCACGCTTCAATACACAGTGGATTCTTTTGATCACTCGTTTCAGGTCACCTCGTACACCAAGAACGATGACGGCACTGTGACTTTCAATGTGAGTGCGGGTGATGACGTTGCTTCTTACAACATTGATCAAATCCGAGTCATCGAGGATGGCATGGTTTATGGTGGTTCGACCGGTCTGAATACCAGAACCCTCTATGAAAGGGGGAATCCGCCACACAACACGTCGCATGGCGTGACTTACGTTGATCAGTCTTGGGACGCTTCTGACACAACGATTACCGCCACAATCGGTTATCCCGGTGAGGTTTATTCGGTAGATTTCAAGGCTTTCAACTCCAATGGCACTACGGTGGCAGCGGATACCGTTGAAGTTCGTATTGATCTTTCTGTAAACGCATACTTTGGGTATGAGTTTGGCTGGGGTACGACGGATGACGGAGTAGACGTTTGGGAACCCGTCCGACTACACCTCATCCTTGGTTTGGGCAGCGGGTTTTCTTATCTCGACGACTCCATCGTGTTTCAAGCGTCGCCATTTCCTATGACAATCCTTCCTTGGGATACGTTGGTAAGCTCACTTCCCGATACTGAGGTTTATGTAGGTATTCTCAACGGCACGATGAATTTCCCCGTAATCACGTACCATTCCACTTCCCCTGTGACGACTGTTCAAGGCTTGCCGACTGCGGCGGCGGCTGACAACGTGAGCAAGGGTTTTGATTTTTACAGCGATACGAATAACGCATACGGGGCACACTTGGTTTTCAATCTTACCGGTGGTGCTCCCAACATTTATTACCTTCGACGGAAATGGGGCGAATCTTCTTCGACTTTTGGGAACCTCAGAATTGGTCAAGTGTACCAAGCGTTCGCTGAGGACGTGGTAACTCAGTACGGTCGTCTGGTTACTTTCACGATTTCGAGAGATATTGGTCTCCCCACTGGTTTGAGCATGTCCTTGGAGGGTGGTGGCTCGATCCCGTTCTACAATAGCGTTGACCTACCCGATAATATGCGACGCTACGAGTACGGACCTGTTTACTGGGAGAATCCAGCCGACGATAACTGGATGCCATCAGACTGGATTGACTTTAGTGGCACTTTGACCAAGCTGGATTTGCTTGTCTCTTACCGTGGCGAGATTAGTTGGGCAGGTGACGATGGTGTCAGTAAGACAAAGCGTTTTGGGTTCACGCTGAAAGATCAGCGTCCACACAACTTGACGTTTACTCAGACGGACAACACGTTCACCTCAACCTTTAGCGAACCTGCGGATGCAGGGTTTGGGACGAAGGTTTACGACATTGGTAAGCGTTTGCCTGATGGCACCTTCGAGATTGCAACATCAAGCACGTACAACGAAGTTTCTGGCGAATGGTCTACGACCAACTCCGCCGTGACCGTTGAGGATGGTCAAACCTATGTGTTGAGGCTGACTATTCTCGACTCGACTGATTCCTCTATTTCAGTTTGGAACAGTGAGTACGAGTTGGTGGCAAGCCTGACCGAAACCGAGACCTACAACATTCCGGCACCCGTCGTGACTTACAATAGTAGCGATACCAGTCACGCAGAGGTTTTCACGTTCTTTAGTGGTTATCTTGACCCTTATTGGGGCTTCACCACAGTAACCAGACCGGGAACCGAGCCAAACAAGTATTCAGTCTCGTTTGAGTTTCCAGATGGTGACGGGTATACCATTCCGGCGATCCATTGGGAGGCGAAGTACGTCAACACAGACGACCTTGTGACGACCTTCGCAAACGGCGTTTCTACGCCAACTGATTCTGGCGGGCAGCTCTTTGAGGTTAGTGCTCCCACTCCTATCTCGGAATCATACGGTGCTGGTCAACCCAAAGAGTTTGAGTTCTACGTTGAGTATGAGGGGAAAGTTGGCGATGAGGTGGTTGTCGGCTCCCAGACTACCGAACAACACCTGATTGATTGGCAATCGCCATCTTATCGTTATCAAAATGCCGTTTCTGGGCTTACTGTTGGTTGGGATCCGGCATCAAACACCTTTACTGAACCCGAAACTGTAGAACGCTTGGGTAACAAACCGTTCTACGTTTCCATGTGGCGTTCGATGTCGCCTTCACACCAAAGCTACAGTGCGGCTTTCAATAAACTGAGACTTGGCTATCAGGACTTGGGCGCGGGAATCGATACGGATACGCCTCTTCTGCCTCCGGGGTCAATAAAGCGTGTTCCATGGCTGACCGATGACGAAAATCTCAATACAAATCACATCGGCGCAGCGGTGTTCATTCATGTCACTGTAGTAAGCGGACAGTTTCGGTTCAATGGTCGTCCCAATCTCTATATCGTGCCCGGTGTGAAGTATGTTTTCTACCAAACGCTTACCACTTACAACTCTCATCCATTCGCCTTTTCGACAACAGGAAACGGGATACATGAGGGTGGCGAGGAATACACCACTAACGTGACTGTGCTTGACGAGGTGGGTTCTGGAATGGCTCATACTATTAAACGTGTTCTCATTCTCGACTTACCAGAAGACCCCCCACCCCCAACACTCTACTACTATTGCGCGAACCACTCCGCGATGGGCAGGGCTGGGTTAAATTTCCTACACGCTTATTACCTTTTCGCAGAAGCCGAATTTGTAGAGCAGTCCAATCAAAGTGACGCGACTTCGCTTTTGGCTGGCGGATATGCTTGGGAGGGTGACGACTTCACCCTCAACTTAGTTGACCCGCGAACCTTTGAGGGTTGGGATGTTTGGAAATACGCCCTTGGTTGGAGCAAGGTTCACGATGCTTCCAAATCACACCTTTTGATTCGGAACACTGCCGTCACAGACGTTTTAGGCAACGGTAATGCTGATGCCTCCGAGCTAAGTAAAGAATGGCCTTGGCTTCGTTTGGTGCTGGACAATAACGATCTCTTCCACAACAGACCGCTTTTGGTGGACGTGGAGCGAGGTGCTTTAATGGATAATATGGGCTTCTGGGTGAATAGCCCAGATCAAAGTCGCTTTGATGGGTTTATCCATGTCGCCGCCCAATCTTCGCAACCCGTACCGAGCGTGTTTTGGGATCCAAGTAACAGTAATTGGGTGTATGACTACATTCGCTTAGCTGAAAATGATTATGACGCCCAAGAGTGGCTGAATATGGAGGTTACTGCGGGAGGTATGGCTTATGAAGCCACACGCCTTGGCCTTCAAACCTTCGAGCATATGGAGGTTGATGAAAGCACCGTCATTTCGTTTTTCTTGGAGCTTCATTACCTTGATGGTCTTGAGCCGGGGCGTCTTGAGGTCAAGCTGCACGGCGAACACCTGTCTTTCTTGGGTAAAACCACAGGATTCGCGGCTGGGAATCTGGAAGCCTACGATTACGATGGGGAGGAAGGCAATCGGCTTTATGGCGTACCGTACCCCGTGAAGATCAATCATTGGAGTGAGATGCACAACTCTTGGTCGAATCTTCCGGCCAACATGGTTGGTGATGGTTGGCGAGTCAATCGACACATAGTAGTACCAGAAGCGGAAAATGAATTTTACAACTCCACTGCGTATTGGCCCTATCAAGAAACAGGTAGCAATGATGGCGTTGTCAGCGGCTTAACTACTTGGGTGGATCGCGGTAAATTCGCGTTCTATGGCGGTGTCGGCGTAGGAAGACCCCTCGGCAGTGGTCGAATGGTTCGTGTTGGTTTGACCCTCACACCTTGGATGCCGGGTCGTCTTTCGGTTCAAAAGATCCCAGGGACGGAAGCCTTTGGAATCCCATTGACGCTTGAGGTTGGTCGAAAGCCCTTCAAGCAGTTCCTCTCGGATGGCTCGGATGGCTACACCACAGGCGCAGATTTCATTTCATTCTGGCTGGTTGTGTCTGAGAACTATGACGCAAGCCAATTGGAAGGGTTGGGTAAGTATGACTTCGTTGAGGAAGCTGAGACGGTGAGTGCGACGCAGTTTGGTCCCGAAGGTGGGCACAGTGTAGGAACGCGCGGATATTGGTCGTTGGTCGTTGGACCTAATCAGAAGTACGGCAGGCAGGTCAAGCACGCGAATCATGTCGTTGATCTCATGTCTTCCACACATGGGATTGCGATTACACGACCCGCAGCGGATATGCCAAGCAGCCCTGGCGCAGTCCAGCCACCCAACGATGATTCTGACCCTAACAGCACTTACAACGGCTAAGGAGTAAACAATGGCAACACCAGTAGTCGGCAGCAGCGAATTTACCGAATTTAGCGGCGCCGGTACTTCTATAGTTATCGGAGAGGGTTACTCTCTTACTTACGATGACGTTGTGATCACTTGGGCTGGCGAGGCGGGATGGACTTCAAGTAGTACATACACCACAGTCCAAGGATCGCTTGGCTCTTCTTTGCGGCGATGGGACAATATCTATGCCAAGAACCCAACGATCAACACGTCTGATCCCGAACATAAGAAGTTTGTTCGTGACTGCGATCTTGGTTTGGCGTTCATTCAATCTCTTCGACCCGTTTCGTTTCAGTGGCGCGTTGAAAAGCAGGGTTCCCGACATTACGGGTTTCTTGGTAACGAGGTTATCGCGGCCTTGAAAGGCCGCCCGTTTGCGGGTGTTATCAAGTCCCCAGGCGGTATCGGGATGCGGTATACTGAATTGATTGCGCCCTTGGTCAAAGCCGTTCAAGAGCAACAAGCCCAAATCGAGACGCTGAAACGCGAAGTCCGAGACTTGCGAAGAACGGTTGTCAACTCCCAATAATTGGCGGGTATTGTATCCCGAACGCTTATTGGAGGTCCTACCATGTCCACGAAGATTGAGTTTGTCAAAGGCGAGTTTCAGCAGTTTCGCGTCACCACCCAAGTCCATTTGGGTCGGCTTGAGCGCAACCTTGAGAAAGGCGACATTATTGACTTTGACGGACACACCTTGAAGTTTGAGGGTGCAGACCACAGCTTGCCCCAACTTCGCGGCGCAGTCCTTCAAGGCTGGTTGGTCCCCGCTTCCGACACCACAACGGTTTACAAGGCAAAGTCAGCGAACATCAAGATTCGTCCCGCACAGGCAGCGAACATCAATGATCGCGGCAAGGCGATGCCTGTTGAACGCGCAATCGATGACAACCGTGTGGTTGGAACCATCTCCAAGAAAGCAGCGACCACAACCGATACAGACGGCGACGATGGGCAGACCATCGCTAAGATTTCTACACCCGCGCGTCAGCGAACCAAGATCACGGATTCCTCGGCAGCCCAGAGCGCGATCAACGCTCTCGACAACTCACCTCCACCACCGGTCACGAAGGTCGCCAAGGTTGCGACAGGTGACGTCGAGGATGCCATCGTCGCAGAAGCTCTCGAAGACATGCTTCCCGAGGCGGCGGTTGCACCTGCACCAACCAAAACGACAAACAAGCCGCTGACGACAGACGCTAAGACCAAGATTGTCACGCTCGACAATGGCGTTGAGTGGGACATGGGGCGTCATTGGCGTACGCGAGGTCGGGATGCCACCCGAACCTATGGAGAAGACGCGGAAACCTTATCGCTCATCAAGCAGGTTGAAGTGCCTTCCGTAAACAAGATGATCGAGAAGCGGTTGGCTCAGTCCTGAGCGATAACTCTCCTATTGACTGCCAAGGATAGACCCGCAAGCGTTAGGAGAGGTACGTGTCAGACAAAAAAGCAAGCAGCCAAGCAGCATGGGCGTTGCTTACCTGTGGCGTAAGCGAGTCTCGTGTTGAAGCCCACCGTATTCGTCATCTGGTAGACCGCCTGCAAAAGTTGGCGAACCACCCCGATGTTGGCGAGTTTATTTATGCCGTGTTGGGTGACGTGGTTGAGGGTCTGCCGAGTCGTGTGGATTCGTTGGAGCGAACCCTCGACAGAACGAGCTTTGCACTCTCTAAGATGGGTCAAGACTTTCTCAAAGGTCGTATCCCTGTTTCCGACAGAAATCATGTCGAGGAAGCGGTCAGCGCAACAGGGTTCACCAAAGATCAAGCATCGACAAACAGCGTCGTGGAAAAGCACCGCAAGCGAATCGCTGGAAGAAATGGTCTGAAAACGTCGGAGGGGTAATGGGCTACCGAAATCCCTACAGCGTTCCAGGCATTAGAACGTGGGTGGACGAGGATAACACCAAGAACATTCCTCCTGATGCCCATAAGACTAAGAACCCCGGCAACTCGGGGGGTGGGCAGTCAAGCCCTGCGTCTAAGCCTGACCAGCGAACTCAAGCGTTGCCGCGAACGCAAAACACAGATCGTGAGATCAGGCGACCCGCACAGCCCGTTCACAACGCGCCGGGAGGCTCGGGTTCCCACCCTGCTGGAAACCTTCACGAAGACCGTGTACGGACCAAAGGGAAGCCAGGGGATCAATACAAGCCCCAACCCATCGACCAGTCTCGCGGACTGTTCAAGCGAAGAACCTTGACCAGTGAGGAACGCGCGGCAAGCAACTTGGGTAAGAAGCCATCGGGTCAAGCCCGACAGCGTGAGCAAAAAGGGACAGCCAAGAAGAAGTCCCATCTCTGGTATTTGAAGAACCGTAAGCAGGTCATCCGAAAGCAGATGCTTCGGTATCGCCGGATTCGGAAAAAGGGTCTGTTCAAGCGCGATAAGATGCTGCGTCGATTGAACCCGCAGTGGTTCGCTCGCAAGAAAGGTGGTGGGTACGGCAGCTCTGTTCAACGCGCACAGGACTACCGTAAAGGCAAGACGCGAACGAAGACTAAGCACAAGCGCAAAATGCAGCAAAAGAGCAAAAAGAAGAACCGTAGGAAGAAGGCAACACTCAACGCGTTTTCTTTCGTGGTGTTCTACGGCGTGCCTGTTTACATGCAAGGCGAGGGTGTCTGCGAACTACGTGGGATCAACAGTTCGGGATTCATCGTCTACCGATATAAAGACAGCTTCAGAAAAATCTCACTCCACGATTTCTTCACGCGCGCCACGTTCTTTCACGCTTCTGATTTGCTTGAGCTAATCGAGACACTGGATTGCCTATACCTCGACGATGATGAGGTGGAAGCTATGGATAAAACAGCATACTCAGCTCAAAGAAAAAGCTGGGGACGACGGAAACGCAAACGTGGTATCGCTCGGGTGAAGTCCAAAAAGTACCGCATGGCTAACCGTGGGCGCATCAAGGCAAAGCAACGGCTGTATCGCCAACGCTTGAAGCGAAACCCAAAGTTCAAACGAATACAAAAGCTGCGTCGTAAGATGCAGAAAGCCAACCCGCGTCGGTTCCGCGTTCGCAAGGCAGAGGTGCTGACCTCAAACGAGATCGCTTTCGTAGCCGGAGCGAAGTTGACGCTCGGCTTTGTCCGTAACATTTCAACCATGACGGGTTGGGTGACGTACCGTCTTGAGAACGGGCGGGTGGCATCTATGCCCCTACCTGCGTTCTGGCACTCAGTGGTTTTGCTTTCAGAAGCAGACGTAGAAGCCATGTTTTCTTTGATTGAGGTTGAGGTCGGACATGAAGCCTTTGGCTTGGAGATGGACTACGATCAGATGCGTATGTGCATTGAGCTGCTTGAAGTAGACGGCAACTCCGAAGAGTTTCGCGAACTGTGCATGACTGAGACGGGAGTGGCGTCGATTAGTGCGATGACCGCTGACCAACTTGGCTCGGTCGCCTCATCCTTGATGAACAAGGTCTTAGTAGGCGGGGGTCGTCAGATTACCTTCAAGGACGAGGGTGACGTGTTTCCACGCGACGACGATGACCGTGACGAACAGGATCATGGGAAAACACCCATGTTTTTTGGACAGGTCACGTTCCCTGAAGAAGACTCCGAAGCGATGTCAAACAGTATGCCAGCAAGGGTCGCCTATCGTTGCGCCGATATTGGGGTTTACGACAAAGCCGACTTGGTTCGTCGAGAAACCAAGCCGAGCGAAAAATCGCCAACGAGCCTTCCCGACGGTAGTGATGAAGATGCTGCATACGAGGGCTTACCGACATGGCTGGGTCCGTCAAAGCTGAGGGAAGAACGAGAGAACCAGAAACCCGCCGAAGGGTTCACGGTGAAACGCGATATGCCGGGTGCTCCAGGCTCAGCCAAGGTGATCCCACGGGGCACGGGCTTTGTGGGGAGAACGGCGAACCGTGTCATTGTCGCGGCGAAGATGGCAGAGATTCTTTCGGGCTGTTCTGATGTGATTCATGAACGCGCCAACACGCTCAGCATCAAACGTCGTCGGATTGATCCCAGAAATGCGGTGTGGCTCTATGACGTGAGCGGCGGAGAGGACACCCATCGTGTTCGATTGAAGGCTGTGAGAAACAAGAACCTGCGTGCATTGAATAAAGCGGACGTGTTGGTGTCTTGCGATTGTAACTTTTGGCAGTGGCAAGGCCCCGAGCATTGGGCAAAGGTTGGTGGCTACCTGTACGGCAAGCCAAGAGGGACGGCCACTAAACCCAACGTCAAGGACCCCAATGGGCAACACAAAGCCTGCAAGCATGTTGTGGCTGTGTTGGGTGACATGGCTGCTAAGAATGTCTCCTTTAGAGCGAAGGCACCAAAAAGAAAACGACGTATTCAAGGTAGCTCTCCAAGCGCGGGTATTGTGGCAAAGAAGTATCTGGGAGAGGTCTAAAGTGCCGATATATGAGTACAAATGCGTCAACGCGGATTGCGCGGCGGCGTTTGAGAAACAACTCCCAGTGTCGGAGTTTGACACCCCGCAGGTTTGCCCTGTGTGCGGGTCGGGATCGGAGAAGCGAGTCGCCAACGTCGGCTTTGTTCTACGCGGTGATGCGTGGCCGGGTAAGAACATTCGCATCAAGGATCAGATGGCGACGAAGAACAAGCGTCTGACCGCCAAACAGAATGAACGCAAGAAAGACGCCCCTATGGTGACCTTGGCTCCCAACGTAGACGGTGAGCGGGTGTCCTCATGGTCGGAGGCGAAGAAGCTGGCAGCGTCGAAAGGAAAGGTCACAAAGACCTATGACGCTCTGATCCGTAAGGAAAAGCGAGGTAATACATGAGAGGCGTAATTGGAAACATTCGAGAGCGGCTGCCGAATTTCATCGACATGTCGATCACGAAAGAGGTCGGAGTCACGCAATATAGGGTGTCGGCTGCGAATACGTTGAACCACGCCTACGGTGCTACTAACGGTGTTGGTGGTACAGGCACCGTCAACATGTTTACGGCTCAGTCTGGTATTGAGTATCGTTCTCCGACAGTCCGAAAGAAAAAGCTCCACATCGCATCAGGATCGGGACGGGATCGCAAGGTCACTCGGATGCTGTTCGACTTGGCGGATTTCTTTGACCCTGTAGCGGCACCGAAGATCCCCGCAGACAACCAGACAATGTTCATGCGGGTTCAAAAGTATTCGGAAGCCTTGGATGATTGGGAGGCACAAGGTCCAATCAACATCGTGCTGCCCAAGCATTTTCTTCAAGGGGTTCGACCCGTGTTGACTCTGCATGGAAACGCACCTGCTATCGGGTCAACTGCTGGGGAGTTTCCGTCGGAAGATGCGATGCACTTTCACCTTCCGATGTTTAGCACCTCGTACAACATTCAGAACCATTCTGAGGATCATGCGCTGCACGTTTCGTTCAACCCAGGGATGCCAACAGTGTTGATCCCCGCAGGCGAGACGTTTGCCATGTATGACGTGAACGTAATGGAAGTGTTGGTATCAAGCGATGCCGATGCCGATGCTGGACCCCCAGGCGACGACGCCCCTGCATTCAGTATGACCTTTGGACTGCAAAACGGACCCTGATGTTCAATAGGAATCCGATACAAACCTATCATTGAGATGGAGAAGTGATGCCCCGCAAGGAGATGACATGAGCGACAGTGGCGAGCCACGGCGTTACCGAACGTCGGATCTGTACTATGCCGCCTATCTTCGTGTTGCGGGCGTTGACCTGATCGAAACAACACGAGACAAAGGTGGTCGGGTGTTTTTCGTATTCGATCACAACCCGAATATCCGAGATTTGAAGAACGACTACTTCAATCGCAAAGCCAAAGTTCCTGCACTCACTTACGCGGATGAGATTCGGAACATGAAGGCTTTGACCCATATGTAGCATGGCAAATGAAGTCGCAATCAAGGTTCTCGAAGACGAGATAGGAATCTTAGGGCGTCTGGCGGGTCAGGCAAACGCGAGTAAAAGCGCCTATCGTAAACAGTGCGCCGAAAAGATTTCCGACGTTGAGCGGCAAATCAACACGCTTCTGGCGAAGGCTGGTGTGTTGAACGAGCACAATGAATTGGCGGCGAAAAAAGTTAGCCTGCGTAAAGAGCTGGATAACGTGCTTTCTGAGATCGACGTTCAAATTGAGCAGGCGCAGAACATCATTATTTACCTTCGTTCGCGTATCTCTGCGCTATCGGCAGAGCTGCCCGAAGAGGGGTAAAAACCCCCTTGTGGCGTTCCCAGCGGCACATAACGATTATTTTCAATCCCTTGTCGATATGAGCATCTTATAGGCAACCCAACTCTATTTTGGGTTGCGCCAAACCACCCACAGATGCGCTTGTTTCTATCTGAGGGTTCAAAACGGAAACATGCGACAAGTGGTTGGTTTTGGGGGGTCTGACCCTCGAATACCGCTTTAGACAGACTCTATAGACAGATTCACATATGCGGTTCATTGGTCACGCGGTGTGGCTTTTGGACATTTTTCACAATCTCTATGGAGGTCATAATGTCAAACATTACGATCAGAGTGTACGACATCTGGACACTCGATGCTTATGGTGATTCCACAGGACAAAATGCTATTTATGCATCAGAACCCAGTGGGTACACCTTTGCTTCTGGAGATACTATTCGTATTACGTCTGGACCAGACGTATTCACTGCAACTATTGACTCAGTGGGTATGGGTCAATTTGCACTCAGCAATCAGGCTGGGAACACTTTTGAGGCGAGCGCATCCGACTTGGTCGAATTGCTTGACTCTACGGGTGCAGTGAAATGGTCCGGCGACCTTGCATTTGATGGGAGTTCTTCCTCTTCTTCAAGTTCAAGTTCAAGCTCAAGTAATCCCGTATTTCTCAATCACTTGATGCAAGGTCAATATATCTCCCCTGGAGTAGTCTACACTCCTACACAGGGGCATACTTTTCAGTTGTCCCGCCCTAATGTCCCAGAGACGTTGGATGCAACCATCGTTAATTGGACGCCCGGCTCATCAGAGTTTGAGTCAGGAAGCCTTGAGATCACTGTCTCAGGGTCAATCAATTTCGGAGAGTTTTTTCAGTATTTGAATTTGTCTGACCCAAGTGAACCCAATCACACAAGTCAGACTGTCTACGTCAACGACGCAGGCAATACTGTTTATCAATTCCCAGTAGGTCAGTTCTTTGACACAACGCTACACCACACTGGCGACGTCATTATTGACGCGTCGTATGTCGCACCCGAAAGCAGTGGCTCAAGCTCAAGTTCAAGCCACGGCAGCTCAAGCTCAAGCGAAGGCTCAAGCGGCGGCGGAGGCGGCGGAGGCGAAAGTTCGTCATCGGGTGGCTCATCATCATCATCATCAGGAGGAAGCATGTCTTCTAAAGTATTTAATTCCCTAATCGGACGCGATTCCGATACTTCTCATCAGCGGATGCCCGAAGAGATCAAGGCTGGCGACAGCATTCTTCTCGACCACGGTGCAGGATCCTCTGCTGTTTTTGTCGTCAAAGGTGCTGTCGAAGACGCCACCGTTGCCGACGCTGATCTCGGTATTCTTACCGCAAAGATCGCAAGCCTTTCTAACCACGACACTGACGAACTTGCCGAAGGTGCAGGCAGCCTGTATTTCACAGTACAGCGTGCGCGCGCCGCAATCGCTCAGCCACAAATCACGTTCCTCGCTGGAAGCAACACCACTCAGTCTTTCACTTATAACTCGACCGATGGGGTGTTCTCTCTTGATCTGCGTACAGATCAGTCGATTCGTGACTTGATCTCACAGACCGAAACGGGTGACCTTTCAATCAGTGATAATGCAGATGATCTCGCATCTTTCGGTTGGGACCCAGTCACGGGTGAAATTAGCTTCTTGAGTGCTGACGTTTCTGACGTTCGCGGTCTTATCTCCGCAGCAACCGACGACGGTTTGTCGTATGATTCCAGCACGGGTGATCTCTCACTTGCTCAGAGCATCAAGACAGACGCAGCCCCAACATTCGCTGGCATGACTCTCGATGGTGGCGGTCTTTTGGTCGGTACAAGCGGTTCACAACAGAGTGTTATCATCAACGGTAACTTGACTGTTACTGGAACCTCAGTCACGGCTAACTCTGAGACCATCTTGTTCAAAGACAACATTTTGGCTCTCAACCATGCTGTTGATGAGAATGGCAACATTGTTCCTAATGTTTCACCCGCTATTTCGGGTATTCGTGTTGAGCTTGCTGACGATCAGTTGCCGTTTGGCAACGACGCTGGTTGGATTTATGTGTCAGCAGATGATCGTTGGAAAGCGGTTGCTCTGGCAGACGGTACTGATTCCACTGGCAGCCTGCTCGACATTGAAGCTGCTATGTTCCACGGTGATTTGACCGGTGATGTAACTGGTACGGTTTCTGACATCAGCAACCACGACACCGATGCTCTTGCTGAAGGTTCAAGCAACCTGTACTTCACTCAAGAGCGCGCTCGCGCATCCGTTGGTGAAGCAGACGACGGCGTTGTCGTTTACGACGTCAACAGTGGTAAGTTTGATGTTCGCCTCAAGGACATTCCATCACCGCAGTCTCTTTATCTTGCGATGCAGAAGCTCGCAAATGGGGATGATCACGAAATCGCTACTCCATTTTCAGTAGCTGTGGAAGCGGCTCCGCAGGGCACCATTGGATCCACGAGTAAAGTTGATGAAGCGTACGGCTCAATCAGCTTTTCGGGAACCACAGCTAACGGTAACGTCGTCACGCTTGACCGAGTAAAGCGAAGCGAAATTCAAGCTGACTTTGAAGCCTTGGTAGATGGTCAAGCCTCTCTCGGTGGTTTCATGTATGACGCCGCAGGTGGTTTCCAGATGAATCTCGCGAACGCGGCTCCATCCGGCACGCCAAGTGCAGGTGAGTCTTTTGGTTACGCGAAGCTCGTTGACAGTGCCCTCGGTTTCTCGGCTGAGATGAAGGTTGCGACTGCGACTGCCGGTGCCCCTGGTCTGGCAATTTCAAACGAGGTTATCACCTACACGCCGCCTTCGGACGCGAACATTCATGATCGCTTTAGCCGTGATGATCTCGCTCTCATTGCCGCGCCGACGGATCCGGCGGATCGTGTGGCA